>Ga0207706_10000795_pt1 | contig 32649 bp, 24 predicted proteins | sample KBSC53metaG_FD_184318 | JGI IMG/M metagenome (GOLD analysis project Ga0207706, IMG submission 184318) | Corn rhizosphere microbial communities from Kellogg Biological Station, Michigan, USA - KBS C5-3 metaG (SPAdes) (version 2) | ecosystem: Host-associated > Plants > Roots > Rhizosphere > Soil ... | reverse complement strand
CCGAACGCGGCCGTGACTCAGGAAGGCGCCCCGGCCTGCTGGTAAGGTCGCGGGAGTCCAGCTACAAGGGAGGGCGGCGGAGCGATCCGCCGCCCTTCTGCTTTTCGGCAGGAGCTGACCAGGGAGTCGGGTGACTTCCTCTACTGTTTCCGGGTTTTGGCGCCATGATTTTGGTCTTGCACAACTCCTTCGGGATAAGGCACTTCCGGCAATTTCCAAGAGACAGTTGCCACTTTTCGCCCCGGGATGGTGCCCGGGATCACATCGTTAACTCTTTCACTATCAATCTGTTACGGCATTCTTTCTCCCCCATGGCACTTGGGTTGCCCCCTCATGCGCGCAGCGTGTGACTAGTTGCAAAGGCATCTCGCAGTAGGCATGACAAGCGTCGCTCAAAGGGACTACCAAAGCCTGTGGGCGGAAGCGGGAAGGCCAATTGCAGCAGTGTCGTGACAGCAGTGTAGCTTCGAGGGGCTGAGTGTCAGACTTTGTGCAGTCGCGCTCCGCCAGATGGCTTCAAGCTCTGTCTCATTAGCGAGTACGTAAAGTCTCTCGCATTAAGAGTTTGGCAGAACTGACTTAAAGCATTTTAGAAGCTTGACAAAACCAGGCTCGCATAATAGCGTAGCCTACCGTTTCCACCTCAAGTCACGCCGGGCAACTATGGGCCTCTTCAGCAGAAAGAAGACGACCGTTGCGCTGGATATTGGTTCCGGGCTGATCAAGCTCGTGGCCATTTCCCATGGCGCCGGCGATCCCGTCCTCACCAAGGTGGCTTACACCAGCGTGGTGGATGACGCGATCGTCGAAGGTGAGGTCATGGACCCCGGGATCGTGGCCGACGCGATCAAGGGCCTGATGGCTTCCGCAGGAATCAAGGCCAAGCAGGTCGTGATCGCGGTGGGTGGACGCGACGTGATCATCAAGAAGATCGCGATGGATCGCATGCGCGAGGCTGAAGCCCGCGAGGTGATCCGTTGGGAGGCGGAGCAGCACGTTCCCTTCGATATGGAGAACGTCGAGCTCGACTTCCAGATTCTGGATCCCGCCGGCGAAGGGCTCCAGATGACCGTGCTTCTGGTCGCCGCCAAACGTGAACTGGTTGAGAACAAGGTGGCGTTGCTCGCCGAGGCGGGGCTCACCCCCGCGGTGATCGACGTGGACGCCTTTGCGCTGCACAACGCCTTCGAAGTGAACTACCCCGATGCCATGCGGGGTGTGGTCGGCCTGGTGAACATCGGCCACGAAATGACCAACATCAACATCCTCGAGGACGGGGTTCCCGTGCTCACCCGTGACCTGCCGGTCGGCACCCGCCGCTTCCGGGAGGACATTCAGCGGGAGCGCGGCCTGTCCGCAGAGGAAGCCGATCACCTGCTGCAGGGCTTCGAGCGGAGTGAGATCCTGGATCCATTCCTCGAGACCCGTGGCGAAGAGCTGGCTGTCGGCATCGAGCGCGCCGCCGCCTTCCTCCAGTCGGCCAGCCGGTCGGCCAGTGGTATCGGGCGGCTCTGGCTCACCGGTGGCGGTGGTCGGATTCCCGGCCTGAATAAGGTGCTCGGGGACCGGCTGCGTCTTCCGGTGGAGCTGGCCAGCCCGGTCGAGCGGCTGCGGGTGGCGGATGGGGTCTTTGAAACGATGAACATCGACGAGGTCTCACCGCTCCTGATGCTGCCGATTGGTCTGGCGCTCAGGACTGCGGCGTGATCCGAGGCCCGGAGCCACATCCATGATGATCACCGTCAATCTCCGTCCTGGACAGAAGCGCAAGCGCGCCGGCGGCGGGGGCAAAGAATTCCTGGACCGGTTCAAATCACTGGGGACCCGGGTCAAGGACCCCATGCTTATGGCCGCTGCTGTGGTCGGCGTCCTGGTCGGTGGATACCTGATCTGGGGCTTCGTCTCGACCCGGCGCGAGCTGGCTTCCCTCGAGCCGCGGCTGGAGCAGGTCCAGGACGAGCACAAGCGCTTCGAGGGGTTGCTGCAGCAGAAGAAGCGGGCCGAGACGATCCGCGACTCACTGCTGGCCCAGATCCATACCATCCGCGCGGTGGACGGCAACCGTTACGTGTGGCCCCACGTGCTGGATGAGGTCGCGAAGTCGCTGCCTCCTTACACCTGGCTCACTTCGCTCGCCGTTCAGGGCATGGTGGCGGTCGTCGATTCGGCGGATACCACGGAGCGGCCGATGCAGTTCAAGATGGAAGGCCGCACGATGGATCTTCAGGCGTACACCCGGTTCCTCCGGCAGCTCGAGGCCTCGCCCTGGCTTCAGGACGTGACGCCGCTCGAGGCGAGCACCGTAGTCGAGCTGGAGCGTCCGGTCACCAAATTCACGATCCAGGCCGCGTTCAAGCAGGCGGACTCGGCGTATATCCGGACCGTGCCACTCAGCCAGTCGGTGAGGTAAGCATGGCTGCCCTCAGCAACCAGCGCACAACGCCGCTCCTGATCATCCTGGTAGCCCTGCTGCTGGGCTACATGGGATACTCGGGCACCGGCCTCGAGATGCTCGGCATCCCTGGTATCACCCAGGCGAAAGACACCATCGCCGCGCGCAAGAAGACCATCGACTCGCTCGTGGCCATGACCGACAGCGCCAAGAAGATCCTGGCGCAGGGCAGCGTGGACGATCTGCGCCGCCGGCTCGAAGGGTATCGCTCGAGTCTCGAGCTGATGCGCCGGCTGGTCCCGGATCGCAATGAAGTCGCCAACCTGATGGACGAGATCTCCACCCGCGCCAAGATCCGGGGCGTCCAGGTTGCCCAGTTCATGCCGATGGCCCCGGAGCCGGGCCCCGCGCCCTTCGAGACTTACCGCTACCAGTACTCGGTGGTGGGCCGCTACGACCAGCTGGGCGAATTCCTGTCGGACGTGGCCAGCCTGCAGCGCATCATCGTCCCGGTCGACCTGAATCTCAATACCGTCGATCTGGGCCGGGCCAAGGCACTTGGCGACTCTACGGGGTCGCTGCTCGAGGCTCGTTTCCAGATCCGCACCTTCGTCAAAACCGCGACCCCGGAGGGAGAAGCCAGTGGCACCTGATTCCCTGCGGCGCTCGCTTCTGGCCCTCGTGCTCCTCGCGGCCGCGTGTGGCGGCGGCGCGAAGAACGATGAGGCCGATGCCGCCGTTGACATGGCGGCGGTCCGCGCCAAACGCGATAGCACGCGGATGGCTGATTCGCTCGCGCGATTCACCTACACGACGTGCTCTGATTCAGTGATCACCGACATGGGCAAGACCGCGGCGGGCAAGAAGAAGCTCGCGGTGGCGACGCCCGAAGGCATGATTCGTCCCGAGGTCCTCACCGCGTGTGGCAAGCCGCCGGCGGGCCTGGCAACGGCGCCTGCCGCGACGACCACAACCCCCGCGGGAGAGAAGCTCACGCCTCAACAGCTGGCGGTACAGCGTGCCGACTCGACCCGCAAGGCCCGCGAGCAGGCGAAGCAAGACTCGCTCAAGACCAAGGCGGAGCTGGCGCGCCAGGATTCAGTGAGCCGGGCCGGGGCCGATTCGATACGGAGCGACTCGCTCGCGCGGGCCCGGGAAACCGAGGTGGTGCGGGAGACCTTCACTTATGCGGGCGGATCTCGCGATCCCTTCGTCTCTTTGATCTCGACGGCCAAGGTCGGCCCCGAATTTTCCGACCTCATCCTGCTGGGCATCTATCTCGACCTGCGCCGCTCCAGTAACAGCGTCGCGGTGCTGCGAGACAAGAACTCGGGTAAGCGCTACAAGCTGCGGGTAGGAGACCAGGTCGGCCGCCTCAAGGTGGCACAGATCCGGCAGCAGGACGTGGTATTCACGGTGGAAGACATCGGGTTCGAGCGACAGGAAACGCTGTCGATGCGCAAACGGGAGGCAGAAACCCCATGACGTGTAAGCTTCTATTCGCCCTCGCAACGGCGCTCGTCACAGCGACGCCCGGCCGTGCGGCTCCGCCGCCAACCGGCCAGGTGACCGCCGTAAGCGTGGTCCCGACTCCGGGTCGTGCGGAGATCGTGATCAACATCCGCGGGGCCGTGGAGGTCAAGGACTTCGTCCTCCGCGAGCCTAACCGTCTGGTGATCGACGTCCTCGGCGCGACGCTGTCGAGCTCGGGCGCCACGTACGACGGAATCAACCGCGCCGGCGTCTCCGACGTTCGGTACTCCCAGTTCCGCCCCGACGTTGTCCGGGTCGCGATCTATCTCGACGAACAGCGCGACTATCGCGTGGACCGGGATGGTGACGCCGTCCGCATCAGCTTCGGCGCCGACCAGAACTTCCTCGCCTGGTCCAGCACCGCCCCCTCCGAGCTGAAGCCGCCGGCAGAGCATATCCGCCCGGTCGCCGCGGAGCCCGAGGTTACGCCGCCCGCACCGGTCGTCATGGCCGCCCATGCGGAGCAGCAGCCCCGGATTACCGTGACCTGGGACAAGGCCGACATCTCGGACGTGGTCGCTGGTTTCGCCGCGTTCTCCGGGAAGACCATCATTCTCGGCAAGGACATCAAGGGAACCGTCTCGGCCGAAATCAAGAATCAACCCTGGCCCGAGGCGTTCGCCGCCGTGCTGGCCACTCAGGGACTGCAGGCGATCGAGCTGCCCGGCGGCATCATCCGGGTCGATTCGCCGGGAGCGCTCGCTGCGCTCGATTCGATCGAGCCGTTGCAGACCCGGCTGGTTCAGGTCAACTACGTCACCGCATCCTCGCTCATCGGCAGCATCGGCGCGATCCTGACCAAGCGCGGCAAAGTGGTGGCCGACACGACCTCCAATTCGCTCATCGTTACCGACACCCGCAGCCGGGTGGCTGACGTCTCGGATTTTGTCAAGAACCTCGATATCCGCACGCCACAGGTCTCGATCCAGTCGAAGCTGATCTTCGTCGACCGGACCGACGTGCAGAGCCTCGGCCTGCGCTACGACCTGGGGAGCAGCGACGTATTCTTCAACAAGCTGGTGCAACGGACCGACCCCTCGACGGGTGATCCGTTCGACAAGAACACAGTTGTGGTCGGCGGCGAGTCGGTGGCAGGCATCGCCAATGCCGACGCGCTCATCGTGAGCCCGGCCCTCGAAGTGGTGTGGCGGACTGCCATCGGCGGGTTCGACCTTACGACCTTCGTGCAGGCGCTGCAGCGGGTGGAAGTGGCCGACGTTCAGGCGGAGCCCCTCATCACCACGCTGGATAACCGCGAAGCCTTCATCAACGTGGGTGAAGACGTCCCGGTCCGCGTGGTCGACGTGAGTTCCGGCTCGAGCGGCCAGGCCGGGCCGCCCAAGGCGACGGTGAACTTCAAGGAGACCGGTATCAAATTGAAGGTCACGCCGCACGTGACCAACAACCGCCAGGTGTTGATGAAGGTCGTCGCCGAGCGGTCGGACATCCGGACTCTGGCCGCGGCCGACCTGGGCTTCACCATCAGAAAGCAGAACGCGGAAAACCAGCTGCTCGTGGCCGATGGCGAAACGGCGGTAATCGGCGGGCTGACCGTGACCGAAGTGAACCAGGTCCGGTCCGGCATCCCGCTCCTGGTGGATCTGCCGATCGTGGGCAAGCTGTTCGGTTTCTCCTCCAACGAGGAACATCGCCGCGACCTGATTATTCTGATTACGCCGCGTATTATCGACGACGGCCAGAGCTGAGCAGCCTGGCGGTCTGTCGTCCGGGCGACCGGACCTACGCGAGCCCGACGTCGTGTCGGGCTCGCATGTTATAGGGAGGTACCGAGGTGGCGTTGCGGTTTCTCACGGCCGGTGAATCTCACGGCAAGGCCCTCGTAGCAATCGTCGAAGGGCTCCCTGCCGGACTGCCGATCATGGCCGAACAGGTGGACCAGGAGCTGGCCCGCCGGATGATGGGATATGGCCGCGGTGCCCGGATGAAGATCGAGCGGGACCGCATCGAATGGCTGAGCGGTGTCCGGGCCGGAGAGACGCTGGGCACTCCAGTCGCGATGCTGATCCACAACCGCGACTGGGCGAACTGGGAAGAAGTCATGGCGGCCGAAGGCACGCCTGGCGATATCAGACGGCGTCGCCTCACCAGGCCGCGACCCGGCCACGCCGACCTGGTCGGCGTACTGAAGTACGACCGGCAGGACGCCCGGGACATTCTGGAGCGGGCCAGCGCGCGCGAAACCGCCGCCCGGGTGGCCGCCGGCGCACTCGCCCGCCGCCTGCTGGAAGAGTTCGGAGTGGAAATCGGGAGCCACATCGTGTCGCTCGGCGGTATTCAAGTACCCCCGGTCGCGTCGCTTCCGGCCCCGCTCAATCCTGCGGCCGACAATTCGGAGATCCGGGTTCTGGATCGGACGATCGAGGCTGAGATCATTCGCCGCATCGATCAGGCGAAGAAGGATGGCGACACTCTTGGGGGTGAAGCGCAGGTTGTGGTGCGGGGACTCCCGGTTGGCCTGGGAAGCCACGTGCACTGGGACCGGAAACTGGATGGTCGCCTCGCCGGCGCGTTGATGTCCATTCCGGCGGTCAAGGCCGTCGAGATTGGAATGGGGTTCGAAGCAGCCCGCCGCCCAGGTTCCGAGGTGCATGACCCGATCGACGCGGATGCGGTTCCCGGCACCAAGGCGCCGGATCCCGCGCTTCGCGGAGGATATCGCAGACGCAGCAACAACGCGGGTGGGCTGGAGGGCGGAGTCACCACGGGTGAGCCGTTGGTGATCCGGGTCGGCATGAAGCCGATCTCGACCCTCATGTCCCCGCTGCCGACGGTGGACCTGACGACCGGAAAGGCCGCGAACGCGCAAAGCGAGCGGTCCGACGTTACCGCAGTGCCGGCGATGGGAGTCATTGCGGAGGGACTCACCGCCCTGGTCGTGGCGGATGCGTTCCTGGAGAAGTTCGGCGGCGATTCTCTGGCTGAGATCCGGCGCAATTTCGCCGCCTATTTGCAGAACCTGGCCGCACGATGGGGAGCACTGTCGCCATGAAGAAGCACATCGTTCTGGTTGGCCTTCCCGGGGCCGGCAAGACCACGGTCGGAAAGCTCGTAGCCGAAAAGCTGGGAGCCGAGTTCGTGGATTGCGACAACATCATTGTGCGGAAGATGCAGATGCCGGTGAGCCGGATCTTCGCCGAGCACGGGGAGATCAAGTTCCGGGCGTTGGAGCGCGAGGCCATGGAGAGTGCCCTGGGCCGGTCGCCCGCCGTGATCTCCCCTGGGGGAGGGTGGATTTCCCAGCCCGGCGCGCTCGAGGTGACCCAAGCTGCCTCCATGATCATTTACCTCAAAACGATGGTCATCACGGCCGTCAAACGCGCCGAGGCGTCAGGAATCCGTCCCCTCCTGGCGGGCGAGGATTCCACCGAGCGGATGCGGACCCTGCTTAAGGAGCGGGAGCCGTACTACATCAAGGCCGACGCCGAGGTCAAAGCCGATATCAAGTCGGCGGCCCAGCTGGCGGAAGACATCGTTGCCTTGGCGAAAGACCGCGCAGGGTGGTAGACTAAGCATATGTAGTACAACGAATTAGAAATTCTCTCCTTGCCAACCCCCCCGGTCCCGCGTTTTCTTGTGGGCGATCTGGGTAGTACCTCCGGAGAAACGAAGTCGTCAGTTTAGGAGCCATGGCAACGCAGAAAACCAAGACTGCGGCCAGGCGCACGTCGCGGAAGAAAGCCGCGACCAAGCCGGCCGTCGAAAGCAACGGCAAGGGACTTCCGTCCGCGGTCACCAAGCCTCGGAAGCGCACCCGTAAGCCCGAACCCACCAGTGCGGTGGGAGGGAAGGGGGATGCGCTTGTGGTGGTCGAATCCCCTACCAAGGCCAAGAGCATTGGCAAGTACCTGGGCCGCGGCTTCGATGTCAAAGCCACGATCGGGCATGTCCGGGATCTTCCTACCCGGAAGCTCGGCGTCGATGTCGACAACGGGTTCCAGCCCGAGTACGTCACTATTAAAGGAAAGACCAAGACCCTGAACGAGCTGAAGCACGCAGCCAAGACCGCGCGTGCCGTGTATCTGGCGACGGACCCCGATCGCGAGGGTGAGGCGATCGCGTGGCACGTGGCCGACCAGCTGGATACCCGAGCCCCCCTTCACCGGGTCCTGTTCCACGAGATCACCAAAGATGCGGTCCAGAAGGCTGTCGCCGAACCTGGCGTCATTGACGACGACAAGGTGAAGGCGCAGCAGGCACGCCGGATTCTCGATCGTCTGGTGGGCTACAAGGCCAGCCCCATTCTCTGGCACAGCATCAAGACCGGACTCTCGGCCGGGCGAGTGCAGACCGTCGCCCTTCGCCTGATCGTCGAGCGGGAGCGGGAGATTCGCGCCTTCAAGCCGCAGGAGTACTGGACCATCGAGGCGGCGTGTGCCAAGAACGGACAGGAATTCGATGCGGAGCTGAAGAAGATTGATGGGCACAACCCGCACCTGACCAACGAGAAGGATGCGAAGCAGGTCGTCGCGGAGCTGGAGAAGCTTCCGTTCATCGTCTCCAAAGTCGAAAAGAAGCAGCGTCGTAAGCGGCCCGGCGCGCCGTTTACCACCAGCACGATTCAGCAGGAAGCGGCGAAGAAGCTGGGCTTCTCTTCCCGGCGGACAATGCGGGCCGCGCAGGACCTCTACGAAGGCATCGATGTGGGCGAGGAGGGACCGGTCGGTCTCATCACCTACATGCGGACCGACTCGGTGCGAGTCTCCGACACCGCAATCGCCGCCGTACGAGGTTTCATCGAAAAGAACTACGCCAAGCCGTATCTCCCGGAATCGCCGAACACGTATACCTCGAAGGCCGCTCGCACCCAGGATGCCCACGAGGCGATTCGTCCCACCGACGTCAGCCGCCGGCCGGAGCAGGTCCAGCCTTACCTCGAACCCGACCAGTTCCGTCTCTACCAGCTCATCTGGCAGCGGTTCGTAGCTTCTCAGATGAACCCGGCGGTGTACGATGTCACGGTCGTGGACTTCGATCTCGGCCGGTACCTGCTGCGCGCCACGGGATCGGTGCTGGTGTTCGACGGTTATCACACCCTCTATCTCGAGGGTCGCGAGGCCGAGGAAGGGAAGTCCATGGACGACCTGCCACCCATCCCGCCGCTTGCCGTGGGAGACCGGGTGGAGGTCCGTCAGATCACTCCCAACCAGCACTTCACCGAGCCGCCGCCGCGCTTCTCGGAAGCGAGCCTCGTGAAGGAACTCGAGCGCCTGGGCATCGGGCGCCCGTCCACCTACGCGCAGATCATCAGCACGCTTACCGCGCGCGAATACGTGCGCCTGGAGCAGCGGCGATTCTCACCCACCGAACTGGGCGAGACCGTCGAGCGGATCATGGTGGAAAGCTTCCCGTCGATCTTCAACGTCGAGTTCACCTCCGAGATGGAGACGGAGCTGGACAAGATTGAAGAAGGGGAGCTGGGCTGGCAGCAGGTGCTGAAGGACTTCTATGGGCCGTTTACCAAAGCCCTGGATGCCGTGAACCTGAGTGCCATCGTGGCGGAGGCACACGGTCTCAAGTCCGAAGAGCTGGCCCGGGAGCGCTGTCCCAAGTGCGGCGGCCGGGTGGAGCTCCGGACCGGACGCTTTGGGCCCTACTTCGCCTGCGAGAACTACAAGAAGTCGTGCGACTATGTGAAGTCGCTCAAGAAGCAGAAGACACCGGACCGGCCTTCGGACGAAAAGTGCCAGTTGTGCGGCGCGCCGATGGTGATCAAGACCGGCCGCTTCGGCGAGTTTCTCGCCTGCACTCGCTATCCGGAGTGCAAGGGCACGCGCTCGATGCCCCTTGGGATGAAGTGCCCCAAGTGTCTCGAAGGGGATCTGGCGGAGCGGCGCACCAAGCGGGGCAAGTCCTTCTGGGGGTGCGTGCGGTATCCGGCTTGTGATTTCTCCACCTGGAATCGTCCGGTACCCGAGACATGTCCGAGCTGCGGTTGGGTCGGGATGGAGAAGAAGGTCAGCAAGGCAGAGGGGGAAAGCCTGACCTGCCTCCGGTGCCGGCACAGGGTAGTCGTGATGGACGCCGAGGAGGCCGCCGCGACGTGAACGCGACCGTAGTCGGTGGAGGCCTCGCCGGCTGCGAAGCAGCGTGGGCCCTGGCCGAACGGGGCATCGACGTCACGTTGTGCGAGATGCGGCCCGTAGTCCGGACCCCGGCCCATCAGACTGATCGTCTCGCCGAGCTGGTCTGCAGCAACTCCTTCAAATCGGTCGAGCTCACCAACGCGCACGGTCTGCTCAAGGCCGAGCTGCGCGACTTGGGCAGCCTGCTGCTGCAGTGCGCGGATCTGGCCCGGGTGCCGGCCGGAGCCGCACTCGCGGTAGATCGCGACCAGTTCTCTCAGGAAGTGCACAATCGGGTGATCGCGCATCCTCGGGTGACGGTGCGGCGTGAGGAAATCGCGGACCTTCCGTCTCCAGGCGTTGTCGCGACCGGTCCGCTCACCTCTGACCGGCTGGCGGAATGCATCAGCCAGCGACTCGGTGGCACCGCGTTGGCATTCTACGACGCCATCGCTCCGATCCTCTCGGCCGAATCCCTCGACCACGAGCGCCTCTACGCGCTATCCCGATACGGGAAGGGTGAGGGAGACGACTACCTCAACGCCCCGCTCGATCGGGACGCCTACGAGTCTTTCATTTCTGAGCTGGCCTCGGCGGACCAGTTCAACGGCCACGACTTCGACAAGGTCCCCTATTTCGAAGGGTGCCTCCCCATCGAAGAGATGGCTCGGCGCGGTCCGGAGACTCTGCGTTTCGGGCCCATGAAGCCGGTCGGCTTGCGCGATCCCCGAACCGGCCGCGAGCCTTACGCAGTGGTACAGCTGCGCCGCGAAGACCGGGCAGGACAGATGTGGAACATGGTCGGGTTCCAGACTCGGCTGAGGATCCCGGAACAGCAGCGGGTCTTCCGGATGATTCCCGGATTGGAGCAGGCTGAGTTCCTGCGCTATGGAAGCATTCACCGGAACGCCTACGTGAATAGTCCCGCCTCCCTGGGCCCTGCGCTTACCGCGAAGGATGATGACATGCTCTTCTTCGCGGGCCAGTTCACCGGTGTCGAGGGGTACACCGAATCACTGGGCACCGGCCTTCTCGCCGGGATCAACCTCGCGAGGCGGCTGCGCGGTCTCCCATCCGCGATACCGCCGGTCACCACCATGCTGGGCGGCCTCTATCGTTACCTTCGGGAGGCAGATCCTCGTCACTTCCAGCCGATGAATGCGAATTTCGGCTTGCTCGATCCTCTGGAGGCCGCTAAAGCGGGCCGCGGGGGGAAAGAGGCGAGGAAGCAGGCCCTGGTCGAACGCGCGCGGCGAGACTTCCAAACCTGGCTATCCGAGCTATGAGCCTGCCGAGCCGCCGAGTCACTGAGCCGCCGAGCCGCAAACAGATTCGGAGCTTTCTCGAATACCTCGAGAAGCAGCGCCAGCAGTCGCCCAACACGGTACGGGCCTACGGGCGCGATCTCGAGGCCTTCGAGCAATACTGCCTGAAGGAGTATGGCTCGCGATTCCGGTGGGAGAAGGTGGATCGGTTGGGGGCGCGAGGCTTCCTCGGCGAATTGCAGCGGCGTGGCTTGGCAAAGCGGTCGATCGCGAGAGCGTTGTCTGCGGTTCGCGCCTTCTACCGATACCTGCAGCGCGAGCATGGTATCGAGAGTCCGCTGCTGCGTGCGGCGAAGGCGCCCAAGCTTGGACGGAAGCTGCCGACCTATCTCGACCGCTCACGGACCGAGACGTTGTTCGAGGCGATGGAAGCGCGCGCCAGTGATGATCAATTCGCCGCTTTGCGCGATCTCGCCATGCTGGAGCTGTTCTACTCCAGCGGGCCTCGTCTGTCGGAGCTCACTGGCCTCAATCTCGATGACCTGGACCTGTTAAGCGATCAGGTGAAGCTACGCGGGAAGGGGAGGAAGGAACGCATCGTCCCGGTAGGGAATCGGGCGAGCCGTGCGCTCCGGAGGTACCTTGAGGCGCGACAGGCTCCGGTGCGGCTCCCCGGTGCCGACCGGCAGGCGGTCTTCGTGGGTCGTGGTGGACGGCGGCTGACTCCGCGCAGCGTACAGCGACTGATCCATCGGGCGTTTGAAACGGTCGGCGGCGATGGCTTGCGGGTGCACTCGCTGCGCCACACTTTCGCCACGCATCTGCTGGATGCCGGGGCCGATCTACGGGCGGTGCAGGAGCTCCTGGGTCACTCGAGCCTGAGTACGACTCAGATCTATACCCACACCAGCGTCGAGCGGCTGAAGCAGGTATATCAGCAGGCGCATCCACGAGCGTAGGTGGTGGGGAGTAGGTTGTAGGGTGTGACTCGGCCGACATTCTTGTCCGACTACGTATGTGGGATTTGACCGCCTCCGACCCAGCGACCTAGCGCGAACTCCTACGCCTACTCCCTACGACCCACCCACAACCATGTCCCCGACCTACCACGCCACCACCATCCTCGCCCTCCGCAAGGGCGGCAAGGTCGCCATGGGCGGAGACGGTCAGGTGTCCATTGGAGATACCATCGTCAAGGCACAGGCCAACAAGATCAGGGCGCTCAAGGGAGGAAAAGTCCTGGCGGGATTCGCGGGATCGGTGGCCGATGCAATCACGCTGTATGAGAAATTCGAGGAGAAGCTCGATCGGTACCCCGGCAACTTGCCTCGCGCCTCGGTCGAGCTCGCGAAGGACTGGAGAGGCGATCGGGTGCTGCGGAGGCTGGAAGCGCTCCTGATCGTGGCGGATCTGGAACACACTTTTCTGCTGAGCGGCGCGGGAGAATTGATCGAGCCCGATGACGGTATTCTGGCGATCGGCTCGGGGGGCAACTATGCCTTGGCGGCAGCACGAGCGCTGGCTCCCGATCCGACGCTGTCAGCGCGTGACGTGGTGCAGCGGTCGCTGGAGATCGCGGCCGATATTTGCGTGTTTACTAATCGGAATCTGACGATTCTGGAGTTGTAAGAGCGAGCCGCTAGCTATTAGCCGTTAGCTGTTAGCGCGGTTCCTAAGTGGTCGGCCGAATCCCTAATCGCAGGCAGCTCATAGCTAATAGCTAATAGCTAACAGCTTCAAAACCACCATGAGTGAACCACTACCTCTCCCCCTCGTCGAAGAACCACCCCCGCAGCCACCCTGGCTCGAGGAACTGCCACCGGCGCAGATTGTGGCGGAGTTGGATCGCTACATCGTGGGGCAGCAAGCCGCGAAGCGCGCGGTCGCGATCGCCATCAGGAATCGCTGGCGCCGATCCCAAACCCCGGAGGCCATCCGGGACGAGATCACCCCCTACAACATCATCCTCATCGGCCCTACCGGGGTGGGGAAGACCGAGATCGCGCGCCGGCTGGCTCGGCTCGCGGGCGCGCCGTTCATCAAGGTCGAAGCCTCGAAGTTCACCGAGGTGGGTTATGTGGGACGGGACGCGGAATCCATGATCCGCGATCTGGTGGATGCCGCGATCAGCATGGTGCGGACCGAGCGGGAGGATGATGTCTATCCCATCGCCGAACAGCGGGCAGACGAACGACTGCTGGATATTCTCCTCCCGCCGCCGCCCCCCAAGGTGGAATCTGGTGTGAAGGCCGGAGCGGCAGGGTCCGAATCCCCCATCTTCGTTGTCGGCCCGGCAGGCCAGGCCCGACAGGAGAAGGCCTCCAGTCCCGAGGAGGAGCGGCACCAGCGCTCCCGGGAGAAGCTGCGCCGGATGCTCAAGGAAGGGCAGCTCGACGATCGTGAGGTCGAGGTAGATGTGACGCCGCAGGCCTTTCCCATGCTCGAGATCATGCAGCCGCCGCAGGGCATGGAAGGTCAGGACATCAACTTCATGGAGATGCTCCAGGAGATGCTGCCCAAGCGAAAGAAGCGGCGTACCGTGCGGCTTCCCGAGGCGCGCAGGCTCCTGGCGGACGAAGAGCTCAAAAAGCTGGTGGACATGGACGACGTGGTGAATGAGGCGCTCGACCGGGTCGAGAACCACGGTGTCCTGTTCATCGACGAAATCGACAAGATCGCAGGTGAACGGGCCCAGACCGGTCCCGACGTCTCCCGCGAAGGTGTCCAGCGGGATCTCCTCCCCATCGTCGAGGGCTCGACGATTCAGACCCGCTACGGCTATGTGCGAACCGACCACATCCTGTTCATCGCGGCCGGGGCGTTCCATGTCTCCAAGCCGTCGGATCTCATCCCCGAATTGCAGGGGCGATTCCCCATCCGGGTCGAGCTGCAGTCTCTAACAGAAGCGGACTTCGTCCGCATCATGACCGAGCCGGAGAACGCGCTCACTCGGCAATACCAGGCGCTGGTGGCCGCCGAAGGGGCGACACTCGAATTGACGGACGACGGTGTGCGGGAGATCGCGCGGCTCGCGTTCATGGCCAACGACCGGATGGAGAACATAGGCGCCCGGCGACTCCACACCGTGATGTCGACGGTCATGGATGAAGTGCTGTTCGAACTGCCCAACTATCCCGAGAAGCACATTGTGTTCGACGCCGAACGGGTGCGGGCGAAGCTGGCCAAGATCATCGACGATGATGATCTGAGGAGATACATCCTTTAGGCGAAGTACCGAGTACCTGGGAGGGGGCCGAGGATCTGCTCGTCCCCCTCGGCCATGGAAAGTTTCGGGGTGGGGAATAAACGCCCTAATTCACTCCTGCTTCACCACGACTCCACCCTTCATCACGAAGCGGACCTGCTCCAGCACGTGGATATCGTTGAGCGGGTTCCCCGATACCGCGATCAGATCGGCCAGCTTGCCAGCGGCGATCTCGCCCCGGTCGGTGACGCCGAGCAGATCGGCCGCGTTAAGGGTAGCGGTGCGAATCGCATCGATCGGCTTCATGCCATAGCCGACGAGAACGGCGAACTCTTTCGCGTTGTCGCCGTGAGGATAGACGGCGGCGTCGGTGCCGAAGGCGATTTTCACGCCGGCACGAATCGCTTTGCGGTGACTCTCCTGCGCCAGGGGAATGATCTGCTCCATTTTCGCCTTGATCGCGGGCGGCATCTTGGCGGGATCAACCGCCGTGAGCAGGTAGGCGGTCGGAACGAGGTAGGTCCCCTTCTGCTTCATCAGGGCGATGGCCTCGTCATTGAGCATGGATCCGTGCTCGATCGATGCAACGCCGGCCCGCACTGCCGCGATGATCCCGTCGGTGCCGTGGGCATGGGCGGCGACTTTGAGTCCGTGGCGTGCCGCCTCCTGCACGATGGCCCGCATTTCGTCCTCGGAGAGCTGCTGTGCCCCGACCGGACCCTCGAACGACAGGACGCCGGCCGTCGCGCAGATCTTGATGACCTTGGCACCGTACTTGATCTGGTAGCGCACGGCCTTCAGCGCCTGGTCTATCCCGTCCGCGACCCCGTCATCCGGCCCCAGCTGCGCGATACCGGGCGCATAGCCGGTAACATCGCAGTGACCACCGGTAATCCCGATCGCGCTGCGAGCCGGGACGATGCGCGGGCCGATGACCCATCCCTCGTCGATGGCGTGCATCAGGCTCACGTCGGAACCACCGGGGGCACCGACGTTCCGGACCGTAGTAAAGCCGGCGAGCAGCGTCTTCCGCGCATTCACGACACCGCGGAGTGCCGCATCCACCGGGGTCTCGGTGACGTCACGATGAACCCAATCTCCTTCGAGATCGCCGGTCAGATGGACGTGCATGTCGGTGAGGCCGGGGAGGAGGGTCACGTCTCCCAGCTCGATCACCTTGGCGTCGGCCGGCGCCTCTGCGCGCACAGCCTGGATGCGGTCACCCGAGATGACCACGGTGGCGGGGCTCTCGATCTGTCCGGTCCGCACATTCAGCATGCGGGCGGCATGGACGAAGACGGTCTGGGCCGACGCCAGCGCGGGTGTGATCGAAAGCACGGCAAACAGCGTCACGACTCGGTGAAGGTGCCGCATTAACCTCTCCAGTGCGATTGGGGGTGCGAGGAAGCTACCCGGCCCTTCGCACTCGTCAAACTTTTCGGTATCGTTGAGGCATGAAATCACAACTGCTCCGCTCCGCCGGCCGCGGAATCATGGTGGCTGGCCTCCTCCCGTTTTGCCTTGCAGCCCAGGCCGCACCCAAATCACCAGCCGCATTCCTGATTCGAGATGCGCTGATCTACGATGGAACCGGTTCGGAGCCGGTCCGGGGAAGCGTTCGGGTCCGAGACGGCAAGATCCAGGACGTGGGCGACCTCAAGCCGAACAGCGGAGAAGCGGTCGTGGAAGGCCATGGACTCGCGCTGGCCCCCGGCTTCATCGATACCCACAGCCACGCCGACGAGGGATTCGCCGAGATCGACAAGGGGGTGCGTGAGCATCCCGATGCGCTGGGCTCGGTAAGTCAGGGAATCACCACGGTTGTCGTGGGTCAGGACGGCGGCGAGGTCTATCCGCTGCGCGACTTCTTCGATGGATTGGAGAAGAATCCGGTCGCGGTGAATGTCGCCTCCTACGCCGGCCACAATACCATCCGGCAGATCGTCATGGGCGCAGATTTCCAGCGCGAGGCGACCGCCGAGGAAGTAGGCCGGATGAGTTACATCCTGCGGCAGGAAATGTCCGCCGGAGCGCTTGGTCTCTCCACCGGTCTCGAATACGATCCGGGGATCTATTCGGCTCCTTCAGAAGTGCTCGCGCTGGCGCGAGTGGCCGCGGGGTACAAAGGCCGGTACATCAGCCATATGCGGAGCGAAGACCGGTACTTCTGGAAGGCTCTCGATGAGCTGATCACGATCGGGCGGGAGACGGGGATGCCGGTGCAGGTGTCGCACATCAAGCTCGCGATGCGAGACCTCTGGGGAAAGGCTGACAGCCTGGTAGGCGTCATGGACGCGGCGCGCGCATCCGGAGTGAACATCAGTGCCGACATCTATCCCTACCCCTACTGGCACTCCACTCTGACCGTACTGTTCCCCGACCGGGACTACGAGGATCGCAAGGCCGCCGAATTCGCCGTGACCCAGGTGTCAACGCCGGAAGGATTGCTGCTCGACCACTACGAACCCACGCCGGCCTTGCAGGGACGAACGGTCGGCTATGCGGCGAAGGAGCTGGGCGTCGATTCGGTAACGGCGCTGATCGAGCTGGTGCGGCGCATTCACCAGCTGGAGAAAGAGCACGGTAGCGTCAACGAGAGTGTCATCGGCACCAGCATGACCGAGCCTGACATCGAGCGGCTGATGCGCTGGCCCAATACCAATTTCTGCACTGACGGCGAGCTCGACGGCGGGCACCCGCGCGGCTTTGGCACCTATCCCAGAATCCTCGGCCGCTACGTACGGGAGAGAAACGTCCTGTCGCTGGCCGAAGCGGTTCACAAGGCGACTGCCTTGGCTGCCGAGCACATGGGATTCACGGATCGGGGGCGTATCGCGAAGGGCCTCGCAGCCGACCTGGTGCTGTTTGATCCGAGCACCGTGATCGACAATGCGACGACCGAGAAGCCGCACGAGCTCTCGACCGGGATTGTGGCGGTGTGGGTGAATGGCATCCCCGTGTTCGAGAACGGTGCGGAAACGGGGACGCGGCCCGGCGCGGTCATTCGGCGCTGAAGACAGCGGGGCTGTAGCTTCCAATTCCCCCAGTGAAATCAGGAGACTTGCCAGAGATCCTCGACCGACTCCGATCCGCCCTCACCGGCCGCTACACGATTGAGCGCGAGCTCGGTCGCGGTGGGATGGCGATGGTCTACCTTGCCCAGGATCTCAAGCACGGGCGGCAGGTCGCGATCAAAGTACTGCGACCGGAGCTGGCCGCGGCCCTCGGCCCCGAACGCTTCCTGCGTGAGATCCGGCTCACCGCGAATCTGCAGCATCCTCACATCCTGCCGCTGTACGATTCCGGCTCCCTGAGCCGAGCCGCCGAGCCGCCTAACCGCGAATCTGCCGAGTTCCTGTTCTATGTCATGCCCTTCGTGGAAGGCGAGTCGTTGCGGGATCGGTTGGAGCGGGAGCGCCAGCTCCCGGTCGAGGACGCGGTTCGCATCACCCGAGAAGTGGCTGACGCGTTGGAGTATGCCCACCAGCATGGACTGATTCATCGCGACATCAAGCCGGAGAACATCCTCCTGTCGGCCGGCCATGCTATGGTGGCCGATTTCGGGATTGCGCGGGCGGTGGAGCAGGCGGGCGGGACCAAGCTCACGGAGACCGGTCTCGCGGTGGGAACTCCGGACTACATGAGCCCGGAGCAGGCCGCCGGTGATTCCGAGTTGGATGGCCGGACCGATCAGTACAGCCTGGCCTGCATGCTCTACGAGCTGCTGGCGGGGCATCCGCCGTTTCTCGGGAAGAATCCGCAAGAAGTGCGGGCCCGCCACGCACTGGATCCGGTACCGCCGCTCCGGACGGCCCGGGCCACGGTGTCGGACGGAATCGAGGCGGCGCTTACTCGAGCGCTGGCCAAGCAGCCAGCCGATCGGTTCACGAGTGTCGGAGCATTTGCGGGCGCACTGAGTCCGGCGGAACCGGGGGCAGCGGCGCACCCGCCCCTCCGTCCCGCTCCTGAATCGAGGCAGCGATGGTGGCCCATCGCGGCTGCGCTCGCCCTACTCGCAGTTACGGCCTTGGTTTGGCGCCTGGTTCACCGGCCACCACAGGACCTCGATCCGAATCTTCTCGCCGTTGCGCCGTTCGACGTCCGCGGTGCTACGCTCGAATCCTGGAGAGAAGGGCTGGTGGACTACCTCTCCCGCAGCCTGGACGGCGCCGGCTCTCTCCGAACGGTGCCGCCCTCGAGGTTCCTGCGAAACTGGAGTGGCCGGGCCGACCGGGCCTCCGCCGAGGCCCTGGGTCGGGCGACGGGTGCCGGGTTGGTGGTCTACGGGTCAGTGGTTCTGGGTGGACGCGACTCGGTGCGGCTCCGCGCCGAGGTGCTCAATCTTTCCGGGGGGAAACCGCCGACCGATGTCGAGGTTCGGGGCGACACCGCCGGAATCGATCGTCTTGCCGATTCCCTCGCCCTTGCAGTCCTGCGCTCGCTCGGCAGCGATCGCGCCGTTGCGGCGGTCCGGAACAGCCCCTTCGGCGGCGTCTCCCTGCCGGCCTTGAAAGAGTATCTGCGGGGCGAGCAACTGTATCGCCACAGTCTGTGGGACTCGGCTCTGGTGCACTACAGCCGTGCCACCGCGCTGGACAGCGGCTTCGCCCTGGCCTACCGGCGCATGTTCCTGGTGTTGGGCTGGACACCTTCTACTCAGATGCGCTTCGAGTCGGTAGAGGTGTACGGTCTGAGGGCGGCGGCCTTGAACCATGGCCTCGGCTCGCGGGACAGCCTGCTCCTGCTTGCCGACTCGCTCGAATTGGCGCTGAATGACGGGGACACGACGTTCTTCACCATGCACCGCCGACTCTTCGCGACGCTCGACACAGCGGCCCGTCGTTATCCGGGTGATCCTGAAGTGTGGCAAGAGGTGGCCGAGGCACGATATCACTTTGGCCGGCCGCTGTTCACACCGCCTGAGGTCCTTGAAGCCTTGGATCGGGCGATTGCCCTCGACTCAGGGTTCTCCCCAGCGTACGAACACACGGCACAGCTTGCTATGGAGATCGGCGGCCCCGACCAGGCCCGGCGATACACTCGGCCCTACGCCAACCTTCGTTCTGTCGATGGCAACGGTCCCGAGCTGCTCCTGACAGCCGCACTGCTCAAAGCCGATCTCTCCGGACAGGTCGATGCGACCGGTCTAGTAGATACGGCGGGCGCCCTGGCGCTGTTCCGAGCCGGGCTCGAGTACCTGGCCAGTTCGTCCGACTCGGCCGAGATGGCGGTTCAAGTGCTGCGGGCTCTCGCCGCCGGCGGTCACCAGGGCCCCGGTAAGGAATGGATTGCCGATTCACTCATGTGGCCTAATTACCTGGCGAGCGCACTTCTGTTCCGTGGACACGTGAAGGAGGCGTATTCGATATACGCGCCACGGCTCCTCCGCTCGGACTCGATGTGGTATGCCCTGTTTTCCGACCCGTTTCTCGATCTGTCTCTGCTGGATACAACCCGGGCAAGCGCGGCGGCGGGATGGTTCAGCGCGAGGCCTCTATCCGGATTGCCTTGGTATTTTGCCCGAGGCGACACGCTTGGTCTGCGGAAGTTCATTGGTCGAGCACGAGGAGCCTCGCGAAAGCCCCATGGTTTCGGCGACTCCCTGAAGGCCGATTACAAGGCCCGGGCGGGAGACGCGTACCTGATTCTGCTGCAGAGAGACACCGCGAGTGCACTGCGGGCTTTCGCGAGTCTTCCCGACACCGTCTGCCTGATGTACTCTGGCTGCTTTTACCAGAAACTCACTCAGGCACGGCTCTTAGCCGCGGGCGGCGACTACCGGGCCGCCGCCGATCTGCTCGATCGATGGCGCTGGTCGGATCCGAGTCCATTCTTCGTCATCGCCGCCCTGGAGCGCGCTCGGCTTGCCGAACGCTTGGGTGAGCGGGAGCTGGGAATCACCCTCTATCAGCGCGTGGTCGACACCTGGCGTCACGCCGATCCCGAGCTGCAGCCCTACGTGACGGAGGCCCGCGCCGGACTCCAGCGGCTCACGGGAGAGCCGAGGAAGCAATGAGAGACGAGGATTGAGGAGTGAGGAGAAACTTGTCAGGCCTGCGCCGCGTCGCCCGACGCAATAGGTGGCGATTGAGCAGGGTCAAGAAAGAATTCGTCGTTCAGGGCGATGACCGGGTAGGGGCGGTGGCGCGTCACCTCGACAAACTCGGCGCGAAGCGGATCAAGGTGGTTGCGGCGGACGCCGTCACGGCAGGGAAGCGCTACGGCATGATCCTGTGGGTCAAGCAGAAGGACTACGCACGGGCGGCGAGAGCGCTACTAAAGTCGAGGCTCGGCAGACCGTGGCTGCGCCACGGGTGGAGGCGAGATCTGTGCAAACATGCATGCGTCCCGCAGTGACGCCCTGCCGAGCCGCGACTTCAGTCGCGTGAAACGGGGCGGAATCTCCCCCGGCCCAGCCTCACTCCTTCTCTGCTGCGCGACGCAGCCAACCCCGGCCGGGTCGCGCTTCTGAAGCGTGGGAACCCTTGGCCTCGACCGGCAGCCCAAGCTCGACCCACTTGCCCCAGCCGCCAACGAGCGCCCTGGCCCTGGTCCATCCCGCCTGCTTCAGCTCTCGCACCACCCGGGTGCTTGTGGCTTCGTTCCTTCACGCACAATAGGCCACCAGCCAGTCGTGTTTGGGGAGTGCCAGTTCTGCAGCGCTCTCGACCGGGCGATCGGGATCGAGCCGCACCGAGCCGCGCGTCGTGATGTCGGAACTGGCATAGCTGCCCACCGAACGGACATCGAGCAGGCGATACGGAATTCCCGCCGCGTCCAGCCGCTTTATCTCGTCGAAAGTGATAAGCTCCGAATGGGTGACGAGAGGAGTCCCCTGACCTTCGGTCGCCGCGCTCACCTGCGCCGGTTCGAGCTTGCGAATCCAGAGGGCCAGCATCCCTCCGTGCACCACGACGGAGAGCAGCACCACGGTGGCGACCGGCGCGAACAGGGTCTCGCTCCCTTGGACTCCCGCAAAAATCGGGAGCAGCACCAGGAGCAGCGAGCTCAACCCTCGGGGGCCGAACCACACCACCAGCTTCCGACTGTCGGGATCGACCGCTTTGCGCGGGAGGGCAACGAGCAGCACCAGCGACCGAGCCACCAGCGCCACTACCGCGAACACCAGGATCTGCGGCGACATGATCGAGAGTCCGATCCAGATGAGCGACAGTCCCAGCAGCACGAAGGTGAACAGCAGTAGCATCGTGGACGTGGCTTCCCCGTAATCATGGAAGCAGTCACACAGCTCCACATCCAGCAGGTCGATGGTCAGCCCCGCGGCGAACGCGGCCATGAACCCACTGGCGTGAAGTGATTCGGCAAACGCGAATGCGGTGAACGCGACGCCCAGCACATACATCGACTCGTAATCCCGCCGGATCCCGTAGCGCCCTCTCACCGCCTCCAGCAGGCGCACCGCGAGATACCCGGTTGCCACACCGACCGCCGGACCCAGCACGAGCACATCGAGCCCCACTCGGCTCACCTGCCCGATGGTCGGACCCGCTTCCCGCATGAAAGCCATTGCGATAACGACGATGGGCAGCAGAACCGCGTCGTTGAGCCCACTCTCGATCCCAAGCGCTGTCTTGGTTGCCGGTGGCACTCCGGGCCGACGGACCAGGCTGCGCATCATGACCGGGTCGGTTGATGCGAGCGCCGCGCCGAGCACCGCGGCCTGCGCCGGACTGACTCCAAGCAGCCACGCCGCGGCCAGTCCGATGAGCACGGCGGTGACCAGAGTGCCTGGTCCGAGAACAGCTGCCGCGATTCCGAGATGCTGCCTGAGTGCCTTGGGATTGATGCCGAGGGCGTCGGTAAAGAGGACCAGTACCAGGCTGAGGGTGGTCACGGCGCCCAGCGCGCTGGAGTGCATTCCGAAGTCCACCAACCCCAGCCCGTGAGGTCCAAGCAGCAGGCCGAGAAGAAGGAAGACCGCGACATGGGGAATGCTGGTCTTTTCGAGCAGTCCGGAAACCGCGCTGGCGAGGAGAATCACCCCGCCGATCAGGGCGGTTACCAGGACGAAGGCGGCGGGGTCGAAGGGTTGCATTGAACGTCTCCCGGGCTACCTAACCCTAAGCCGGTTAAGGCGGAGAGTCATGTCCCGAAAGGGCACCTGCCCGGGGCCTTTCGGACCGATTACCTTCCTCTGCCAAATTGGCGGAACCCTCTCCACGCCGCACGCATGCCCAAACGCGACTTCCTGGCGATTCCCGACCTCTCGAATACCGAACTCTCCCAGCTCTTTGACCTTGCCGGGCAGATGAAGAGCGGGAAGTACCGCAACCGGCCGCTCGAAGGTCAGACGCTGGCGATGGTCTTCGCCAAGAGCTCCACGCGCACCCGAGTCTCCTTCGAAGTCGGAGCACACCAGCTCGGTGGCCAGGCGGTTTTTCTGTCGGCCCGGGACATTCAGCTGGGTCGCGGCGAGCCGATCAAGGACATGGCCCGGGTCCTCTCCCGGTATGTCCACGGCATCATGATCAGGACTTTCGCCCAGTCCGATGTGGTCGAGCTTGCCCACTACGCCGACGTCCCGGTGATCAACGGATTGACCGATCTGCAGCACCCCTGTCAGGTGCTCGCCGATCTGATGACGGTGCAGGAATCCCTCGGCGGATGGAACGGCAAGTCGGTCGCCTGGATCGGCGATGGAAACAACATGGCGAACAGCTGGATGGACGCGGCCGGTGTACTGGGCTTCGAGCTGCGCCTCGCTTGCCCGGAAGGGTACGAGCCGGATCACGAACTCTTCGAGCGGAACAGCAAGCTCACCAACATTCTCATCACCGAGCTTCCGGAAGAAGCCGCCGAGGGAGCCGACGTGATCACCACCGACGTCTGGGCCTCGATGGGGCAGGAGGGCGAGGCCGAAACGAGGGCGCTGGCCTTCCAGGGCTACACCGTGGATGAGGAGTTGATGGCCCTGGCCCAACCCAACGCGATCTTCCTCCACTGCCTTCCCGCTCACCGGGGTGAGGAAGTCACCGAGGGCGTGATCGAAGGTCCGCAGTCCAAGGTATGGGACGAAGCCGAGAACCGTTTGCACGTGCAGAAGGCCCTGTTGGCAATGCTGATGGGAGAGAAACCGCTTACCTGACCACGGAACAGAAATGTCTGACGCCACGACCTTGAAACGCACCCCGCTCTACGACGTGCACCGCGAGCTCCTTGCCCGGCTGGTGCCGTTCGCGGGATGGGAGATGCCGGTGCAATACCCCTCCGGAATCCTGGCCGAGCACAAAGCGGTCCGGGAGCACGCGGGAATCTTCGATGTTTGCCACATGGGGGAATTCGAAGTCACCGGCCCCGACCGCAACGGGTTCGTCAATCGCGTCACCTCGAACGATGTGGGAGCGCTGGAGACCGGGCAGGTGCAGTACTCCACCCTGCTCAACGACCAGGGGACCATCATCGATGACTGTACGGTCTACCGGTTTGAAGACAAGGTGATGCTGGTGGTGAATGCCGCCAACATCGAGAAAGACTGGGAGCATCTCGTTGCGCAGAAGGTGAAGGGCGGCAACGTGCGGCTCCGGAATATCTCCGATGAAGTCGGGCTGGTTGCGCTTCAGGGGCCCGCGTCCGAGAAACTGCTCGCGCCGATAACCGACCAGAACCTGAAGGACATCGGGTACTATCGCTTCGCGATCGGGAAGGTGGCGGGGAAGGGGTGCTTCATTTCACGGACCGGATACACCGGCGAGGATGGCTTCGAGCTGTATTGCCGGTCCGAGGACGTGCGGGCGATCTGGGATGCGCTGACCGGCCCCGGAAAAGCCACGCCGATCGGCCTGGGTGCCCGCGATACCCTGCGTCTCGAGGTCGGGTACGCGCTATACGGAAACGACATCGACGACACGACCTCACCGCTCGAAGCCGGCTTAGGCTGGGTGGTGAAGCTCGACAAGGGCGCCCAGTTCGTGGGAGACCAGGCGCTGCGGGTGCAGAAACTTCAGGGACTGCAACGCAAGCTCGTGGGATTCCGGATGCTGGAGCGCAGCGTCCCCCGGCACGGTTTTCCGGTCTGGCATGATGGCCAGCAGGTTGACCTGGTGCGGAGCGGCACCATGAGTCCATCGCTCGGCATCCCGATTGGTACCACTTACCTCCCGGCGGCCGCGGCGAAACCCGGAACCCGGTTCGAAGTGGAAATCCGCGGCGAGAAGCAGCCGGCGGAGGTGGTGAAGAAGCCATTTTATGCGGGTGGGAGTGTGAAGAAGTAGGCGCCACGCCGCCATACCGCCATGCCCATTCGAATCGCCGTTCTCACGATTTCCGATGCCGGTTCGCGCGGGCAAAGGGCCGACACATCGGGTGAGACAATCGCCGAGTGGGCCAGGAAACGGGGATTTGGAGTAACAACCCGAGATCTCGTCCCCGATGAGTCCGATCGCATCGCCGCAACGCTGACGGAATGGGCCGATGGTGACCAGGCCGACCTGATTCTCACGACCGGCGGTACCGGGCTGAGCCCGCGCGACGTTACCCCGGAAGCCACCAAGCGCGTCATCCAGCGGGAAGCGCCGGGCATCGCCGAGGCGCTTCGGATGACGGCCTACCCTGCCTTTCATCGCGCCGCCCTCGCACGCGGCGTTGCGGGTGTGAGAGGGAAAACGTTGATCGTGAATCTGCCAGGGAGTCCGAACGGTGTCCGAGACGGCTTGGCGGTACTCGATGATCTGGTGGAACACGCGGTGGGTCTCATTCGAGGGACGAACCCCGAACATTGAGAATTGCAGATTGCAGATTGTCGATTGCTGATTGCTGATTGCCGATTCTCAATTTCTCAATTTCTAATTTTCAATTTGCAATTGCTGAGATAGATGGCCTCCAAGATTCTCATCACCATGGACGACCTCGAATCGGCGGTACGACTCAACGCCGCGCTCGAGGCAGCCCAGTATCGCACCGTGATGATCTCGCCGATGGACGATAGGCGAGGAGCATTGCGGAAGGAGCACCCCGACTTGCTGGTGCTCACCGGTGCGGTCCACGAGTCCCAGGCCCAGGAGCTGGTGGCACAGGCGCGGGACGCGGAGGTCTCGACCCTGGCCCTGCTCGAGCCTACCGATCCCGCCCAGACTGACCGAGAGGGACTGGGTCTCGACGTCACCGAGGTCTCGGTCAAGCCGATCAACCCGCCCGATATCGTGGCACTCATCGAGCGTCTGGTGGACCGGCGCCAGCTGCAGGAGCGTACCGGCATATCGGGAGAGAGTGCCGCCATCCAGGAGTTGCTGGTCCGGATCGAACAGATGGCTCCGGTCTCCAGCACCGTACTGATCCAGGGAGAATCCGGCACCGGGAAGGAACTGGTCGCGAAGGCGATCCACGATCTCTCGCCCCGCCGAGGGAAGCCGTTCATTCCGGTCAACTGCGCCGCACTGCCCGAGACCCTGCTCGAGTCGGAGTTGTTCGGCCACGAAAAGGGCGCCTTCACCGGTGCGGCTGAGCGCAGGCTGGGCCGCTTCGAGCTGGCCGACACCGGCACCATCTTCCTCGACGAGATCAGCGAGATCTCGGCGAGCGTGCAGGTGAAGCTGCTGCGGGTGCTCGAGTCCCGGACATTCTTCCGGGTGGGTGGCGTTCAGCCGATCAAGGTGGACGTTCGGGTGCTCGCCGCCACCAACCAGAGCCTCAAGGAGCTGGTAGCGCTGGGGGAATTCCGGGACGATCTGTATTACCGGCTCAATGTCCTGAACATCTATCTCCCGCCACTGCGCGAGCGGCGCGGCGACATCCCGGTCCTGGTCAAACGCTTCATCCGCGAGTTCTCCCGGGCCCACGACCGCCCCTTCCGCGGCATGACTCCCGAGGCGATGAGCCTCCTGATCGAAGGCCCCTGGCCCGGCAACGTGCGCCAGCTGCGGAATCTCATTGAGTCCATGGTGGTGCTCGCCCCGGGTCGGGAGATCCGGGCATCCGACATCCCGGCCGACATCCTCGAGGGGGCTGGCCGGATGCTTCCTATGCGGATTGGAGCAACAGGTCGCGATCTGCCAACCCAGGAATTGGAGTTTATCCTACGGAGTCTCATGGACTTACGCCTCCAGGTAGAGGATATGAGGCGCCGTTTGGACGATCGTCCGCAACGTGTTCAGGTTATTGAACTTGGCCAAAACAGCCCCGTGGCAGACGTCTTGCCGGAATCTGAGCCGGAAGAGAAGGGGGAAATCGTCTACCGGCCGGGGATGACCATGGCCGAGGTCGAAAAAGCCGCTATCGCTGCGGCGCTTACTCAGTTCCGAGGGAATCGCCGTAAAGCGGCAGAGGTTCTGGGCATAGGCGAACGCACGCTGTACCGAAAAATCAAGGCTTACAATTTGGAGTAGGTCAACGAGCTAAGTTCTGCGGGAACGGGGATTTGCGTGCTCACGATTCTTGACAGTTGGGTCTTGGAGGCGCATATTCGGCAACCCGGGATTTTCCCGATCCAGCACCAGGATTTGGCACGGTGATTTTCTCGATTGACCCGTCTGCCTGCGTCACGTGTTTGGCCTGCGTGCGCGTGTGTCCGACCGGCGCCGTCGAGGTACAGGATCCGCTGGTGCGGATCGTGGACGAGAGCTGCATTCGTTGTGGGCTCTGCGTTCCCGCTTGCCCGCATCACGCGATAGAAGTCACTGGTGAATTGGGTCGCGCGATAGCGGTCGCCACGAGAGGCGACGGCGCGCTGATCCTGAGTCCGGAGGCCGTGGCGTACTTCTACCCGGCTGCGCCGGAGCAAATCGTGAACGCAAGCTACGCCGCCGGGTTCCGTCTGGTGACCCGTGGGGTAGTGGGAGATGAGCTGGTCGCCTCGGAGTACTTGAGGCTGTGGCGTGAGGAAGACTGGGGCACCATGATCCGCTCCACCGACCCGGTGGTGGTGGAAGCGATCCGGAGAGACTATCCGGAACTGGTTCCCTATCTCGCGCCGGTAACGTTGCCCGCGCTGGCGGAGGCGAGATACCTGCGGGCGCAGTGGGGCGAAGGGCTGGAGGTGGTGTACGCCGGTGTGTGCCCGCCTGCCGGGCGCGAGGAGCTTGATTCGGCGATCACCTTCCAGGACCTGGAGCAGCTGTTCCGGCTCCGCGGTGTGAGCCCCCTCGCGCAGCCGGTGCACTACGCCCGGGTCCCCGCGGAACATCGTCGCCACCTGAGCCTGGCGGGCGGGATTCCGCTCTCGCTGCTGGAAGAAGCCCGGCACTCGAGCAAGCGGTTCCGGAAGCTGCGGGGATTGGGTGAGCTGCGCGGTCTGTCGCGCGCGGTCGTGATAGACCGGCTCGACCTGGGGTTCGTCGATCTGCTGGCCCACGAGGGATGGCTGGATCACCCGCTCTCGGGCCCGCGTGAAGAGCTGTTCTGGCGCCGTTCGGTCGTGGAGAACAGCGAGCCTCCGCGAAGCCGGCAGCCGGTGGTGGACGACGCCGTGGTCGCGAGCTACGGCGCTGTCTTCGAGATCCAGCCCCGACTGGTCCGGCCGGATACGGCCCGGGTGGAAGAAGTGCTCGAGGCGATCGGTCTGGGTCCTCACGGCAAACCGTGGGACTGTCGGGCCTGCGGATTCGAGACCTGCGCCGCGTTCGCCCAGGCGGCGGCCATGGGCCGGGCATCGCTCAAGCAATGCGTGCCCTACCAGGCTCGGCGGGTCGAAGAGGCGCAGCGCGATGCGGCGGTGGATACCCTGACCGGGCTCGCTGCGTACAAGGTTCTGCACGACCGGCTGAGTTACGAGGTCGAGCGAAGCAAGCGCAGCCTGGAGGGGTTCGCGGTCCTGTTCATCGATCTGGACCACTTCAAGCTGGTGAACGATCAGTACGGGCACGAGGCGGGCAATGCGGTGCTTCGTGCGGTGGCGACCGAGTTGAAGAGCGCGATTCGCGCCTCGGACCTGGCGGCGCGCTATGGTGGTGATGAGTTCGTGGTCCTGCTCAACCGGACCGACCTGGCGGGAGCCAATCGGGTCGGCGAGGCGATCCGGGCCGGGATCGAGGGAGTGGGACGCCGGCTGGGCTACCCGGTCGGGTTGGTGACCGCGAGTATCGGGGTCGCCGAATACGACGTAAGACGACCCCACGAGGGGGATTTACTAGTACTGGCCGATCGCGCACTGTATCACGCGAAGGCCAACGGACGTAACGCGGTCGCTTGAGACCGCACGAAAGGATAGCTGGAGCCTTGTCCTCGACCCCGATCCGCCAACCCGACTCCTCTGCGCGCTCGGCTCCGCTGGAGAGCCCGCCGGATCCTTGGGGAGTTCGCCGGGCTGAGCAGTTGCTCACCAGCCTGGAAGGGGTGCTTTCGGCCCGGGTGGTGACCACTCCGCTCGGAGAGGTCAGCGAGGTCCATATTCTCGCCCAGTCGGGCTTGCAAGCGAAGCAGCTGGTCCGCAATATAGAGTCCGCTTTGCTGGCCCAGCTCGGGCTCAAGGTAGATCATCGCAAAATCAGCATTGCCCAGACCGCCGAGGTCCGGCCCATCGAGGCGCTGGAACGAGACGCGGTACGGGAGCGCTCGATGCGGCGCGCCGCGCTGTTCGACTCGCTCACCGTGGCACCGGGTAAACGGCCGCACCGGATTTCGATCCAGGTGACGCTGGGATTCGGGGAGACCAGGGCGGTGGCCGAAGAGGAGAGCTCGGACACTCCGCGGAGCCGCGTCGAGGCGGCGGCCCGGGCGGCGGTTTCGGCGCTGGACCAGCTCTTGGCGGACAACTCGGTGGCGCTCGAAGGCTCCAAGATCGTCGAGGCGTTCGACCGGGAGTTCGTGATGGTGGCGGTGCAGGGGCTCGGTGGACGCGAAGCGGTATTGCTCATGGGTACAGCCGAGATCAAAGAGAGCGCGGAGCGCGCCGCAGTATTCGCGGTGCTCGACGCGACCAACCGCTGGGCGGAGGCCCGGCGCCCCACTTAGGTCGTAGCAACAAAATTCAGCGGGCCCGCCGCATCTCGTCGGTCAAGGGATGCCGGGCCCGTCGCCGTCCCAACGCAGGAATGCAGGAATGAAGGTGTGAGCGGGACCACCCTTCTTTCAGAAAGGAAAAAACGGCAGGCGGCCCCGGTCTTCGTTGGTGCAGGGATGCTGGTCAGGATCAGCGGAGACGAGCGGACAACTGAGAGCGGAGCGTCAGGTGCGCCATAGCGAGGCGTGCCCCTTCCCGAGGGTTCCTTATCTACTCGTTCGAAGGAGACGCTCATGTTGCACATCAGCTTGCTCGCGAAAGTCATCGAGTTCTTCGCCCGCGTGACTTCTTTGGGTGAAGGCCAGACTTGGACGTAACTAGGAAGGGCCGGGGCCCTGCCATCTTCTGTATGAATCGGAAAGACGTCCAGATTCTGACCTATGTGATCGGAGTCTCGATCCTTGCGACGGCCTTTGGTACTGTCGCCTGGGCTCAGGGTCTCGCCTTTCCAGGCATGTGGGCCATTTGCAGCTTCGTGGTTGTAGCCTACCTAATTGATCTTTCTGGTAATCCCCTCAGAGTGGAAGCAAGCGGCTCGGCATCTTTCGTAATCCACCTTGCCGCGGCTGTCCTATTTGGCGCCTTTTGGGGTGGTGTGGTTGCTGCCACATCTACGATCGCCTTCGATGTGACAAACAGGCGGCCGGCCATAAAGGTCCTATTTAATGCATCCCAGAGAGCGCTCGCGATTGTAGTAGGTGTCCTTCTCTACCAACTACTGGGTGGTGAAATCCCAGCCGCTTTCCTCCAAGTGAATGGCGGAGTCCAGTCAGCAGATGTCCAAAGGGACCTAGGTCTGTTCTTTGTCGTGGCGGCCGCGTATTTCGCTGTTAATACTGGTGCTGTTAGCGGAGTCGTCGCTCTCAATTCAGGCCGCCCCTTCACGGAAGTTTGGAACCTCAATGCTCGTGGTGTACTTGGGTATGATCTCGGGGCAAGCGCTATCGCTCTGCTGGTAGCATTTCTGTATCGCAAGTCCGAACAGATAATTGGCTTCGGACCCTTGGGTCTTATCGGCGTGATCATCCCCGTAATCGTCATTAGACACGTCTACGGCCTCTACCGTAAGCTTCAGACGAGCGGGCGCGAGCTCTTGGACCTAATGGTGAAGGCAATCGAAGCACGTGACCCATACACATCGGGCCATTCAATCCGAGTTGCGACGCTCGCCAAAGCAATCGCGCAAGAATGTCGAATGAGCACCGATGAGGTGGAGCAGGTCTATACCGCTGCAGTACTGCATGATGTTGGCAAGATCCATGAAGAGTTTGCGCCTCTTCTTCGGAAGGATTCGAAGCTCACCCCTGAAGAGATGGCTCTTCTACAGACCCACTCCGCGAAGAGCGCCGATCTCGTCGGGATCATCTCGAGCTTCCGAGGCACAATCCAGGAAGCTGTTCGGAGTCACCACGAACGCTGGGATGGTCACGGATACCCTGACGGAGTGGCTGGAGAATCAATCCCGCTCGGTGCACGCATCATCATGATATCTGATACAACCGACGCGATGACGACGGATCGACCTTACCGAAAGAAACTTACGGTGGAGGCGGTGGTCGGGGAGCTATTGAAGTGTCGAGGAACTCAGTTCGATCCTAACCTAGTGGATCTTGTCGTCAATTCCGTTGTGATTCGTCGCGTGATGGCGGAGATTTCCTACGCTTCTGACGCGGGTGACAAGGCCGTTCCGCGAGAAGGGGGTTCGAAACGGGTTAGCTGGGGTACTGCAACTCGTCGGACAAAGCGCTCTTGGTTAGGGGCGTAGTTCTCGTTATACAGGGAGCTCAAGAAGGGCGATTTGACTGGTTACCGCTTGTGGCAGTAGTTGTAGGGCAGTTCTCAAGGTCCGTGCCGCTGTGAGGTCCTCTTTTCCCAACATCTTTCCAACGTGTAGGAGCGCGCTGAGAATCTCGGCGCGATCAACTGCGTCGTAACTCTTCAATCGCTCATTCATGGATGATAACTCCTCAAAACATTGCCTGGGTTCCAGATCCACCCCAGCCAGCTTAGCCCTCCACCGAGCATAAACCCCGGCATATGAATCGTGCGGAGAGCCAGAACTCTGGCTAGCAAACGCTCGCGCCGCATCCTTTGTAGCCTCGCCTCTCTCGCCTGCGATAAACTTCACATCGGCAAACACCAAGGGCCTTACGAGGCGAACCCAATCGGGCACATCGTTTCTCCACTTCGCTGCCTCGATCGAGAGACAGTTGAGAGCTTCCAGCGCCTTACCGAGCATCGTCAAGGCCCAAGCTCGGTGATAGACAAGCTTGAAGCGGTAGAGGTCCTCACGTTTCGAGGAATCGTGGGTCATTCCTAGGAGGGCCCACGTCGCCTCCTCCTGATAGTTGCCCATCCTGCCCGTCACCATCGCAAGGTTCGCCGCTGCTCTGGATACGAGGCCGTCATTTCCAAGCCCTTCCGCAAGACGAAGGGCCCTTTCGAAATACGGTTTGGCTTCTTGATATTCCCCCAATTTGACCGCGACACACCCAAGTATGTTCTCGATAAAAGCAGCTGCTTGGTTCGCTATGCCGAGACGCTGCTGTTCCAGGCGGTGCTGTTCGAGTTCCTTGATGAGATTCTCCAGCTCAGAATCCAAATGAATCATGTTGATGACGCTAGCCTTCGCCAAAAGCAGATCGGTCCGCTCATCGATCGACAATGATTGGATGGGGATCGATCCGCATTGGTCTAGCAGGTCACGGCCCCGTTGATCCTCGCCTTTGTGGTAGATGAGGTGGCTGTACACATGCGCCGCGCGAGTACGCGATCTAAGAGACATTCCGCCGGAAACAATGCTCCGCAATCGGCTCTCCAATCCTGAAAGTTCGGAATCAGAGGCACCCTCGAAGCAGCAGGCTTTCGCAAGCAGGACAAAAGCCATCTCCTGTGACTCTTCATCACTGGGATCTATGGGGCGTGCGAGAATACCTCGCGACTCGCGCCAACGCCCCTGTTCCTGAACGCATTCTGCCAACAGCAGTAGGGCTTCAGTGTGATGACGAATCGGAAGCCATCCCATCGCGGAGCTAAGGGCCTGCTCTGTCTCGAAGGGGGCACCGCTTTGCATCGCCTCTCTCGCGCCTCTGAGGAGGTACGGGGTTGATTCCGTGGTACGCCCCGCTCGCACGCAGTGCCACGCTATCTCCAGCCCGGGCACCGACTCCCCCAGACCGTCACTCGCCAACAGAAGATCCGCTATCCGGCCATGCAAC
>Ga0207706_10000791_pt1 | contig 32709 bp, 37 predicted proteins | sample KBSC53metaG_FD_184318 | JGI IMG/M metagenome (GOLD analysis project Ga0207706, IMG submission 184318) | Corn rhizosphere microbial communities from Kellogg Biological Station, Michigan, USA - KBS C5-3 metaG (SPAdes) (version 2) | ecosystem: Host-associated > Plants > Roots > Rhizosphere > Soil ... | reverse complement strand
CAGACCTGGAGCGGGAGCGCGTTCAGTCAGCAGGCGGTCGTGCCCGAAGCTGCGATCGAAGTGTCGGGTCCGATCACGATCTTCGAACTGTCCAGCCCGAGCGGCCATATCTCACGCCAGCGCATGTGCGGCGTCTGCCATACGCGCATCTTCAACACCAACAGCGCGCGGCCCGGCATGGCGGTGATCCGCGCGGGGACGCTCGACCGGTCGAACGAGCTGATGGTGACGGCCCATATCTGGACGCGGAGCAAGCAGCCCTGGCTGGAGCTGCCGGAAGGTACCCCGAGCTGGCCGGAAGCGGCGCCGCCTGAGGATATGGCAAAGGCGCTCGGGTTCGTGCGGTAACGGGGCGGCAATTCCGGTCCCCTTTCGGCCTCAGGGGCATCGACCCCTTCGGTCGAACCCTCTCTCCATCTCTCTCCTACAAGGGGAGAGAGGGTTTAGAGTGCCTGGCCCGCGGCCCAGGCGCTCGACCAGGCCCACTGGAAATTATAGCCGCCGAGCCAGCCGGTGACGTCGACGGCTTCTCCGATTGCATAGAGGCCCTGCACTTTGCGTGCCTCCATCGTCTTGGACGAGAGGCCGTCGGTCGAGATGCCGCCCACGGTTACTTCGGCTTTGGCGAAGCCCTCCGTGCCATTGGGGCGGAAAGGCCAGTCGGCCAGGCGGCGTTCCACATCCGCCAGCACCGCATCACGCTTTTCGTCGAGCGCGCCCGGCAGAGCGATGATTTCGGCGAGCGCCTCCGCGAGCCGGTCGGGCAGCAGGTCCGCGAGGATGGAGCGCAGCGTCGCGCGCGGGCGGGTGCGCTTCGCCTCGATCAGCCAGCCGCTGCGGCCGGGCAGGAAGTCGATCCCGATCGGCTGTCCGTGCCTCCAGTAGGAGGAGATTTGCAGGATCGCCGGGCCTGATAGGCCGCGATGCGTGAACAAGGCGGCTTCCGCGAATTCGGCGCCACCCGCGCGCGCCAGCACCGGTGCAGCAACACCTGCAAGTTCGCGGAACAGGCTCTCCTCATGCGGGAGGGTGAGCGGAACAAGCGCCGGCCGCGGCTCCACAACCTTGAGCCCAAAGCGGCGGGCGAGATCATAAGCGAAGCCGGTTGCGCCGAGCTTCGGAATGGAAGGGCCACCGGTAGCGATCACCAGTGCAGGCGCGCTCGCCGCCTGCTCGCCATAAGCGACCGAGAAGCGCCCATCGGCATGTCCGACGTCGCGGATCGCCTCACCTAGGTGAAGCGTCACGCCGCCGGCCGCGCATTCGTCGAGCAACATCGCGACGATTTGCCGTGCAGAGCCGTCGCAAAAGAGCTGGCCCAGCGTCTTCTCGTGCCAGGCGATGCCGTATCGATCGACCAGAGCAATGAAATCCGCCGCTGTATAACGGCTGAGCGCAGAGCGCGCGAAATGTGGGTTGGCGCTGATGTACCGATCCGGCGCCACGTCGAGATTGGTGAAGTTGCAGCGGCCGCCACCCGAGATCAGGATCTTACGGCCTGGCTCCGGTGCGTGGTCGATCAGCAGGACGCGCCGGCCGCGTTGTCCCGCGATGGCCGCGCACATCAGCCCTGCGCCGCCAGCGCCGAGAATTATCGCGTCATATTGGGGAGGGATGGCCATGCTGTCGCCGTGGCACGGCGCGCGCGGTCTTGCCAGCCGGTCCGCTTGGTGCCACCGGCACAAGCATGAGCGAGACCATGACAGGCGGCTGTCAATGCGGGCGCGCCCGCTATGCGGTGCGGATCGACAGCGACGACGCCTATCTCTGCCATTGCAAGATGTGCCGCCATGCGACAGGTGGCGCGTCGATCGCCTTCGTCAACGTCGCACTCGACGGTATGACATGGACCCAAGAGCCCGATTGGTATCGCTCCTCACCGATCGCGGAGCGGCCGTTCTGCTCGGCTTGCGGTACGCCGCTTGGCTTCCGCTTCATCGAGGGGGCGACGAATATGGACCTTACGGTGGGGTCGTTTGACGATCCGACACGTTTCAAACCCGTCCATAATTATGCCACCGAGAGTATCTTGCCGGCGTGGCAAGACACGTCGCATCTGCCGGGTTTCCGCTCGGATCAGAACTCCAACGCCGTCGACCGCTGGATGAAGAGTGTTGGCAAGCTCCCCGACTGACTTCCCGACGCAGCGCTTCAAGAGCGACGATGGCCTTAATCTTGCCTATCGCGAGATGGGGAAGGGGCGCCCGCTCGTTCTGATCCACGGCCTATTCTCCAACGGTTGGACAAATTGGATCCGATATGGCCATGCGCAGCTGATTGCCGATGCGGGTTTCCGGGTGATCATGCCGGATCTGCGTGGGCACGGGGAAAGCGCCGCGCCGCACGACGCGTCTTTCTACCCGCCCGACATCTTGGCCGCCGATGGAGAGGCGCTGGTCCGTCATCTCGGCCTCAGCGATTATGATCTTGGCGGCTATTCGCTCGGCGGCAGGACAGTGTTGCGCATGCTCGTTCGCGGCGCTCGGCCGCGCAAGGCGATCCTCTCCGGCATGGGCCTTGAAGGTATCCTGCACACGGGCAAGCGGCAGAATTTCTTCCGCCACGTTCTGACCGGTATCGGCACGCACGCGCGCGGCTCGGCTGCGTGGATGGCGGAGGCGTTCCTCAAGACGACCGGCGGCGACCCACAGGCGATGTTGCCCTTGCTCGACAGCTTTGTGGATACGACCCGCGATGAGCTCGCGCATGTCGCGACGCCGGCATTGGTTCTGTCCGGGCGTGACGATCACGACAACGGCTCGGCCGCCGAACTGGCGGAGGCGCTGGGCGATGCCGTTCTGGTAGAAATAACCGGAAATCACATGACGGCGGTGCTGCAGCCGGCCCTGGGTGAGGCCCTCCGGGACTTTCTGTTGGAGAATAGATAGTTAACAGGCCGATTACCGTCTTGACCTGAGCCACCATCCGCGCTCTCTTCGTCGGGCAAACTCTGTGGGGGGAGTTTTGCGCCCGAATATGGCAAAAGGCTTAACTTTCATTGCCTTGGCAATGTTTGCTGCCGAAGGGCCCGCGGTCGCATCTTCCTTGGGGACGGCATGCGATGTTCGGAATGACCCACAATGGCGCCCGTGACGAGGCTTTAACCACTTCTCGTTTAAGCTGCGTTATGATCTCGAACTCCAGCGCAAGCACCGAGGCTGAGCCCGGATGCTCCGCAGCGGCGCGCCAATAGGGCTGCCGCGGCGCACTACATGATACTCATCGCCATCCTTTGCACACCGCTTGCGATCAGCGGTCTGTTTGCCGGCGCGCTGCTTGCGATCTGGCGGCGGCGGCGCGAGGCGACGCATGCGATGAGCTGGGGCGCCGCCTTTGCGGCGATCATGGTCGGCTGGTTGGCGGTGTTGGGTACCACCTTCGTGATCCACGTTCCGCCGCTGCCGGGGGCGACCCCTAGCCTGTGCTGGCTCGCAGCCGCGCTGTTGCTCGTGAACGGGTTGCGCCAGCGGGCGGGACGGCCCGATCGCGCCGCGGCGCTGGGCGGGATCTGGACCGCGATCGCGCTCGCGATAAGTCTCTTGTCGGACTTGGCTCCCAAGATGCGGGGCGCGATGCCCCCTACGGTGGCGCTGCTGACTGGGCTGGGACTGCTGCTTGCCGCAGTTGCGGTCGGGCCTCGTGGATCCCGCAAGACGCGCCGCTTCGACTGGGGTGCGACCGCGCTCTTGGTCGGCTTCGCAATCGCCAATCTCAGCCTGGTAGGCGGGCTGTATCTGATCGGGCCGGACACGCGCTATGCGATCGCACTGATCGCGCTGGGCGCGTCGATAACCTATGTCGGCTTGGGGCTGTCCACCGTGCTCCTCCTCAACCAGGATTTCGGGGTCGTGCTCGAGCGGCTGGCGCGAACGGATCCGCTGACCGGTGTCTGGAACCGGCGCGGTTTCGACGAAGCGGCACCGCATCTGCTGACCAAGCTCAAGACCGACCATCGCGATCGGGCGGCGGTTGCGATCGCCGACATCGATTCATTCAAAGCAATCAACGATTGCTACGGCCACACGACGGGGGACGCCGTGCTGGTTCACTTCGCCAAGATGTTGGCGACGGCAATCCGGCCGGGCGATCTGCTTGCCCGGCTGGGCGGCGAGGAGTTCGTGCTGCTCGCGATCGGTGTCGATGCGCTGGAACTATACCAACGCGTCGAACATGTGCGCGGCCTGGTCGCGCTGCCGAGCGAAGACGGCGTCGCGCTACCGTCGATCACCGCCAGCTTCGGAGTCTCACAAATCGATCCCAAGACGCTGGCGCTGCGCGACGCCATGGAACGTGCGGACCACGCGCTCTACCAAGCCAAACGCGAAGGTCGGAACCGCACGATCATCGACCATTGGCCGCAAACGGCGATGGCGGAATAGAGCTGCTTAGCGGAACGGCGGCTCGTTGAAGGCGCGCAGCTTGCGGCTGTGAAGCTGATCGCCGGCAAGCTTGAGCTCGTCTATCGCCGCAATGCCGATGCGCAGATGCTCGGCGATCGCGCGTTCGTAGAAGCGATTCGCCTGGCCGGGCAGTTTGATCTCACCGTGGATCGGCTTGTCCGATACGCAGAGCAATGTGCCGTAGGGCACGCGAAAGCGGAATCCCTGCGCCGCCAGCGTTGCCGATTCCATGTCGATCGCCACCGCGCGGCTCTGGCTGAAGCGCAGCGCGGAGCTGGCATAACGCAGCTCCCAATTGCGATCGTCGGTGGTCACGACGGTTCCGGTACGGAGCCGCGACTTCAGCTGGTCGCGGCTTTCGCCCGAGACGCGCTCGGCGGCGCGGTCGAGCGCGACCTGAACTTCAGCGATTGCGGGCACCGGAATTTCCGGCGGCAGCACGTCGTCGAGCACATGATCGTCGCGCAGATAAGCATGCGCCAGCACATAATCGCCGATCCGCTGGCTCGGGCGAAGCCCGCCGCAATGGCCGATCATCAGCCAGGCCTCGGGTCGGGTGACCGCGAGATGATCGGTGATCGTCTTGGCGTTGGACGGTCCCACACCGATGTTGACCAGGCTGACGCCCGACCGATCGGGCGCCACCAGATGATAAGCCGGCATCTGATGGCGACGCCATGCGCTGTCGGCCACCGCGCGCGCCGGATCGGGATCACCAGGTTTTATCTCGAGCCCGCCGGCGCCGCTCAACATCGTGTAACCCTTGTCGGCGTTCAGCTCCTGGCATGCCCAAGTCACGAATTCGTCGACGTAGCGGTGGTAATTGGTGAACAGCACATATTTCTGCACATGCGCAGGCGGCGTGCCGGTGTAGTGGCGTAGGCGCGCGAGGCTGAAATCGGTCCGACCCGCCTCGAATAAAGCGAGCGGCCGCGGTCGGCTGCCCTGTACGGCTAGCCCGTCGGCGATCTCGTCGCCTATATGAGCAAGCTCTGTCGCCGGGAAAACGCGCGCCAGCTCCACCGCCGCGGCGCCGGTCAGATCCAGCTCGGCGTCCAGCACGTAAGGGTAAGCGATCTCCTCGTCTGATCGGCCGACACTCACTTCTGCGCCATAATCGGCGATTAAATAATCGAGCTGCTCAGCGATATAATCGCGGAAGAGGCCTGGATGGGTGACGCTGACCGCATAATCGCCGGGAATGTGCAGCCGCCCGAAGGCGCGGCCGGGTGCCGAAGCCGCTGCTCGCCCGTCATATCGCACGCGTATCTCGGGATAGCAGAAAGCGCCCGCCGCGCGCGCCGCGGCGTCGGGATGCTCGCCGTGCGCGATGTAGCGCGACAGTGCGGTCCGCAGCGCGGTTACGGATTCGCGATAGAGCGTTTCGAGTGCGTCGACGTGAGCCAGGCTTTGCTGCGACGGCATCAGAGCTCCGCCAGCATATATTCGGCCGAGCTCACCCGGAACTCACCGGGAGCCTCGACAAACAGCTTTTCGATCTTGCCGTCATTGACGACCATCGAGAAGCGCTTGCCGCGCACCCCCATGCCGTAAGCGCTGCCGTCGAATTCCAGCCCAAGCGCGCGCACGAAATCGCCATTGCCGTCTGCCAGCAGCGTGACCTTGCCATCCGCACCTGCACTCTCGCCCCAGGCGCCCATCACGAAAGCGTCGTTGACAGCGGTGCCGACCACCTCATCGATTCCCTTGGCCTTGAGCGCGTCGGCCTTGTCGATGAACCCCGGCAGATGCTTCGCCGAGCAAGTCGGCGTGAAGGCGCCCGGCACCGAGAAGAGCGCGATGCGGCGGCCGGCGAAATAATCTTTGGTATCGACCTTCTCGGGGCCGTCGGCGGTCATCCGGACCAGGGTAGCGGCGGGCAGCGTGTCGCCAATCGCGATCGTCATCATTTTTCTCCCTTTCCGACGCTCCTATCAGCCCGATCGGGAACCCGGAAGGGGCGTGGGACGGTTGGCGTGTTCATGGCCAATCCTTATAACGAGACGATGGCATCCAACGATTTCGCCTCTCTGGCCGGCGAGCTGCTGCTGGCTCTCCCCGGGATCGGCGATCCGCGGTTCGAACAGGCGGTGATTGCGATGTGCCTTCACCAGCCCGATGGTGCGATGGGCGTCGGCATCGGCCGCACCGTCCCCGGCCTGGGGCTGCACACATTGCTGAAGCAGCTCGATATCGCGCCGGGAGTCGCGCCCGATGCTCCAATCCATCAGGGCGGACCGGTGGAGACGCAGCGGGGCTTCGTGCTCCACTCACCCGATTGGCGGGGCGACGACACTTTGGTGGTGTCCAATGCAATGTCGCTCACCACCACGCTCGACGTGCTCCGCGCGATTGCGGCGGGCGAGGGGCCGGATCGCTGGCTGGTTGCGCTCGGCTATGCCGGGTGGGGCGAGGAGCAGCTGGACGAAGAAATGCGTCGCCACGGCTGGCTCACGGTGAATGCGAGCAACGAACTGTTGTTCGAGACGCCGATCAAGGAACGCTGGCCGCGCGCCTTTGCCGCTGCCGGCGTGGATGTGCGCTTGCTCGCATCAACCAGCGGACACGCCTGAACCCCGGTAGTTGCTCAACTCCTGCGACCGCTAACATCGACCGTGGCGCGAAAAAAAAATGGCCGCATCGGTGGATGCGGCCATTGGAGGGAGGGTTATTTGTCCGACAATGATGTTCGACCGGAACGGACGAGTCAACGAAAATACGATAGCGCTACCATTTTGGATTGAATTCCTGCGCCGGGGAGGCTGGCACTCGACCAAGGGGCGCATGCGTGCGCCCAGCTCCAGCGCTTCTCGCACACGGCTTCGGCCTTACTTCTACTACGTCGTCGCTGCTCGACGGCCGTCTCACAAACGATTGGCTCCCTAGCCGTAAGATCACCGTTGACAAAACAGGACGGATGGTTTGTTTTGAAGGCAGATCGGAGATCGCGGCAAAATGGATGCAACCGTTGCGACAAGGCTGTTCCGTGGGGTGGCGCGCCGTGAGGTTCTTGCGGCCGCGGCGCTCATAACGGCGGGTGGACCGGCTTCGTCCGCTCGCCCCACCGACTCACCGCATGCACGTGCGTTCGATTTCCTGCACGGTCGCTGGAGGGTCAGACATCGCAAGCTTCGCCAGCGACTCGCGGGAAGCAGCGATTGGTTCGAATTCCCCGGAACCCTGGCCGTCGACCCGATCCTTGGCGGACTCGGCAATTTCGACGAGAATGTTTTGGACGATCCCACCGGCAAATATGTCGCGCATTCTCTGCGGCTCTACTGTCCGGATACCGATCAATGGTCGATCTGGTGGCTCGATGGGCGAGCGCCGGCGTTGGATACGCCGGTGGTCGGCAGCTTCCGGGAGAGGAAGGGCACCTTCTTTTCCGACGACAGCTTCGGCGGCCGACCCATCAAAGTCCGGACCACTTACACCCCGCTGACAGTAGGCAATGCGCAATGGACGCAGGCTTTCTCGGCAGACGGCGGCGCGACTTGGGAAGTCAATTGGATCATGGATTTCGCGAGGGCATGACTGTGTCGGACGGCAAGACGCTTCCTGCGGGCGCGCATGATTTCGATTTCTTTTTCGGAAGCTGGAAGGTGCGTCATCGCCGCCTGCGAGAGCGGCTTGTGGGCTCACGAGAGTGGGATGAATTCGGCGGAGCGGTGCGGGTTCGGCCGATCCTCGCTGGCCTCGGCAATTTCGACGAGAATGTAATTGGTTTGCCTCAAGGCCCCTACGAAGCCTGCACGCTGCGCATCTATCATGCCGTATCGCAGGACTGGTCCATTCACTGGATCGATGGACGAAACCCGAAATTCGACACGCCGATGGTCGGTCGGTTCAGGGATGGCGTGGGAACCTTCCTGGCAGAGGACGTGCTGCAGGGTCGGCCGATCCGCGTAAGGTTCCTGTGGACGCACGAAGGAACACAGTCCGCGCGATGGGAACAGGCATTCTCGCCCGACCGCGGCCTCACCTGGGAGACTAACTGGGTCATGGACTTCGCGCGTGTTTAAGGCTGGGGTGAAGGTGAATGCGCCCTCGGCGTTGCGGGTAGCTGCGATGGCTATGGCGCTTGTCGGCCAGCCAGCGAACGCTGAGGTGGGAACTGCGGCTTCGCATCCAGTGCTCGAGCTCCGCCAGTATAAGATCGTCCACGGCCGCCGCGACGAACTGATCGCGCTGTTCGATCGCGAGTTCGTCGAGAGTCAGGAAGCATGCGGCATGCGCCTGATCGGCCAGTTTCGCGATCTCGATGATCCGGACCGCTTCACCTGGCTGCGCGAATTCCCCGATATGGCGAGGCGGGAGCAAGCGCTCGGCGCTTTCTATGGCGGGCCAGTGTGGCAGGCGCATCGCGGTGAGGCGAATCCGCTGCTGGAGGACAATGACAATGTCCTTCTGCTCCGCCCCGCATGGGACGGATCCGGCTTTGCAGATGTAGCCAAGCGTCGGCCGAATCCCGGCGAAACCGCCGCCGGGGCGGACGTGGTGGTCGCGACTATCCATTATCTCTGGAAAAAGCCTGACGAGGGATTCGGCGAAGCTTTCCGGCGTGAATTTGCGCCCGCGTTCAACCGCGCCGGCCTGCCGGTGCTAGCCGCCTACGTGGTCGAGGAAGCGCCGAACAATTTTCCGCGTCTGCCGGTTCGCCAGGGCGAGAAGCTGTTCGTCTGGTTCACCCGCGTGCGGGGGGCTGCTGACTATGCGTCCGCCCGCCGGCGGCTGAACCAGGACGCAATCTGGCGCTCCCAGCTTGCCGCCCGTCTCGACGATTATGAGGAGCGGCGGGCCCAAGTGTTGCGTCTGGCGCCAACCGATAGATCGAGGCTACGGTGATCGTTCGAGGAACGATGTCGAATTGATCCGATGCCGCGGGTGAACAAGATCCGGACTAATGATCCCCAGGGGCTGCGCGGTCGCGTGCTCGACGCCGCTGCCAGCGCGTTTCAGGCGGGCGGCTATGCCGCGACGAGCATCCATGACATCGTTCGACGGGCGGGCGTGACGGGGGGAGCGCTCCACCACCATTTCCCGAGCAAGAAGCACCTCGCGCTCGCCGTCATCGCCGAGCGCGTTGCCGGAGAGATCGAGCAGACCTGGATCCGCCAGGTTCGTCAGGCGCCGACGGCCGCCGAAGGCGTGCTTCAGGTGTTCGAGGATGTCGCGCATGCGCTCGAGGCGCAGGGCGCGGTTACCGGATGCCCGCTCAACAATCTGGCGGTTGAATTGTCGCTGGCGGATCCGGATCTGCGGACCGCGCTTGCCGGCCAATATGCCTTATGGCGTGAAGCCATTGCTGAGCGGCTCGCGGACGAACAGGCGGATTTCGCGCCCGACCCGCCGGCATTCGCAAATGTGATCGTCGCGATGTTCTCAGGCGCGATGGCGATCGCAAAGGCCGAGCAAAGGCCCGCGGCGCTGCGTGACTGTGCGGATGTATTGCGCCGACTGATGCGCGCTTAGCCGACTGATGCGCGCTTAAACGCAGCTCGACGGAGCAACCTGCCTCGTCACCTATCGTCTCGGCGACGCTCCGCTACATAATCGTCGAGGCCCTTGCCGCGGACGCGCACCGGTCCGCGCTTGGTGTAGAGTTCTGCGGTCGCGCCGATCGGCTCGTCCTTGGGATTATAGCCCCAGCGCACTGCGGGTGACCGGTAAATGTCTCGGTCGCTCATGATCATGCTCCTCGTTAGAAAAACGAGGCCGTGATCGGGAAGTTGCCCGGACCGCTCGATAAAGCTTCCTGATACCGTTCATCGATCGGTCTTCCTGCCCCTCGTTCCATGGCCTGAGACGCGCCGCCCCTCGGGAATCCACGGGGGCCCGATTAACCGGATCGCTACGAATCCCCCCTAGTCGGGCCGAATTGGTCCTTTTGCGGCCAAGTAATGGTGGCTTTGAACAGGGTGAATTGATGAGAAAGTCTGCGTACCTGCTCGCCGGAGCACAGTTGATTATTGCGTCCCCTGTTTTGGCACAAAGTGCATCGGTTGGTAATTCAGCAGAAAAGACGCAGAAGAAGGCGGTTGAGAAAGATGTATTCTCAACCGGGGTTGCAAAAGGTCGCGATCGTCTCGACAGTGCGACGTCGACCAGCGCTCTGAAGGGCAGCGAAGTCGAGAAGCTCGGCACGCGCCCGCTCGCAGATGTGTTGCGCAGCATGCCCGGCCTGCGGGTTGAGTCCGGTATCGGCGAGGGCAATGCCAATTATACCGTCCGCGGCCTTCCGCTGGCGGCTGGCGGCTCCAAATATATGCAGCTCCAGGAAGACGGCCTTCCCGTCATCGAGTTCGGCGACTTCTTCAACTTCGCCGCCGACGTTTTCCTCCGCGCGGATTTCAACCTTGCCCAGATCGAGTCGATCCGCGGCGGCTCAGCGTCGACCTTCGCCTCCGACTCGCCGGGCGGCCTAATCAACCTGATTTCCAAAACGGGCGACACGCAGGGTGGCGCGATCCAGGCGACCAAGGGCCTGGACTATGGCGAAAACCGCGTCGATGCCGATTATGGCGGCAAGCTCAGCGATACAGTGCAGTTTCACGTCGGCGGCTTCTATCGCTGGGGTGAAGGCCCCCGTAGGATCGGCTTCACCGGCTATAAGGGCGGCCAGATCAAGCTGAACGTCACCAAGAAGTTCAGCAACGGCTATATCCGTCTGTACGGCAAGTATCTGAACGATCGCTCGCCGACCTTCGCGCCTTATTTCTTCAGCCTGACGGGCACCGACGATCATCCCGTCATCAAGAACCTGCCGAACTTCGATATCCGCAAGGATTCGGTGCTCTCGCCCTATATCGGCCCGGTCGTGACGCTGAACGGGCAGAACAAGCTGTCCAAATTCCCGTTGGCGCGGGGCATGCACCCGGTTTCCAAATCGGTGGGCTTGGAAGGGCAGTTCGATTTCGGCGGCTGGACGCTGACGGATCGTGCCCGCTATTCGGCCAATTCGGGCGACTTCCTGCGCGTGTTCCCCAACACCGCCGACACAGTCTCCGCCTTTGCGGCGTCGCAGGGTGGGGCGGGTGCGACTGCAAGCTATGCCAGCGGTCCCAATGCCGGGAAGGCGATTTTGCCGAGCGCGCAGATCAACGGCAACAATCTGCTGGCGCTCTTCTACATGGCCGAGACACGCGCGCGTTCGCTCGACAACTTCACCAACGATTTCCGCGCCACGCGTGTCTGGCACGTGGGTGACGGCGACCTCACCGTCACCGGCGGTGTTTACAAGGCGATCCAGAAGCTGCGTTCGGAGTGGCTGCATTCGGCGATCGACGCGGACATTGCGGGCGACGGGCAGACGGCGATGGTCAACATCACCAGCGCTGCGGGCGTGCCGCAGACGATCGGCGGATACTATGCCTTCGGCCGCGGCCGCACGAGCAAGTTCCGGCGCATTTTCGATGTCAAATATGACATCACCGCGCCCTATGGCTCGATCAACTATCACTTCGGTAAGATCGCGATCGGCGGCAGCGTGCGCTACGATACCGGGCAGGTGCGCGGGACGCTTTATGGCGCGGATTTGGGCGGCGGCCGCGTCGGCCTGACCACGTTCGACATGAACGGCGACGGTATCATTTCCGTGCCGGAGAAGAGCGTGGCGACCCTGCCGCTGTCCCAGCCGGCACCCGTCCACTACAATTATGGCTATCTGAGCTATTCGGCGGGTATCAATTACCGCGTCGCCGAGCCTTTCTCGGTCTTCGGCCGCTACAGCGTCGGCGGCCGTGCGAATGCGGACAAGATACTGTTCACGCCGGTCGTCAGCACCACCGACGGAAGCGTCGCCAATGACAGCGACAAATATGACGAGGTGCGTCAGCTCGAAGGGGGTTTCAAGCTTCGTACCGGTAATGCGACGCTGAACGCCACCGCCTTCCTCGCCAATGCCGACGACCATAATGTGCTCAACGGTTCGGCCAACCAGACCATCCGCACCTATCGTGCGCATGGCCTTGAGCTGGAGGGCAGCTACCGCCGGGGCGTGTTCAGCATTGCTGCCGGCGCGACCTACACCAAGGCGAAGATCACCAAGGATAAGCTGGATGCGACGCTGACCGGCAAGGAGCCGCGTCACCAGCCGGCCTGGACGATCGAAGCCACCCCGCAGATCGAGACGCGGCTCTTCACCGTGGGGACCAATATCGTCACGATCACCAGCAGCTATGCGCAGGATAGCAACCAGCTCAAGATGCCGGGCTTCACGGTGGTGAATGCGTTCGCGCAGTTCCGTCCGATCGATCACGTCCAGGTCATGGTCAACGCGAACAACCTGTTCAACACGATCGGCTTCTTCGAAATCTCGCAGAGTACCGTTCCCACCAATGGCATCGGTTCGGGTCGCGCGATCAACGGTCGGACTGTGTCCGCCTCGGTGCGCTACAGTTTCTGATCCATCGCCGGGCGCTCTGCGCCCGGCGCACTTTGCGGCCGGTGTTTCCAGTGGGTTGGCCTCCATTGGAGCACCGGCCGTGGTCGTATTAGAGCGTCTGCCGTAAATCCGGCCTGTTCCCCTCCGTGCTGAGCTCGTCGAAGCAACGTCCTTCTCCAAGCGAGGGGAAGGACAGCCCTTCGACTTCGCTCAGGGCGAACGGTTCTGGTTTACAGCGTAGCGCTTTTAACGTGAGCGTATCGCCGGCCCACCGCCGCTTGTTGATACCCAGCCCGCTGGGATAGGGACTAACCGCCGGTGCCCGTTTTTCGCGCCTGTGAGCGCCTGAGAAGGACAGCCGATGCAGACGCGCGCCATAAATCCGACCGACGGTATTTATCCAGCGACCTCCGATTATGTCCACGCGATGGAGGTGAGCGGCGCGGCGCGTTTGCTGTTCGTTGCCGGCACGATGGGCTTGGACGAGGCGGGTAAAGCCCCTCCGACGATCGAGGACCAGCTCAGGCTGATCTGGAATAACATCCGACGCATCCTGGCCGAAGCGGACATGACGACCGCCAATATCATGCGGCTGACAAGCTATCTGAGCGATGCTTCCTACGCTGAGGCCAATGCACGGGCTCGCGTAGCGGCGTTGGCGATCGGCGTATCCCCACGACGGCAATTATCGTCACAACACTCAGCCCCGATTGGCTCGTCGAAATCGAGGTCATCGCGGCCGGCTAAACCAATCCGCGGCATTGCGTGACCGGAGCCATATTCCGACGGATCATTCCAAGCTTTGTTGTCGCGTCGCCCTTGCGGAATGCCATCCCGGGATTCGGCAAGGGACGCGTCATCGCGATTTCTAGCCAGATAGAATCACCTGGCGGTGCGGGATTGGCGTAAACACATTTCAGTGCGCCTGCTTCGGTGCAATTCCGAGTGAAAAGGCTCTAGGCGCCCCGCGCGATCGCAACCGGCCGTACCGCGCGGACCAGCGCGGAAAGGAATGCATCCGCGTCGGTGAGAAAGGCGAAATGACCTGCGTTCTTAACCAGGACGACTTTCTTGTACGGCGCTTTGACCCGCTCGCAATAATCGATCGCCAGCTTCGTCGGCGTGATCACATCGTCCGCACCCTGGATGAGGAAAAATGCGGTGTCGACCTTCGTCGCCGTGGCGGTCAGATCTTCGGCGATTTGATCGGGCAGAAGGCTCCGCCCGCTGAACCCCATACCGGCTTCGGCATCGTCATAGTCCTTCTCGCCGCTGTGCAACTGGAAGAGGGGCCTGAGCGATTGAAGCCACGTTTGATCGGGGGCAGCCATCGCGGTGCGGAAATTGCGGGTGAAGTGGAAATATTGCCGCGTGTCGGCAGGATCGGGGCGGCCGATTGCTTCCAGTTCCTTGATCGTGGCCGCATCTCCGCTCGCCCGCGCCCTGGCTAGCAGCAGGTCGAACTGGAAATTGACCTGGCCTTTCCAGCTTTCGACCTGACCGGTGCCGACATAGGCGGCGAACAGGTCAGGCCGGGCCCTGATCATGCCCACGCCGACGGCCGAACCCCAGGAATGGCCCAGGAGAATGATCTTCCGCTTGCCGAACCTCCGGCGCAGATCGTCTGCCAAGGCCACGCCATCTTCGACAATCCGGGCGAGATGGACGTCAGGCGTCTTATCGCCACCGCCATGGCCGTAACTGCGACCGGCGCCGCGCTGATCCCACAAGGCGACCGTGAAGAGGCTTTCCCATGCGCGGAACTTGTCGGCATAGGGCCAAAGCACGTCTCCCGGACCGCCATGAACGAGGAGCAGGATGGGATTCGCGGGATCGGCGCCCCGGACAGCCGTCCATTGGTCGACCCCGCCGAGTGTGATGAACCCTTCTTCGGCCACCCCGCGAACGGGCGGTGGCGGGCTGGCCGCCACCAGAAAGGGCGCTGCGAGCATCCAGCGGCAAATCGATCTGCGGCATGGGCTGATCAACATGGTTGGGGATCTCTCATTGATCCTCCTACTCCTATTCGACCTCGGAGCTTAAGGCGATTACATATGTAATCGTCGTTTGCGCCAAGCTCGTCAAGGGAGCGCACCAAGGCTGACTCAATAGGACAAGAGGGCGGGCTATTTTCCGCAGTCGGCTATCGGGGCGCCGTTCGCAGCCGGAATAGGAACTGGAACCATCTAAAGCGGTTTAGGTGGTTCAAAGGAGTCCGATGCGCGCCCATCGCAGCAATGTAATTCACGGGCATGTACCCGTCGCTCGCGATTATGCGAGCAAGCACGATGCTTGATCGGCGGAGCTTATTGGCAAGCGGCACCGGGCTGCTGCTGGCAGCTTGCATGAAAGGAAGCACCATGCCGACCAAACCGACCATCGCCCGTATCTGGCGCGGCCGTACGACGAGGGCGAAAGCCGACGAATATGAGGCGTATAATCGTAAGGAAGGCATTCCCCCGCTCGAGAAAACCGCGCTGGGGGTGCAATTGCTTCGCGAGGACGGTGACCAGGAAAGCTGGTTCACCACCATATCCTATTGGGCGGATATGGAAGCGATGACGGCGTTCACCAAAGGCGAGCCGACCAAGGTTCATCATCTACCCCGCGATCCCGAATTGCTGATCGAACTCCCCGACAGAATTCAAATTCATCGCATCATAGTCGACGAATACGGCCTGCGCTGACCGGTTCGCGATGGCGCGGAATGTTACCTTGTTAGCATTGATGTCGCTGATCTGGGGGCTGACCTGGGCGGCGGTGAAATATGGCCTTCAGGTGATGCCGCCGCTCCTGCTGGCCGCGGCGCGCTATCTGCTTACCGCGATGCTTCTCCTGTTCACCGTCAGGGGTGATCGCGACGCTTTCGTCGATGGCCGTGCGCCACGCACAGTGGCCGTCGCAGTGCTGATGAACGCGGCCACCTATGGGCCGTTATTCTGGGGAATGCAGCATGTCGCTTCGGGGCTGTCGGGCCTCGTGAACTTGTCACTCACCCCAATCATGCTGTTTGGACTGGCCGCCGTGACCGGCGAGGAACGGCCGAGCTGGCGACATGCTTTGGCGCTCGCGATCGGATTGGCCGGTCTGACCGCATTATTCTGGCGGCGTCTCGGCGAGGGAGGCGCGAGCATAGCCGGCCTCATCGCAATCGTGGTTGGAACCGCATGTTATTGCATCGGCAGCGTATTGGCTCGTCCGCTGGTGAAGGCCGTCCCGCCACTCGTCTTCACTAAGTTGCAGGCAGCGATCGGGGGATCCATCCTGCTGCTCGCTGCGATCGTTATGGAGCCGCTTCCTCCACTCTCGATATTCGTAACCTGGCAGGCGCTCGGCGCCCTCGCTTTTCTCTCCGTTCTCGGGACCATCGTCGGATTCAGCATCTATCTCGTCCTGCTGCGGGACTGGGGAACGGCTCGCGCCGGCCTCTATGCCTTTGTGTCGCCGGTCGTGGCGCTCGGCGCCGGCGCGCTGCTGTTCGGCGAAAGCGTGGGAACAGCTGAGATGGCTGGGTCGGCGCTGCTGATAGTAGCGGCCGCGGTGGCAATGCTGAAACCTGAAGCTAAGCCTAGCCCGTGAGCGGGTTGCCGCATTTCGTGGCGGGCAATCTCGCCCTCGATGTCGCTAACAGCGTCAGTTGGCGTGGAACGGAGCGCGAGGTCGACCATTTGCGAGACGCGACGGCGGCCCTGGCATGGGCGGAGGCGCAGGACCTGGTCGACGGCAACTTCGTGGTGGAGGACCCTGCGATGCTCCTGAGCGAGCTTCACACCTTGCGGGCAGCCATCGAGACCGTGGGGGGCGCAATCGCGAGCGGCCGTGCCGCTCCCCGGGGCGGACTGGTCGTGATCTGCAACATGGCAGCCCACTCCCTGGCCAGGGCTGAACCCTCGGGAGTGCCGCTCCACCTGCGCTTTGCCGATCGGGATGAAATTATCGGGCCGATAGCCTGGGCAGCACTCGACCTGCTCCGGAGTGACAAGCATGCGCGATTGAAACAATGCCCTCGCGATGATTGCCGATGGCTCTTCATCGATCGGACCAAGAATGGCTCGCGTCGTTGGTGCGATATGGGGACCTGCGGAAACCGCGAAAAAAAACGAAAGCTCCGCTGAGTCGGGCCCTTCACTCACTCGCTACTGCGGCCAAGCATCACGGCTGTGGGAGAGTCCCGCTTCTTGCGTGGGTAGGGTGCCGACGGGTGAGGGGAGGGCGTCGGTGTCAGGCTACGAACGAGTTTAGCGCTGAAGGCGGGGTGCCGCTGGCCCCCTCCGAGGGTAACCATTGCGCAGGCGAGGGCTGCCGGCTTGGCTGGTCAATAGCTGACACTTTACGAGCCCGATGTGGGGGCGTGGCGAATGGTGTAGTTGGCGAGGCGGCGCCATTCAGCTGCGATCAGCTCGACACCCGCCTGTCCTATGTCGGATTTCGTAGACCATTACTTTGATCAAGCAGATGTAAACCATAATGGAGGTAAAGCGGACCGGGCAGGAGTATAGTCGCCCGCATGGACCGCGATTTAGAGAGCGAGCGTCGGCGTTGTCGTCGTCACCAGCACTTAATGTTTGGCGCCATTGCCTTGTTCGCGGCCTTGTTGGTGGTGCTGGTGGCGAGTGCACGCCGGTCCGAGAAAGAGCGTCGGGATGCGGACGCCTGGTACGTTCATACGCTACAGGTCCTGCTCCTGACGGGTCGATTGAACAGCGCCGTGCAGGGCACATTGCATGCTCAGCGCAGCTACGTGCTCACGGCCGACAGCCATTATCGACACGATGAGTCCTCGTTCCGGCTCCATGCCGAACGGCTCACCAGCCAGCTCGCCTGGCTGACGCGGGACAACCTGCATCAACGTAGAAATATCGCTGTCCTGTCGCGTGTCGAGGGCAGCTTGTTCATGTTCCTCGATGCCACCATGGACTTGTCAGCCTCGGCGCACCCCGATCAGGCTATCGATGTCACGCGTAGGGGCGGCGCAATGGCTCGATTAAGCCAAGTCGAGCACGCACTGCGCACGATCGAGACCGAGGAGCGGCGGCTTTTAATCGAGCGCAGCAGGAATCGCGTCGCAATGTCGCAGCGAGCGAACTGGAACTTGCTCGTGCTGTCCAGCGCGGGGTTCTTCTTCTTCGTCTTGGCGGTGGCTTCGGCCATATCGGCGAGGCACGCGCAAAACAGATTCTTCGCCTTGGCGGACGAGCTTGAGCGCACGTCCCGGACCGATCCGCTGACAGCGCTACCAAACCGCCGATGCTTTGAAGATACTCTTTCCGCAGAGATTGCCCGTGCCGGCCGAACCGGCGCAGCGCTCTCGCTCGCGATCGTTGATCTCGACTTCTTCAAGCATATCAATGACACATTCGGGCACCCCGGCGGGGATGAAGTGCTTCGCGCGGTCGCGGCAACGGCGCGTGCGACGGTACGCGGTCATGATATGCTAGCGCGTATCGGTGGCGAGGAATTCGCGATCGTGATGCCTGAGACAGAAGCGGCCGAAGCGGAGTGCGCGGCCGATCGGGTTCGCACTGCGATCGCCCGCGAGCCAATCGTTCTTCAGTCCGGCGACCAGGTGTCTGTTACCGCGAGTGCCGGTGCGGCCGCGTTGAAGCCGGATGAGTCCGCAGCCGATCTTTGCGCCCGCGCCGATGCCGCGCTCTACGAGGCTAAGAATGCCGGCCGCAATGTGGTGAGACTAGCTGCTTAACGTCTTGTCGGAGTAGGGGTACGCCCCGTTGACCTATCGTCGCGACTAGCGTCGGTCTGGTCGCGCTCCAGGTGCGTTCTCTTCAGGAGTGCATGCAAAAATGCGGTTAGTATGGGGTGCCGCCTATGCGGCTGTGATGATTGCGCATGTGGCTGCGCTCCTTCTCAATCCCGTCGCCAACCGCCCAGCGAGACGGGCAGACTGGCTTAATCTACGCTATGGGGCGAGCGGGGCGCACTGAAGCAAAGCGCGAACCGGCATCTAACCGATCGAAAAAGAAATGGCGCGCCCGGAACGATTCGAACGTCCGACCCTCAGATTCGTAGTCTGATGCTCTATCCAGCTGAGCTACGGGCGCGTGGGACGCTCCCCCTAGTCGAGCGGATCGGGCTGCGCAACCCCATCGGTTGCGTGAATTTTTGCGGACGACTAGGGCGCCTGGGTGCGCATTCCCCACACCCTTCTGATTTCGGCTGCCACCTTGGCGCTCGTTGCTTGCGGCAGCCAGGTGCCGGCGCCTTCCTTGATGCCGCGCGCGGTAGAGAAGCAGCCGATCGACATGCCCTTGAGCGAGGCGACCGAACGCGAGACGCCGGTCGATGCCGCGCTCCAGGCGCAGATCGCGACGCAGCTCGCCACGGCCGAAGCCGGCGACCGGAAGTTCGCTGAGCAGCGAGCGGTCGCCGACGCCGCCATCGCGCGCGCGGCGGGCGCAAAGCCGGGTGAGGAGAATTGGGTTCAGGCGCAGGAGGCGATCACCGCCCTGGAAACCGCGCGGACCGCGGTGCGCGATGCGGCGGCCGCGATCGATGCGCTGCGGCTCGATCCCGCAAACGCTTCGACCGGTAATCGCGCAGCGATCGATGCCGCCGCGACGCAGGTGGACGGGATCCTGCGCGCGGAGGCGAGCACGGTCGCGGCGCTTACCGCGAAACTCGGGTAGGGTGGGTTTGTTCGAACCGGAATCGGCTTTGAAGCCCTCTCCCTCAGGGAGAGGGTTGGGTGAGGGTGTCCGCACCTCAAAGGCGAAGCTCGGGCTTGGCCCTCGCCTCCTCACCCTTGCCCTCTCCCCAAGGGAGAGGGAGTGTCCTTAGCACTAGCTCAGACCGACGGCCCCCTAACGCGGTTTCGTTGAGCGACGCGTTTCGACACCTCTACGCACGGCGCGCCAAGGGCAGCGTACCGCCCTCTAAACCTTGGTCGGCCGATCTACCGCATAGACGATGTGTCGGTGGAGGTGGTGGTTCTCGGGAAATTGCGGGTGGCCGAAATCGAGTTCGGGCCGCCGCGTCATGCCGATCCGCTCCATCAGGCCCCAGCTGCGCCGATTGGCGGCTACGGTCATCGCGATCACGCGCGGCGTGTCGATATTGGCCCAGGTCCAGCGCAGGGTCGCCAGCGCCGCCTCGCGCGCAAAACCTTTGCCCCAATCCTCTTCGCGCAGCCGCCAGCCGATCTCGATTTCGCCGTCGATCGGCGCGTCCGCCACATCGGCAATTTTTATTCCGCAAAAGCCTAGGAAGGCGCGGTCGTTTTTGCGTTCGATCGCCCAGAAGCAGAAGCCGTTCTTGGCCTCGCACGCCCGAACGCGGCCGATGGACGCGTCGACCTGCTCCATGCTCGAAGGGCCGCCGAGGCAGGCCATTACCGCGGGCGATTGGCACATGGCATAGAAGGGCCCGCGATCCTCGTCGTGCCAGCTCCTCAGGATGAGGCGTTCGGTTTCGATCACCTTCTCAACAGGCGCGCCGCATGGGGCGCATGATAGGTCAGCACGCCCGAACAGCCCGCGCGGCGAAACGCCATCAGCGTCTCCAGAATGAGCGCGTCACGGTCGCCCGCGCCGGCCGCTGCCGCAGCCTCGATCATCGCATATTCGCCGGACACCTGATAGGCGAAGACGGGCACTTCGAACCGCTCCTTCACCCGACGGATGATGTCTAGATAGGGCAGGCCGGGCTTAACCATCACCGTGTCCGCCCCCTCGGCCAGGTCGAGCGCGACCTCGCGCAGCGCCTCTTCGGCATTGGCCGGATCCATCTGGTAACCGCGCTTGTCGCCCTTGAGCAGACCGCTTGAGCCAACCGCCTCGCGGAAGGGACCGTAGAAAGCGGAGGCATATTTGGCGGCGTAGGCCATGATCTGGACATCGTGGAAACCTTCCGCCTCCAGCGCGGTGCGGATCGCCCCCACGCGGCCGTCCATCATGTCCGACGGGGCGATGATGCTCGCCCCGGCGCGCGCCTGGACGAGGGCCTGTTCGACCAGGATTTCCATCGTCGCGTCGTTGAGCACGCGGCCCTGCGCATCGACGACGCCGTCATGGCCATGTGCGGTGTAGGGATCGAGCGCGACGTCGGTGAGGATGCCGATATCGGGCACCGCCTCGGCGATCCCCCTGATCGCGCGGCACATCAGGTTATCGGGATTGAGTGCCTCCTCGCCGCGCTCCGTGCGAAGCTCCCGCGGCGTGTGGGGGAAAAGTGCGATGCAGGGGATGCCAAGCTCGGCCGCTTCCCATGCGCGCTCCGCGATCCGATCGACCGACCAGCGCGACACGCCGGGCAGGGTCAGGATTGGCTCTTCCGTCTCTTTACCCTCCGTTACGAACAACGGCCAAATCAGGTTTGCGGGCGTCAGCACCGTCTCCGCCACCATGGCCCGGCTCCAGGCGGCAGCACGTGTCCGGCGAAGGCGAAGCGCGGGGTAAGAGGCATGATTCATGGCAAACACGCTCCTAAACCCGTTTGCCGCGCGCGGGAACGGGGAAGCGCTTGCGATGAATGGAGCGGCACCAACGGTCGAATCGCTTGTTCGGGCGGGCGCGTTAACGCATCAGTAGGGGCAGACGCGTTAACCAAGGCGCTGTCCCAAATAGCTTCGATCCGGGGGGATCAATCTGATGTTCGAGTTCGCAGCGCTTACCTATGGCGTGATCGCCAGTTTCGTGATGGCCAGCGTCCACCGCAACCGCCGCGATGCGCGCGCGCATCCGCCGATTTTGCTTGGCTTCGGCTGGCTGTTGATGGCTTTCTCCGGGACCTTCGGCTTGGCGCTGCTGGGTTATGCTGGGTATCATGCGTTGAGCGGGACGCCTCTCGCCGTCTGACAGACCGCCGCAATGGCAGTGTCTAGAATATTTGACATAGCCGCGTAACCGGCCCACCCGTGTCAAAGAATTTTTACACGGAGTCGGGGCATGTCGTTTCGCTACAAGAGTGCGTTGCTGTCGCTGGTCAGCATGGCGGCGATCTATGGCTGGTTCTTCGTCACCGTGAGGTGGGGGCCTGCCAATCCTACCGGTCAGGCCGCCAACGTCGCACTGCTGGTTCTGACCGTGGTGCTGTTCGCCGTGGTACAGGCGATAGGCCACGCCATTTTGGCGATCACCTCGCGCGACAAATATGGAGCGATGGACGAGCGCGAGCGCGGCTTCGATCAGCGGGCCACCAATGTCGGCTATTATGTGCTCATCGTCGGCGCGCTGATGGCGATCTGGACGTTGCGCGGGGCAGGCGGGTTCGACATGGGCCATGCCGTCCTGCTGGCGATCGTCGTTGCCGAATGCGCGCGCCAGATGGTGTTCCTGTTTCTCCATCATCGTGCGGTCTGATGTTCCCGATCGACAACAATGTCCGCGCCGAGCGCGAAGCGCGGGGGATGACGCAGAGCGAGCTCGGCGCCGCGATCGGGCTTACCCGCCAGACCATCGCCGCGATCGAGCAGCGCCGCTACTCGCCCTCGCTGGAGGCCGCATTCCGCATCGCGCGGCTGTTCGGGATGACGGTGGACCAACTGTTCCGCTGGGAAGAGTGACGCATCCCAAATGCGGCGCGGGCGTTGGGGCTAAGTGTCAAAGCTTCCCCGTCGCGCCGCGCTGATCGTCAACACCAAATCACGCAAGGGGCAGGAGGCTTATCGCGATGCGTGTCGCTTGCTGAAACAGGCGGGTATCGAACTTACGATCGCCCGCGCCATCAAAGACCCCACCAACTTGCCCGATGCCGTGCGCGAGGCGGTCGCGGCCGGGGCGCCGATGGTGATCGTCGGCGGCGGGGATGGCTCCATCTCCTCCTCCGTCGATCACGTCGTTGGCAGCGACGCGGTATTCGCGATCCTGCCGCTCGGCACCGCCAACAGCTTCGCGCGCTCGCTCGAAATTCCGCTGGATATAGAGGGCGCGGTCGGGGTGATTACGGGGGGGCAGGCGAAGCGGATCGACCTTGGCATGCTCGACAACGACTATTTCGCCAATTGCGCGGCAATCGGCCTGTCGCCACTGATTGCCGAAAGCGTGCCGCATGGCCTGAAGAAATGGCTCGGGCGCCCAGGCTATCTCGGTTGGGCGGCACTACAGATGGCGCGCTTCAAGCCGTTTCGTCTCACCGTGAGCGGCGAGGGAAAGAGCGAAACGCTCGACGTGCTCGAAGTCCGCATCGCCAATGGCCGCTTCCACGGCGGGGCCGAGCTGGTCGAAACCGAAGTCGACGATGGCGAGATCGTGATCCAGGCGGTCCACGGGCGGCTGCGGCTCAAATTGCTGTGGAGCTGGGGGTTGAGCCTGATCGGCCCCGATCAGGTGCGCGGCACGGTGCGCGAGTTCCGCGGCCGATCCTTCCGCATCGAAACCGAGCCGCGCCTGCCGATTTCGATCGATGGCGAGGTGGATGCCAAGACCCCGGTCACCGCCAGGCTTGCTCGCCGCGCCATCACCATGGCAGTGCCGCACTGATGGGTGAGATCGTCAATCTTCGTCAGGCGCGAAAGGCGCGCGGCCGCAAGGCTGCCGAGCAGGCCGCGGCCGAGGCGCGCAGCCGCCACGGCCGCACCAAGGGGCAGCGTGCGAAGGAGCAGAATGAGGCGAAGCGCCTGGCGCGGACACTAGATCAGAGCCGGCGCGAACCTGCCCCGGCCAATCTCGAAAATCCTCCCGTTCGTTCCGAGGACGAAACCGACATCGTCTAACTGGCGTTCAGCTTCGCGCGACTAGGCCCCGCCTCAGACGGTTTTGGTCATCCGGAGTTGCTCATGCTGGTTTCGCCGGAAAAGTTGGTTGCCGAGGCGGAGGTTGTCGATCCGCGCGGTGCCGCCGACGGCGTGACGGACGTCTTCTTCGGCGATCCTCGATCGCCGGGGCGATTGCGCGATCTGCTGGAGAGGCGGATTGAGGGCGTGCCCCCCGGTGGCAAGATATGCTGGGTCACCTATTATTTCCGCGACCTGGCTCTGGCCGAAGCACTGATCCGCGCGCATCGTCGCGGCGTGCGGGTGCTGGTCTCGGTCGAGGGCGCGCCGCGTGTGCGTTCGGCCAATGACGCGGTGATCGCGAAATTGGGCGATCCCGACACCGGAATCGGCGACGGGCTGCGCGTGGTGAAACGCGGCTTGTTCCGTCATCTCCACGAGAAGCTCTATTGCTTCAGCCACCCCTATCCGATGGCGTTGGCGGGATCGTTCAACCCGTCGGGGAATCAGCCGGAAGATCCGCGCATCATCGCGAAGATCGGCGATCAGAATCGCGGCCACAATTTCCTAGTCGAGCTACGCGGCAGCGCGGTCGGGCCCTTGATGGAGCATGCCTGCGCTCTGCACGACCATGTGCCGACCTTTTTTGAACATTTCCCCGCCCGCTGGCGCCGCCCGATCCGCGCGCGCAAGCTCCACGCTTATCTGTTTCCCCGTCTTGCCAATCCGCTCGACCGATTGTTGCGCGGCCTTGAGCGCGGATCGCGCCTGCGGATAGCGGCTTCGCATTTACGCGACGGCAGCATCGCCGCGACGCTTGGGATGCTCGCCGCCACCGGTGTCCAGGTCGAGTTGCTGACAGAGGAGACACAGCGTCGCGTGCCGCCGCGGATCGAAGATCAGCTCCGTGCGAGCGGCGTCCTGTTCGAGCGCTATCGCCACCCCGACGGCCTACCGATGCACAATAAGTTCGTGCTCGCGGAAACGCCTGATGGACGATGGTCGGCGTTCGGCAGCTTCAACCTCACGCGCACCTCGCGCTGGCTCAACACCGAATTGTTGATGGTGAGCGAGGATGATGCCGTATTCGATGCGTTTGCACGGCGTTGGGATGCTATGAAGGCAGAGATGGATCAGCCAATATTGCGCGCATGACAGGTGCGATAGCCTTTCTCTTTCTTGGCGAAACCCTGCTCATTCCCCACCTTTTCCCGATCGCGGAGGCGGTGGCGGAAAGCTCTGATGTGCCGATCGACCTCTGGGTCAGCACTTCGGTGCACGAAACGCTGCTCGGCCGGTGGATCGGGAAGGACCATGTCCGCATCCGCCGCGCGCCGGGCTTCCGCACCGTTCCTGACGATGCGTCCGGGCGCAATCCGACGCTCCCATTCAAGCCATGGATGCTGGCGCGGATGGTGCCGCATCTGCGGGGCACGCCTATTGCGGTGTGCGCCGAACAGACCAGCCTGTGGCTGCCGACCTTGCTGCCGCTTCGCACCAAATTCGTGAAGACGGCGCATGGCGCGGGATCGATGAGCGCGCGCGGAGACCGGCGTCGCCGCGCGGCTAGCCTGACCTTCGTGCCCGCCGACGGGGAGAAGGAGGCGCTGGCGCGGCACGGCGTCGATTCCGCTACGATCCACGCGGTCGGCTACGTGAAGTCCGGCTTCCGCCAGCGCACGCCCGCACGATCTTTGTTTCCCCACGACAAGCCGATCCTCCTCTACACCCCCCATTGGCAGAGACATCGCTCGTCCTGGCCGAAATGGGGTGAGGCGATCGTCAGGATGCTGGCGGGACAGAACCGCTACAATGTCATCATCGCGCCGCACCAAAGATTGGTCGAGACAGCGCCCGAGGTGCGCCGCGCGTTGGCTGAGGTCGCGGACTTGCGTCATGTCCGATGCGATCTCGACGGCTTCGCGATGGTCGACGGCAGCTATACCGCCGCGGCCGACATCTACATTGGCGACACGTCGAGCCAGGTGGTCGAATTTCTCGCCCGGCCGCGTCCGTGCATCTTCCTTAATCCATGGGGTCGCGCGTGGTCCGACGACCCATCCTACGCGCAATGGCATTGCGGGCAGGTGGTCGAGAATCTCGACGCATTGCTTCCTGCGATCGACGCAGCGCCCGGCGTGCAGCCCGGCTTTGCGGAGCGACAGGATGCTTTCGCGAAAGCGGCGCTGGGTGATGTGAGCGGCGCTGCTCCCAAGCGCGCGGCGAAGCTGATCCTGGATCTGCTTGCCTCCGTTTAATCCCGGTCAGGTAAGCTCGTTCAGTCCGAGTAGATCGAGCAGCGCGGCGCGTGCCGCTTCGATCTCCTGCCACAAAGCTGGATTTGCGAGCTGCTCGGGCGCGATGGTCTCGGGCCAGTGTCTCTCGACGACCTTCGCGATCTGATCGAGCTTGGCTTGGTCGACCAGGAAGCGCGGGTCGACGCTACCCGGATCGGTCACCACGCGCAGGCGTAGACAGGCGGGGCCGCCGCCATTGGCCATGGATTGGCGCACGTCGACCAGCTCAAGCCGGCGGATCGGGCCGTTCCCCGCGATCATGGCTTGCAGCCAGGTCCAGACCGAAGGCGTCTCGCGCGCCTCGGTCGGGAGAATGAGCGCCTGGCCACCCTCAGGCAGGGTAACCAGCTGCGCATTGAACAGGTAGGATGCGATCGCATCGCCGAGCGGGACTGCGCCTGCCGGGACTTCTACGATCGTGACTTCGGGCAACATCTTGCGGAGCTCGGCATAGAAGGCGGCCGCATCGGCGAAGGCCTGTTCATGCGCGAACAGGGTCAATCCGTCCGCCACCGCGACCACATCATTGTGGAACGCTCCGGCTGCGATTGCCGCCTCGGACTGGGCGACATGAAGCGTGCGCGCGGGGTCGAGCCCGTGCGCGCGGGCGATCGCGTGGCCTGCTTCGGCATGTTGGCGAACGGGAAAGCCGCCGCCCGATAGGCCATGCACGAAGATTTCAACTCCTGGAGCGCCGTGCGCACTCGCCAGTCGCATATGGTTTGCCGCCCCTTCGTCGCCGAACGGCGGTGGAACGGGTTCGTGCACCACGAAGCTGGGGTCGATGAAAGCGAGGCGGAGCTGCGCCAGCGTCTCGGGCCACTCATGGCTGCGGTGCGGCATCGTCATCAGATTGGCAACGGTCAGGTGGCACTTGCCGTCGGCCGTATCCGCCGCCGGCGATACCGTGGCGGCATTGGCCGCCCACATCGGAGAGGCGGACATGGCGGCGGCTCGGAGCCAGGGAGCGGCTTGGCCCGGATCGGTGGCCAAACTGGCGAGCCAGATACGGTCGGGCCTTCGATGCGGCAGGAAAATGCCCTGGCGCAGGCCGAGCGCAATGTTGGCGCGCATTTTGGCGATGCCTTCCAGGGCCGCCGCACGGGGGTGTGAGACCTTGCCGGCATTATTGCTGGCGGCGAGGTTTCCCGGACTCAGCCCTGCATAATTGTGGCTGGGGCCGACCAGTCCGTCGAAGTTGATTTCGCAGATCATGCGGCCATGACTAGCCGTTAGCGCCGAGCGAAGTCGAGACGGGCGACGCGGCCTCCACCAAAGATACGGCGGCCTCCTCGGGCTAGGCCGCTTGCCACTCCGCCAGTTTCTCCCGCGCGCGCGCTGCCATCATCGCCTTGCGATCCGCCTTGCGCGATTTGCCCGGCAAGGGCGGGAACAGGCCGAAATTGACGTTCATTGGCTGATAGGTCTCTGCCTCCGCGCCGCCCGTAATATGTCCCAACAGAGCGCCCAGGGCGGTCTCCGGCGGCGGGGAGGCAAGCGTTGCGCCGGCAAGCTCCGCCGCCGCGAAGCGCCCCGCGAGCAGGCCCACCGCGGCGCTCTCGACATAACCCTCACAGCCCGTAATCTGGCCGGCAAAGCGGATGTTGGGGCGCGATTTCAGGCGCAACGCGCCGTCCAGCAGCTTCGGGCTTTGGATGAAAGTGTTGCGATGGAGTCCGCCGAGCCGTGCGAATTCGGCATTTTGCAGGCCCGGGATCATCCGGAAGATACGCACCTGCTCGGCATATTTGAGCTTGGTCTGGAAGCCGACCATATTCCACAGCGTGCCTAGCGCATTATCCTGCCGAAGCTGCACCACCGCATAGGGCCAGCGGCCGGTGCGCGGATCGTCCAGCCCGACCGGCTTCATCGGGCCGTAGCGCAGCGTATCGACACCGCGCTCGGCCATCACCTCGATCGGCATGCAGCCTTCGAAATAGGGCGTGTCCTTCTCCCACTCGCGGAATTCACCCTTTTCGCCGGCCATCAGCGCCGCGTGGAAGGCGAGATACTCGTCCTTGTTCATCGGGCAGTTGATGTAATCGTGCCCGTCCCCCTTGTTCCAACGCGACTGGAACCAGGCGATCGACATATCGATCGACTCCCGGTGCACGATCGGCGCGATCGCATCGAAGAAAGCGAGCGCGTCCTCACCCGTTTCGGCGCGCACCGCCTCCGCAAGTGAAGCTCCGGTGAGTGGGCCGGTCGCGACGATCGCGGGTCCGTCGGGCAGGGCGTCGATGCGCTCGCGGACGAGCTCGATGTTGGCATGCGCGGCGATCGCGGCGGTCACGCCTTCGGCAAAACCCTCGCGGTCCACCGCCAGCGCTGATCCAGCAGGCACGCGATGCTTGTCGGCTTCGCGCAGGATCAGCGAACCCAACGCCCGCATCTCGGCATGGAGCAGACCAACCGCATTGTGCTCGGCATCGTCCGAGCGGAAGCTGTTCGAGCAAACGAGTTCGGCGAGCGAGTCGGTTTGATGCGCCGGTGTCGCTTCAACCCCGCGCATCTCCGACAGCCGAACTTTCCAGCCGGCTTCCGCCAACTGCCATGCGGCCTCGGACCCGGCGAGCCCGCCGCCAATTATGTGAATCTGGTACGTCATCGCGCGGGGGAGTAGGACAGGCAGCCGGGCTTTTGAACCGGGGGAGTGAGAAACATGATGATCACCGGTAGCCTGATTGCGCTGATTGTGCTGCTCGTCATTGCCCTTCCGACCATCTTCAAGTCGTTTGGCGTCAATCAGGAATATGAACGGGCCGTGCTGTTTCGCCTCGGCCGGCTGGGTGAGGCAAAGGGCCCCGGCTGGTATTGGTTGATCCCCTGGATCGACCGCGTCGTGAAAGTCGATCTCCGCACCGTCACCAGCGTCCTGGAGACGCAGGAGACCGTTACGCGTGATGGCGTTCCGGTGAAGGTCAATGCGGTGCTGTGGTTCCGCGCCAAGGACGCGACGCAGGTCGTGACCACCGTGCAGAATTGGGAGGGTGCGGTGATCCAGGCCGCCGAAACCGCCATGCGCGATGCGATCGGCCAGAGCGATCTCGACCAAATGCTCAAGGAGCGGCTGCTCATCAATCAACGGCTGCAGGAGATGCTCGCACGCGCCTGCGATCATTGGGGCGTGGTGGTGGACTCGATCGAGATGAAGGATCTCGACATACCCGAGCAGATGCAGCGCGCGATCGGCCGTGAGGCGGAGGCGGTGCGCGAGAAGCGCGCCCGGATCATCAAGGCCGAAGGTGAACTAGAGGCGGCGCAGAAGCTTTCGGATGCCGCCAGCACCATAGGCAGCACCGCAGGCGCCCTCGAATTGCGTCGCCTCCAGGCCCTGACCGAGATCGGCGTCGAGCATAATTCGACCATCATCGCGATGATGCCGGTCGAGCTGATCGAGGCAGCCAAGAAGCTCGCAGACAAATAAGACGAAGCAAGCAGAGCTGCTCGCTCTGGCGCCGTCGAATTCCCTCACGTTGCGCGAGGCAGCTCGCTTTCGTCCTTCGGCGCGCAGATGCCGGACCGGTTCAAAAGCACGCTGAGCTCCTTCACCGCGCGGCTCAGCTCCAGCACTTCCTGCTCGCGCAGCTGATCGAGCTTCTGGTGCAGCAGTTCGATTTCCAGCTCCGCCTTGACGTTGATCTTGTAGTCATTCTCGGCGGCCTTGCGATCAACGTCCTGCTGTCGGTTCTGCGCCATCATGATGATCGGCGCGGCGTAAGCTGCCTGAAAGGACAGCGCCAGGTTCAGCAAAATGAAGGGGTAGGGGTCCCACGCTTTGATCCAGGCGGTGATGTTGAGCACGACCCAGATGGCCAGCAAGGTCGATTGGAGGATGATGAAGCGCCACGATCCCATCCCGCCCGCTACGCTGTCGGCGATCCGCTGACCGAACGTGAGATCGTCGCCCGTGGCGGCATGCTTCATTTCGCGCCGAAGGCTCCGGCGTACTTTGCGCAACTCTTTCAGTAGGACGATCTCGGTGTCGTGCATGCCTTCTTCGGCTGCATGCGGATTGAGATTTGCCATTCGGAGCCCTTTCGTCCCGCTCGGTTCGGACAGGCGCTCAGCATGACAGCATCGACGAGGATGAAAATAGCGCAAAAGTTGATCGGTCCAGACATTGCCCAGGCTGCTGGAACCAATGGCTCTGCTGGTGCATGTTCCAGGTCATAGCCATGAACGGGAGGAGCCTGTGATCGACCATGTCGGGTTTGCAGTGGCTGATGCGGAAAGATCGCGGCTCTTTTATCAAGCCGCACTCGCGCCGATCGGCATCGACCTTCTGATGACCGTCACACCCGAGCAGACGGAGGCGGGCGGTACCGTGCACGGCTTCGGCCGGGACGGCGACCCCTTCTTTTGGGTCGGCGACAATGAACGCGTGGGTGAGGGGACACACGTGGCGTTCAAGGTTGCGACGCGCGCAGAGGTCGAGGCCTTTCATGCCGCAGCGCTCGCAGCGGGTGGGCGCGACAATGGCGGGCCGGGGCTGCGGCCGCATTATGGCCCCGATTATTATGCCGCTTTCGTGCGCGATCCCGACGGCAACAATATCGAGGCGGTCTGCAGGGCTTCGGAATGAAGATATTCACGATCGGCTATGAGAAGGCGACCCAGGCCGAGGTGATCGCAGCGCTGGAGGCCGCGGGGGTCAAGCGGGTCATCGACGTACGCGCGGTGCCGCTGTCGCGTCGACCCGGCTTCTCCAAGAATATCCTTGCCAACAGCCTTGCCGAGCATGGCATCGACTATGTCTTGCTGAAGGCGCTCGGTACGCCGCCGGAGGGGCGCGAGGCTGCGCGCAAGGGCAAGCATGACGTGTTGGAACGCGTCTATGCCGGCCAGCTCGAGCAACCCGAGGCCATGGTGCAGGCGGCGCAGATGCTCGAGATGGCCGCTGAGAAGCCCTCCGCACTTCTGTGCTTCGAGCGGGATCCGTCGGGCTGCCACCGCACGCTATTGTTGCGCTGGGTCGCTCCAGACGAGGAGGTGGTAAACCTCTTCGCCTGAGCGGTTCAACACGGCCCAAACTGCGTTGTGTTTCTATCACAGACAGCGGAAATTTCGCGTAACATTCCCGCGCCTTATCCGAAAATTCACTCATTCCTGCGCTGATGGGAGCGATGCGCCGACGAGGGTCGCCGCGTCGTGTGAGGGGGCGTATGGTGAAGAGGATGCTTATCGCGGCGACGGCCGTCGCTGTTGTCGCGGCGCCGGTTCAGGCCGCTTGCTGGAAGTCGGACGAAGCCGCTGCCGCTGGCGTGCGCGAGCTTCAATCGATGCTGATGGTCGCGGCGCTGCGTTGCCAGGCCGCGGGTCACCCGATGATGGATGACTATAATCAGTTCGTGCAGGCTAATCGGTCCGCAATCGTCGCGATGAACGATCGTATCAAGGCGCATTTCATTCGCGCGATGGGGCCGGTTGGCGGTCAGCGCGGCTACGATAGTTTCACCACTTCGATGGCCAACGGCTATGGCGCGGCGGCTACCGGGTCGGACGTGTGCGACTCCGCAGACAGCCTCGCACGCGAGGGCGCGTTGCTCGAAGGATCAGTCGAAGGCTTGAAACTGCTCGTCGAACGCGAAGGCCTTGTGGCCAAGCTGCCGGAAGGTCTGTGCGAGGGTGCGGTCCGGACGGATTATGCCGCGGCGGGTGGTGCGCCGGAAACGGTACGGCGGTGATATAAAGATATCTTTATATTGCTTCGCCCGGCTGCAATGGCTAGGGCGGAAGGGCGGTCGCAGGGATGTGGCCGCCTTTTCTTTTGCCTAGGAGAGTCCCCGTGGCCACCGCCGCCGTCGAAAGCTTCAACGACTATCTCGTCCATGACATTGCGCTCGCCGGCTTCGGCCGCAAGGAGATCGCGATCGCGGAGACCGAGATGCCGGGCCTGATGGCGCTGCGCGAAGAATATGGCGCATCCAAGCCCCTGAAGGGCGCGCGTATCACCGGCTCGCTGCACATGACGATCCAGACTGCGGTGCTGATCGAGACGCTGGTCGCGCTCGGCGCTGAGGTGCGCTGGGCCTCGTGCAACATCTTTTCGACGCAGGATCACGCCGCCGCCGCGATCGCCGCTGCCGGAATCCCGGTGTTCGCGGTCAAGGGTGAGACGCTGGCTGAATATTGGGATTATGTCGGCAGGATCTTCGATTGGGGTGACGAGCCCTGCAACATGATCCTCGACGATGGTGGCGATGCCACCATGTTCGCGCTGTGGGGCGCGCGGATCGAAGCCGGCGGCACCCTGCCGGAGCCGGGCAATGACGAGGAAGTCGAATTTCAGCGCGCGCTGAAGGCGTTCGTCGCCGCCAAGCCAGGCTATCTCACCGCTACCGTCAAGGCGATCAAGGGCGTCTCGGAAGAGACCACCACCGGCGTCCACCGCCTTTATGAGATCGCCAAGAAGGGTGAGCTTCCTTTCCCTGCGATCAACGTCAACGATAGCGTGACCAAGTCGAAGTTCGACAACCTCTACGGCTGCAAGGAATCGCTGGTCGACGCGATCCGTCGCGCCACCGACGTGATGCTCGCGGGTAAGGTTGCGACCGTCGCCGGCTTCGGCGACGTCGGCAAGGGCTCGGCACAGTCGCTCCGCAATGGCGGCGCGCGCGTGCTCGTGACCGAGATCGATCCGATCTGCGCGCTGCAAGCCGCGATGGAAGGTTTCGAGGTTGTCACGATGGAAGAGGCGGTCGAGCGCTCCGACATCTTCGTGACCGCGACCGGCAATGCCGACGTCATCACCGCCGAACATATGGCGAAGATGAAGCCGATGGCGATCGTCTGCAACATCGGCCACTTCGACAGTGAGATCCAGATTTCGGCTCTCTCCAACTACAAGTGGACCGAGATCAAGCCGCAGGTCGACCTGGTCGAGTTCCCGGACGGCAAGCAGATCATCGTGCTCGCCAAGGGGCGCCTGGTGATTCTGGGCTGCGCCACCGGCCATCCGAG
>Ga0207706_10000785_pt1 | contig 32843 bp, 32 predicted proteins | sample KBSC53metaG_FD_184318 | JGI IMG/M metagenome (GOLD analysis project Ga0207706, IMG submission 184318) | Corn rhizosphere microbial communities from Kellogg Biological Station, Michigan, USA - KBS C5-3 metaG (SPAdes) (version 2) | ecosystem: Host-associated > Plants > Roots > Rhizosphere > Soil ... | reverse complement strand
GCTGGCCAACCGCGGCTATGTGATGGACTCCGGCGAGATCTCGATGACCGGCGATGCCAAGCAGCTGCTCGATGATCCCAAGGTCAGGGCGGCTTATCTGGGTGAAGCATGAGCGGTGACGTGATCGTCATCCTCGGCACCGGCGGCACGATCGCCGGCACCGCGGTGGACCCGAACGACAACGTCGGCTACACCGCGGGTCAGCTGAGCGTGGCCACGCTGGTCGGCGCGGTGCCGGCGCTGGCCGGCGTGCCGCTCGAATGCGAGCAGGTCGCGCAGGTCGACAGCAAGGACATGAGCTTCGCGGTGTGGCAGGCCCTCGCCCGGCGCGCCGCGCACCACCTGGCGCGCGACGAGGTGCGTGGCCTCGTCGTCACGCACGGCACCGACACGCTCGAGGAAACGGCCTACTTCCTGCAGCGCGTGCTCGCCCCATCGAAGCCCGTGGTCATCACCGCGGCGATGCGGCCCGCCACCGCGCTGCTGGCCGACGGCCCGCAGAACCTGCTCGATGCCGTGACGGTCTCCCGCGAGCCTGGCGCCCGGGGCGTGGTGGTCGCGGCGGCCGGCTGGGTGTTCGACGCGGTGGGGGTGCGCAAGCGCCACAGCTATCGGATCGATGCCTTCAGCGCCGGCGACGCCGGACCGATCGCCGCCATCGAGGAAGGCCGGCTGCGCCGCTTCCGCGCTTGGCCTGAAGGCGTCGCGCTCGGCCTCGAACGCATCGATCTCGAGCCCAGCGCATGGCCTCGCGTCGAGATCGTGCTGAACCACGTGAATGCCGATGGCCGCATCGTCGAGGCGCTGTGCGCGCAAGGCGTCAACGGCCTCGTCGTCGCCGGCACCGGCAACGGCACGCTGAGCCAAGGACTCGCCGCTGCACTGGACAGGGCCGAATCCGCCGGCGTGCAGGTGCACCGCACCACACGCTGCGATACCGGCCCGGTGATCGGCGGCGCTCATGCCAGCGGCCTCTCCCCGGTGCAGAGCCGTGTAGAACTGATCCTGTCGCTGCTCGTCGGCTGAGGTTCGCCCCACAATCGTGGCCATGAACCTCGTCTCGCTGCTCGTGCCTGCGCTGGGCGCCCTCGCGCTCGCGGCCTCGCTCGCGCTCCCGGGCTGCGCCGCCGCCGAGCGAGACGGCTTCAGCAAGCGCACCGTCCTCTATGGGTCGCAGCAGCAGGCGGCCGACCTCTACGAACCCACGCCCGAGCGCCGCCAGGGCATTGCAGTGCTGATGATCCATGGCGGCGGCTGGAGCGGGGGCAGCCGCGCGGATTTCACCGACCTCGCCCGCTGGCTCGCAAAGGAAGGGGCGGTCGCGCTCTCGATCGACTACCGCCTGGTGCCGCATGCCCGCTGGCCGGCGCAGGCCGAAGATGCGGAGGCAGCGATGTGGTGGATCCGCGAGCATGCCGAGACGCTGCACATCGACCCACAACGCATCGTGGCGATCGGCGGCTCCGCCGGTGGGCATCTGGTCGCCTGGCTCGGCACCACCAATCACGTCAACGCGCGCGGCACGCCGAGCCGCGCGAATCGCATCGTCTCGCTGTGGGGGCCGTGGGACCTCACCGCCCCCAACATCAGGGAAGACGGCAGGAACATGGTGTCGGCCCTCGTCGGCGCCCGCGCTCCGCGCGAGGCCTCGCCGTTGTTTCTGGTCGACGCGCAATCGGCGCCGGCACTACTGATCCACGGCACCCGCGACGAGTTGGTGCCCTTCGACCAATCCACGCGCGCGTGCGAGGCGCTGAAGGCAGCGAAAGTGCAGTGCGATCTCATCGCGCTCGAAGGCGAAGGCCATGGCTTCACCTCGCCGCAGGCCGATCCGACGGCCGCCCTGCTGCGCCTGAAAGAGTTCATCGCGGCAGCCCGCTCGCCCCGCTGACCGCGGCGATACCCGCGCGACTACGAGGCCATCAATTCCAGCGCCGGCCGCCCCGCCGAAGCGGCGGCATGCGACGCGTCGAGCGTGGCCTCGATCTGCGCCAGCAGCTCCGCCTCGGGATACGGCTTGCCCAGCAGCACGCTGACGCCGACCCGGGCCGCATCTTCGCGGTGCCGGTCGTCGGCTGCGGTGATCATGATCACCGGCATGTGGGCCGTGCGCGGATTGGCGCGCACGTGGGCGGTGAGTTGGAAGCCGTCCATGCCCGGCATCTCGACATCGGTGATCAGCACGTCGGGCACACGCACTTCGATCTGGCGAGCTGCATCGAGGCCGTCTTCGGCGTAGCAGACCTGGTACTGGTGCTGGCTCAGCAGGCGGCCGGCCTTCACACGGACGATCTTCGAATCGTCGGCCACCATCACCAGCGTCTGCTCGCGTGGCTTACGCGGCATCGCTGCCGCGGCGGCTGCGGCTGCGGCTGCGGAGGCTTCCGCTGCCAGTCGTTCGGCCTCCAGGCGCTCGGCCTCCCGACGCGCCGCGGCCTCGGCGGCTTCGCGTTCGGCCTGCAGGCGCGCGGCACGTTCCCGCTCTTGCGCAGCGCGACGCTGCGCTTCGCGGCGCGCGGATTCCTCGGCCGCCTTGCGCTGCGCTTCCAGCCGGGCCACCTCGAGGGCGGCGCGGCGCTCGGCCTCGGCCCGCTCCTGCGCTTCGGCGCGCGCACGCACTTCCGCGGCCAAGCGTTCGGCCTCGCGTCGCTCGGCTTCCTGTCGCTCGGCCTCACGCCGGGCCGCTTCTTCAGCCTGGCGCAGCGCCTCCTGTCGCGCTGCGGCTTCAGCCGCCCGGCGTGCCTGTTCCTGCGCCGCGGCCAGCCGTGCGGCTTCCGCCGCCTTGGCTTTCAGCCGCCGCCGCGCACGCCGCCGGAACCACAGCACGGCCACGCCGGCCAACGCCGCCACGGCGCACAACCCCCACAACAACAACCCGAACTCGTCCATGGCACCCGAGAGAAGTTAGACATCGGCCGCGCAGGCCTGCACCTCCAGCGTATCGGCGAATCACTGCTGCCAATGAGCCGGACGCACTCAATAGTGCGCGGCATTTTTCACGAAGAACCGGAGCAGGCCCAGCATTCGAGGGGGTAGCGCGGCCCGGTGCTCGCCTCCTAGAATCCGCGCCCTTGTCGATCAACCTTTCGCGACCTGTTCGCGTCACGGAGCCCCACGTGCCCTGCCTCGCCGTCATCACCCTCTGACGCCGACGATACGCCGCCCCAGGCAGTGTCCGGCGCACGCATGCGCTGGCGGCCTGCCGGGTTTTTTCTGCTCCGCTCTCCGTTCCCTGCTTCGCACCTCGCGTCGCGCCGATACGTCGTCGGCTCCTCTGCATTCGCTCAGGAGACCACCGTGTCCATTCCATCCATTCCGCTGCTGAAGTACCCGCGCACGCCGCACCTCGAAGGCTCGCGGCTGCAACCCGGCGACGACGCTGCCGACCAGGTGCCGCTGGCGCACATCGCCGGGCGGCATGTCGTGATCGAGGAGAAGCTCGACGGCGCCAACGCCGCCGTGTCGTTCACCGAAGGCGGCGATTTGTTGCTGCAGTCGCGCGGCCACTACCTGGCCGGCGGCGGCAGCGAACGCCAGTTCAACCTCTTCAAGCTGTGGGCCCGCGCGCACGAAGCCGCACTGCTGCGCCTGCTCGAAGACCGCTACGTGCTGTATGGCGAGTGGCTGTATGCCAAGCACAGCGTCTGGTACGACCGGCTGCCGCACTACTTCTGCGAGTTCGACATCTACGACCGCCGCGAGGGCCGCTTTCTCTCGACGCCGCAGCGCCGCATGCTGCTGCACGGCAGCCCCGTCGTCTCGGTGCCGGTGCTGTACGAAGGCCCGGCGCCCACGAGCGTGAAGGCGCTCCGCGGCTGGGTGCGGCCGTCGCAGGCCAAGACCGGCGCATGGCGCGAGCGCTTCGAGGCGGCGGTGGCCCGCGAAGGCCAGAAGCTGGACCTCTGCTGGCAGCAGACCGACAAGGCCAACCTGTCGGAAGGCCTCTACCTCAAGGTCGAGGACGAGCGCGGCGTCGCCGCACGCTTCAAGTGGGTGCGCAAGGACTTCGTGCAGACCATCCTCGATTCGGGCTCGCACCACAGCCGCCGGCCGGTGCTGCCCAACCAGCTGGCCGAAGGCGTGGACCTCTACGCCCCGGCGCCGTTGGTGAACTGGGAGACGACATCATGAGACATGAAGAACTGAAACGCCTGGTCCCGATGGCCCCGGCCGCCGGATACGACTGGCAGGATTGCGTGGCGCTGATCCCCGCGCTCGCCGCACTCGACACCACGCCGCAGGACCCGGTCTACCACGCCGAGGGCGACGTCGGCGTGCACACGCGCATGGTGCTCGACGCGCTGATGGACGACGCGACGTTCATGGCAGCCGATGCTGATCGCCGCTTCGTGCTGTTCATCGCCGCGCTGCTGCATGACATCGCGAAGCCGGACACCACGGTGATCGACGAAGCCACCGGCCGCATCGGCCAGCCCGGCCATTCGCGCCGGGGGGCGGTCGATGCACGCGTGATGCTGTGGAAGGCCGGCGTGCCCTTCGCGCTGCGCGAGCACATCTGCCGCCTGATCGCCGTGCACCAATTGCCCTTCTTCGCCTTTGCCTCGCGCCGTGGCGAGAGCCCGCCATGGCTCGTGCACAAGCTGTCGTGGGAGCTGAGCCTGCCGGAACTGGTGTGCGTGGCGCGCTGCGACATGACAGGGCGCCGCTATGCAGGCCAGGCCGGCTGCCTCCAGGACATCCAGCTGTTCGAGGAGCTGGCGCGGGAAGAAGGCTGCTGGGACGGCCCGCGCCCGTATGTCGATGCGCACACGCGGCTGGCCTACTGTCGCGGCCTGCCCTCGCACCCGGACTACGCGCTGTTCCAGGAGCCGGGCTCGAGGGTGACCGTGATGTGCGGCCTGCCTGCCGCCGGCAAGGACAGCTGGGTGCAGGCCCAGCGGCGCGGGCTGCCGGTCGTCTCGTTCGACGATGCCAAGGCAGAGCTCGGCCTGAAGCACGGCGAGAACGACGGCAAAGCCGCGCACCACGCAGTCGACAAGGCCAAGGCGCTGCTGCGCCAGCTCGCGCCCTTCGTGTGGAATGCCACGCACCTGAGCCAGCAGATGCGCGACAAGACGCTGGACCTGCTGTGGTCGTACCACGCGCAGATCGAGCTCGTCTACCTGGAGCAACCGCACAGTGTCGTGATGTCCCGCAACGCGAGGCGCGACGGCACGCTGACCAATGCCGGCATCGAACGCATGTTGCTCCGCTGGGAGCTGCCTCTGCCCACGGAGGCGCACCGCGTCGACTACCAGGTCACGACTGCCTCGCCCTCCGCAAGGTGACGGGGCAGAAGGCCCGACGCAGCGGCGGCGGGCGGCTCAGGCGGCCGCTTCCTTCATCAGCAGCTTCAGGCGCTTGCGCCCCTCGGCATTGGTGGCGCGCCAGGCCTTCAGCGCCAGCGCGAGGAACTGCTGCTCGCCCGCCGACAGGCCCTGCGGCTCGCGCTCTTCATCGAGCCAGCCCATGGGCTGGCCGCAGGCCGACTCGATCTGCCGGGCCAGCTTGTCGCCGATCGGGCGGCTGCTCTTGATCTGGCTCCACATGCTGGGGCTGATCTGCAGCTTCTGCGCGAAGGACTGCTCCATGCCCTTGGGCGGCACGCCGGCACGCATCTGCGCCTCGGCGTATTGCTGGAACAGGCCAAGTACGTTCTGGCGGCGATGGACGGTGACGTTGTCTGACACGGAGATGTTGCGCGGGCGATACGAACTGCCAATAGAGCATTATCGCGCGGGGTTGACGTTGAGGTGAAGACTATTTACAGTGCGCAGCTTACCCACCGGAGCCACTGCCGTGTCGACCTTCAGCCACCTCGCCTACCGCTCGCTGCCGTTCCACGGCCAGTGCGCGCTTGCGCGCATGGCCTTCGAGGTCGGCGGAAAGATCGATCGGCAGCATCCGGGCAAGGGGAGCGCATAGGCGCACACCCTGCAACTCGAATCCCACGAGGCCCGGATCCCTGCCAAGGAATCCGGGCCTTTTTCTTTTCTCATTGCGGGTGTGTTCGGGCACCACGGTCGGAACAATCCCCATCAGCGAGGGGCCGGCCGGGAATGTGCGCCGCCGGGACGCCGGCGTCGTGCAGCGAGAACGCTGGGCACCCATGGGGCCGCACTCGCGCTGGAGCACAACCGCAATGGGAGGAAAAGAAGGAACCACACGATGAAGACCCTGCGCACCTACGACAAGCTGATCGCGACGATTCCCGCCCGCCAGGGCGAGGACCGCTTGCGCTCGCACTCTGGCCGCACGCCGCATCTGCACCGGCAAGCCTCGCGCTAGCCTCTCCATCGATCTTTCTCGAAGGGGCTGGCCGACACCACCCCACCACGAAAGATCGATATGAACACCCCTAGACAACTGCGCAACATCGGCATCATCGCCCACGTCGACGCGGGCAAGACCACGACCACCGAGCGCATCCTGTTCTACACGGGCCGCAACCATCGCATCGGCGACGTCGACCGTGGCAACACCACGATGGACTTCGACCCGCAGGAGGTCGCGCGCGGCATCACGATCAACAGCGCCGCCACCACCGTGTTCTGGAACGGCACGCAGATCAACGTGATCGACACGCCTGGGCACATCGACTTCAACATCGAGGTCGAGCGCTCGCTGCGCGTGCTCGACGGCGCGGTCGTCGTGTTCGACGGCGTGGCCGGCGTGGAGCCGCAGACCGAGACCAACTGGCGCATCGCCGACAAGTACCGGGTGCCGCGCATCGCGTTCGTCAACAAGCTCGATCGCGTGGGCGCCGATTTCGAGCGCGTCGTGCAGATGATGCGCGACCGGCTCGGCGTGGCGGCCGTGCCCGTGCAGCTGCCCATCGGCGCGGAAGGCGACTTCCGCGGCGTGGTGGATCTGCTGAGCGGGCGCGCGCTGGTGTGGGACTCGGACCGGATCGGCGGCACCTTCCGGGACGAGCCCATTCCTGCTGAGCTGGCGGCCAAGGCCCGTGCCTGGCGCGAGCGATTGGTCGAGGCGGTCGTCGAGCAGGACGAAGCCGCACTGCGTGCCTGGCTGCACGGCGACGAGGTGTCGGTCGAGCAGTTGCGCCTATGCCTGCGCGAGGGCACGCTGGCCGGCGCGTTCGTGCCGGTGCTGGCCGGCTCGGCCTTCCGCAACAAGGGCGTGGAGCCCTTGCTCGATGCGGTGGTCGACTACCTGCCGGCGCCGGGCTCGGAGGTGGATGCGCCCTTGGCCGCGCTGGCGTTCAAGGTGGCGTCCGACGTGCACGGCTCGCTGGTCTTCGTGCGGGTGTACCGCGGCCGCCTGAAGCCGGGCGACGTGGTGCTCAACGCGACGACCGGCCGCGAGGAGCGGGTGGCGCGCCTGTACGAGATCCATGCCGACAAGCGCGAGGAGCGTCCATCGGTGCAGGCGGGCGACATCGCCGGCATCGTCGGTCTGAAGGACACGCTGACCGGCCACACGCTGTGCGATCCAGGCACGGTGGTGCTGCTGGAAGAGATCAGCGTGCCGCAGCCGATGATCGACGTGGCGATCGAGCCGCGCACGCGCGACGACCAGCAGAACCTGAGCAAGGCGTTGCAGGCATTGGTGCGGGAGGATCCGAGCCTCAGGCTTCGGCACGACGCCGAGTCGGGGCAGACCATCCTCTCGGGCATGGGCGAACTGCAGCTCGAGGTCACGCTCGAGAAGCTGCGCGCGAAGCATGGCGTGGAAGTGACGACGGGCCGCCCGCAGGTGGCCTATCGGGAAACGATCACTGAACCCATCGAGGTGAGGTATGTACACAAGAAACAGACGGGCGGCCCCGGGCAGTTTGCCGAGGTTGTGCTCAGGCTGGCGCCGCGGGCCGCGGGCGAAGGCATCGCCTTCAGCAGCGAGGTCGTCGGCGGTGCCGTGCCGCGCGAGTTCGTTCCGGCCGTGGAGGCCGGCATCCGTCGCGCGGCGCTCGCCGGTGTGGTCGCGGGCTTTCCGTGCGTCGACTTTGCCGCGACGCTGCTGGACGGCGCCTTCCATGAGCGCGATTCGTCGACAGCCGCTTTCGAGCAGGCTGCCGCGGCCGCGCTGCGCGAAGCGGTGCTGAAGGCGAAGCCGGTGGTGCTGGAGCCGGTGATGGCCGTCGAGGTGATCACGCCCATCGACCATGTCGGCGATTGCATCGGCGACCTGAACCGCCGCCGCGGCCTCGTGCGTGGGCAGGACACCCGCGGCAACGCGGTGGTCATCCAGGCGGACGTGCCGCTGAAGGAAATGTTCGGCTACATCGGCGACCTGCGCGCTTTGTCTTCGGGCCGCGCGCACTACTCGATGCAGTTCGCGCACTACCAGCCGGCGCCGCAGGCGACGGCCGATGAACTGATGCGCAGATGATGCGCCGGGTGCGGGCTTTCGGGCCCGCACCCTTTTTGACTTGGAGAAAGACAATGACCTATGTGATGGTCGACATCGAGGCGGACGGCCCTATCCCGGGCGACTACTCGATGGTTTCATTCGGTGCGGTGATCGTGGAGCCGGCGCTCCAGCGCACCTTCTACGGCACGCTCCGGCCCATCTCGGAGCGATGGATTCCCGAAGCGCTGGCTGTCAGCGGCTTCAGCCGCGAAGAGACGCTGCGCTTCGAAGACGCTTTACACGTGATGCAGCGCTTCGCGCGCTGGCTGGGTGCCAACGTGGTCGGCCAGCCGATGTTCATCTCGGACAACAACGGCTTCGACTGGCAGTTCATCAACTGGTACTTCCATCACTTCACCGGAAGCAACCCGTTCGGCCACAGCTCCACCAACCTGGGCTCGCTGTACAAGGGGATGGTCAAGGACACCACGCAGAACTTCAAGCACCTGCGCAAGACCCGGCACACCCACAACCCGGTCGACGATGCGATGGGCAATGCCGAGGCGCTGCTCTACATGACGCAGGCGATGGCGCTGCGCACGCCGAAGCCGAGGCTCAGGCCAGCCGAGGCTTAACCTTGGCCGCCGCCTCCTTGGCGCGGCGGCGGGCCGTTTCCACATCGGCGTCGTAGGCCAGCGCCACGCCCATGCGGCGCTTGGCAAAGCTCTCGGGCTTGCCGAACAGCCGCAGCTCGGTCTGCGGCACGCGCAGCGCCTCGGCCGCGCCGTCGAACGCGATGCCCTTGGCCTCCAGGCCCCCGTAGATCACCGCGCTGGCGCCCGGGCTCTTCAGCGCGGTGCTGACCGGCAGCCCGAGGATCGCGCGGGCATGCAGCTCGAACTCGTTCTGCCATTGGGTGATCATCGTCACCATGCCGGTGTCGTGCGGGCGCGGGCTGACTTCGCTGAACCACACCTGGTCGCCCTTGACGAACAGCTCCACGCCGAACACGCCTTGGCCGCCCAGGTTCTCGGTCACGGCCCGCGCGATCTCGCGCGAGCGCTGCAAGGCCTTGTCGGCCATCGGATGCGGCTGCCAGCTCTCGACATAGTCGCCGCTGACCTGCACATGGCCGATGGGTTCGCAGAAATGCGTCTCCACCTGGCCATCGGCCCCGAGCGCGCGTACCGTGAGCTGCGTGATCTCGTAGTCGAAGTCGATGAAGCCTTCGACGATCACGCGGCCATGGCTGACGCGGCCGCCGGCCATCGCATAGTCCCACGCGGTCTTCACGTCGGCCGGGCCATCGATCTTGCTCTGGCCCTTGCCCGAGCTGCTCATCACCGGCTTGACGATGCACGGATAGCCGATGCCCCCGTCGATCGCGGCCTGCAGCTCCTCGAGCGAGTCGCAGAACTTGTAGGGGCTGGTCGGCAGGCCCAGCGTCTCGGCGGCAAGGCGGCGAATGCCCTCGCGGTCCATCGTCAGGCGGGCGGCGCGCGCGGTGGGGATCACGCGCACCACGCCCTGGGCTTCGAGTTCCTCGAGCACCGGCGTCGCGATGGCCTCGATCTCGGGCACCACCACCATCGGCTTCTCGGCCTCGATCAGGCCGCGCAGCGCGGCCGGGTCGCTCATCGCGATGGTGCGAGCATGGTGGGCGACCTGCTGGCCGGGTGCGTTGTCATAGCGGTCGACCGCGATCGTCTCCACGCCCAGGCGCTGAAGCGCGATCAGCACCTCCTTGCCGAGTTCGCCCGCGCCGAGCAGCATCACGCGGGTGGCCGAGGGTGACAGGGGAGTGCCGAGGCTGGGGAGCTTGGGAGCGGTCATGGTCGTGGGTGTGGGTGTGGATGCGATGACACGAAACCCGAGATGCTAGCCGCCCTCTCCGCCCCGGGGGCTGAAGGTGCGCGGAAACACCACCGGCGCACGCCGGTCGATCATCCGGTAGCCCATGGCGGGGCGGTTCGAGTCCCCCTCGACATGGCCGGCCTCCTTGAGGAACTGCGCCGCCAGCATGCGGGTGCGGAAACCGCTCTTGTCGACCGGCCGGCCGAGCACCACCTCGTACATGCGCTGCAGCTGCGGCAGCGTGAAGGGCTCGGGCAGCAGGAAGGCCGGCAGCGAGGTGTATTCCACCTTGCCGCGCAGCCGCTCCGCCGCGGTGCGCAGGATCTCGGCGTGATCGAAGGCCAGCTTCGGCCTCTTGAGCACCTCGTCGACGCCGAACCAGGCGACATCGGCGGCGTTGGCGCCCTTCTGCAGCACCACGTCGCGCGACGGGATCAGCGCGAAATACACATGCGTCGCCGACCAGCCGCGCGGATCCCGCGCGGCGCTGCCCCAACTGCCCAGCTGCTCCAGGTAGGGGCTGTCGACCGCGGTCTTGTCCTTCAGCTTGCGGCGGGCGCAGGCCAGCAGGTCGGCATCGGTGTCGATGTCGACGAATCCACCGGGCAATGCCCAGCGGCCCGGATAGGGATCGTCCGGCGTGCCGGGGCGCTGCACCAACAGCACCTTCAAGGCTTCGTCGACCACCGTGAAGATCACGACGTCGACCGTGGTGAACGGCAGCGGGAACGAGGGGGGTTTCCGTGGTTTTCTTGTCGTCATGCGCGTGGCGGTCCTTGACGGTGCGTTTTCTGAGTTGTATTGTGCAACCCGCAAAAGTTGTACAGAACAACCATAACGAGAACAACATGACGAACAAAGACACACTGAGGGCCACCAGCAAGTTCATGAGCTTCGTGCTGAGGCACCAGCCCGAAGCCATCGGCCTGCAGCTGGACGGCGCGGGCTGGGCACGCATCGACGATCTGCTGGCCCGCATGGCCGCCGCCGGCAAGCGCATCTCGCGCGAGCTGCTGCAGGAGGTGGTCGACACCAACGACAAGCAGCGCTTTGCGATCAGCAACGACGGCCTGCGCATCCGCGCCAGCCAGGGCCATTCGATCGACGTCGAGCTGGGCCTGGCGCTTGCCGAGCCGCCCGATGTGCTGTATCACGGCACTGCCACGCGCTTTCGCGCCGCGATTTTCCGCGAGGGCCTGAAGCGGCAGCAGCGCCACCATGTGCACCTGTCCGAATCGGTCGAAACCGCCCGTGCCGTCGGCAGCCGCTACGGCGTGGTGGTGCTGCTGCAGGTGGATGCGCGCCGCATGAGGGGCGACGGGCACGTGTTCTACCGGTCCGACAACAACGTGTGGCTCACCGACGAAGTGCCGGTGGCCTACCTGAGCGAATTGAAGGAGGAGAAGCGATGAACCGGCCCGTGATCGCATTGGACGCCGACGGGGTGCTGGTGGATTACAACCTGGCGTATGCCAGGGCCTGGGAACGTGCCTTCGGCGTCTATCCGGTCGAGCGCGATCCGCATGCCTACTGGGCGATCGACCGCTGGGGCGTGGAGCGCCTCGAGGGCGAACGCCTGCAGCAGCTGCGCGATTGCCTCGACGAGGCGTTCTGGTCGAACATGCAAGCAATGCCGAGGGCGGTGGACGCCTGCCATGCGCTGCATGAGGCCGGCTACGAGCTGGTGTGCGTGTCTGCGCTGCACGGCCGGTATGCCGAAGCTCGCGCACACAACCTGCGAGCGCTGGGCTTTCCGATCGATCGCATCGTGGCCACCGGCCGCGCGGTTGACCATCGCAGCCCCAAGGCAGATGCCGTCGCCTCGCTGCAACCCGCGGCCTTTGTGGATGACTACCTGCCCTATTTCACCGGCGTGGAAGGCGACGTGCACAAGGCGCTGGTGATGCGCGGCAACACAGGCTCGCCCAACCAGGGCGAAGGGCTGGGCATGATCCATTCCCAGCACACCGACCTCGCCGACTTTGCAGCGTGGTGGCTGAACGAATCGGGGAAGCATGCGATCGCGCGCCCGCTCGGCAAGGAAAAACAATGAGCACGACAGACAACATCCGCAGCATCGATCAACTGCTCGGCCGCATCTCCGAGGGCCGGCAGCCGGAGTACCTGTTCTTCTGGGGCCATCGCCCCAACAAGGACGGCTCGGTCGGCAAGGGCTGCTTCAGCCAATGGTTCGAGGCGCCTTTCACCGTCGAGGGGACGCGCTACGCCACGGCGGAGCATTTCATGATGGCCGGGAAGGCGCGCCTTTTCGGTGACGACGCCACGCGGCAGCAGATCCTCGCCGCGCCGACGCCCGATGCCGCCAAGCGCCTCGGTCGCCGGATCAAGCCGTTCGACGAGGCCCGCTGGCAACAGGCCCGGTTCGAGATCGTCGTGCAGGGCAATGAGGCCAAGTTCCGGCAGCACCCGGCCCTGGGTGCCTATCTGCTCGGCACCGGTGATCGCGTGCTGGTGGAGGCCAGCCCGGTCGATGCGGTCTGGGGTATCGGCCTTGCCGCCACCGACCCCGGGGCAACCAACCCGGCGCAATGGGCCGGCCTCAACCTGCTCGGCTTTGCACTGATGGAAGTCCGCTCGCGACTGCGGACACCGACCACATAGAACAACGATGAAGATTCCCGTCGAGCCCTACCTGGCTCAATCGCGGCTGTGGCCGCAACACGGCGAGCATGTGCTCGCGCATTACGACGACGATTCGGTGCTCGTCTACCAAGCCTATCGTCCCAGCATCGGCCGATACGCCATCGAGCATGGCCGCTTCGGCGGCCCTGATTTCAGCTTTTCGCGCATGAGCTGGATCAAGCCCAATTTCCTGTGGATGATGTTCCGCTCGGGCTGGGGCGCCAAGCCAGGGCAGGAGGTCGTGCTCGGACTGCGGGTCCGGCGGCCGTTCTTCGAGTCGCTGATGCGCGCTGCGGTGCCGTCGACCTTCGATCCCGCGCGATACGACAGCCGCGAAGCCTGGCAGGCGGCGGTGGCGGACTCCGACGTTCGCCTGCAATGGGATCCTGACCACGCACCCAGCGGCGCCAAGCTTGAGCGCCGCGCGATCCAGCTCGGGCTGCGCGGGCAGGCCCTCGCCTCGTTCGCCCGTGACGAGCTGCTGGAAGTGATCGACTTCACCGATTTCGTCGCCTCGCAGCGCCCCCTGGCGCAGGACGGGAACCCTGCACTTCTGACGCCGTCGGAGCGGGTCTTCCCTCACCCGGCGTAGCGGGGATTGAAACGCGCGGTCACCGGTGTCATGAAGCTGTCGCAATCCGGTCATAGGCTCGTGCGATGGATCTTGCGACCGCCGAACCGACAACGCCCGCTGCGACGCTGCCGCTGCTGAACCGCGAGCGCTCCATCCTGGAGTTCAACCGGCGGGTGCTGGCCCAGGCCCAGCGCCCGGACGTGCCGCTATTGGAGCGGCTGCGCTATGTCACGATCGTGTCGTCCAACCTCGACGAGTTCTTCGAGGTGCGGTTCGCGGATTTCCTCGAGGCTGCGCGGCAGCCGGGCACCGGGGTGTCGCAGGGCGACCTGATGTCGGTGGCACAGGCGGCGCACGAGCTGATCGACGAGCAGTACGCCGTCTTCAACGAAGAGGTGATGCCCGCGCTGAAGCAGCACGGCATCGTGGTGCTCAACCATGCCGAGCGCACCGAGGCGCAACGGCGCTGGGTCGCCCAGTTCTTCGAGACGCAGGTGCGGCCGCTGCTGGTGCCGGTGGGGCTGGACCCGGCGCATCCGTTTCCGCAGGTCGCCAACAAGTCGCTGAACTTCATCGTGCGGCTCGACGGGCGCGACGCCTTCGGGCGCGAGAACTCGATCGCCATCGTCAAGGTGCCGCGCATCCTGCCGCGCGTGATCCGCCTGCCCGATGCGCTGACCAACGGCTTGCAGGGCTTCGTGATGCTCACCAGCGTGATCCGGGCGCACCTGGAGGAGCTGTTCGGCGGCCGCACGGTGACCTCGTTCTCGCAGTTCCGCGTGACGCGCGACTCCGACCTCGAGGTCGACGACGGTGACATGACCAACCTGCGCCAGGCGCTGCGCTCGGGTCTGACCACGCGCCACTTCGGCCAGGCGATCCGGCTCGAGGTGGTGAACACCTGCCCGCTGGAGTTGTCAGAGTTCCTGCTGCAGCAGTTCGGCCTGCCCAAGGCCGCGCTCTACCGCGTGAACGGCCCGGTGAACCTGGTGCGGCTGAACGAGCTGATCGACCAGGCCCATGCGCCCGCGCTCCGTTTCCCGGCCTGCGAGCCCACCTGGCCCGAGCGCCGGCTGCCGCGGCACAGCTCGATCTTCCAGCGCCTGCAGGAGGGCGACCTGATGCTGCACCACCCGTTCGAGAGCTTCGAGCCGGTGGTGCAGTTCCTGCGTGAAGCGGTCGACGATCCCGACGTGCTGGCGATCAAGCAGACGATCTACCGCACCGGCTCGCAGTCGGTGCTGATGGACCTGCTGCTCGAGGCCGCGCGCCGCGGCAAGGAGGTGATGGTGGTCGTCGAGCTGAAGGCCCGCTTCGACGAGGAGGCCAACATCAACTGGGCCGAGCGGCTGGAGGCGGTGGGCGCGCAGGTGGTGTACGGCATTGTCGGCCTGAAGACGCATGCCAAGCTGCTGCTGGTGACGCGGCGCGAAGGCGGCCGGCGCGGCGCGCCGACGCTGCGCCGCTACGCGCACCTGTCGACCGGCAACTACAACGCCAAGACCGCGCGGCTGTACACCGACATCGGCTACTTCACCGCCGAGCCCGACCTGACGGCCGATGCCGACGCGGTATTCCACCAGCTCGCGAGCCTGACCACGGTGCGCACGCCGCGCCACCTGCTGGTGGCGCCCTTCGGGCTGCACCGGCGCATGCTCGCCCACATCGACCAGGTGACCCGCTGCGCGCGCAAGGGCCACCCCGCGCGCATCGTCGTCAAGTGCAATGCGATGACCGACCCGGCGCTGATCCACGCGCTGGTGCAGGCCGCTCAGGCCGGCGCGCAGATCGACCTGATCGTGCGCGGCGCGTGCATGCTCGAGCCGGGCGTACCGGGCCTGACCGACCGCATCCGCGTGCGCTCGGTGGTGGGGCGCTTCCTCGAGCATTCGCGCATCTTCTACTTCCGCTGGGGCGACAGCGAGCGCGAGGAGGCGGTGTACCTCTCGAGCGCCGACTGGATGAGCCGCAACATGCTGCGCCGCATCGAGCTCGCCTGGCCGGTGCGCGATGCGGCGCTGCGCCAGCGCGTGCTCGACGAATGCCTGGTGCCCTATCTGCATGACCAGCGCGACACCTGGGAGCTGCAGCCCGGCGGCGACTACCGGCGCACAGCCATTGACGGTGTCAGCGCGCAGGAGGCGCTGATGAACCGCTTCGGCAGCCCCGAGGCCTGAGGCCTATTTCGACAGGCTGCGCACCTGCAGCGACAGCGCGCTGACGCGCTGCCAGTTGAGCGCCTCCTCGCGCAGCAGGTGCTGCGTGCGCAGGTCGGGCGACGGGCCGCCGCGCTGCACCTCGAGCTCGGCCGAAGCGCCGCTGCGCTGCAGGCGCCAGTGGCCGACGGGCGCATCGCTGCGCGCATGGCAGGCGATCAGCGCCAGGCGCAGGCACAGCAGCTGCCAGGCGAACTCCGCCGCCGCCAGCGAGGCCTCCACCTTGCGCAGCCCGCCGCGCTGGCCGAGCACCAGCGCGCTGAGGTAGCGCTGCTGGTTCTGCGAGAAGCCTGCGGCATCGGCGTGCGCGAGCAGGTAGGCGCTGTGGCGGTGATGGTCGTGGTGCGATACCAGCATGCCGATCTCGTGCAGCGTGGCCGCCCAGCCGAGTTCGCGACGAGCCTCGCGCGAGGCATCGGGCGCCACCTGGTCGTACAGCGCCAGCGCAATGCGCTCGACGCGGGACGCCTGCGCTGCATCGGCGCCGAAGCGCTGGCGCAGCTCGGCGATCGACCGGTCGCGCATGTCCAGCACGTGCGGCTGCCGGTCCGCGCGCAGGCGGGCATCGAGCTCGATGATCACGCCCTGGCGCAGCGCGCCCTTGGCAGGTTTCAGCTCGTCGATGCGAAGCAGCGCGCACAGGGTGTACAGGATCGCGAGCCCGCCGGGGATCACCGGCCTGCGGTCCGGCTTGAGGCCGGCGAAATCGAGCTGGTCGACATGGCCCGCGGCGAGGCAGCGCTCGATCGCCCAGCCAAGCGCTGCCGGCGTGATGCGGCCATCGGTGATGCCTTCGGCCTGCAACAGTTGCGACACCGCGCCCGCCGTGCCCGAGGAGCCCAAGGCCTCGGTCCAGCGGCTCGGTTCGAAGGTGCCGAGCGCCTCCTCGATCTCGGCGCCCGCTGCGATCTGCGCGGTGCGGAAGGCCTCTTCGGTCAGCCGGCCATCGGCGAAATAGCGCATCGACAGGCCGACGCTGCCGACCGCGAACGACTCCGCCACCTGCGGCGTGCGGCCCTGCCCGAGGATCAGCTCGGTGGAACGCCCGCCGATGTCGATCACCAGCCGGGGCTGCTGCGAGGGCTGCAGGTGCGCGACGCCGGCGTAGATCAGCCGCGCCTCTTCGCGGCCCGAGATCACCTCGATGGGGTAGCCCAGCACCGCGCGGCCGCGCTCGAGGAAATCGTCGCGGTTGCTGGCCTCGCGCAGCGTCTGCGTGGCCACGGCGCGCACCTGCCACGGCTCAAAGCCCTTGAGGCGCTCGGCAAAGCGCGCCAGGCAGGCCAGCCCGCGGGTACTGGCCTCTTCCGTCAATCGACCTTGGTCATCCAGGCCGGAGCCCAGGCGGACCGTATCCTTCACGTAGTCGATGCGGCGATAGCGCCCGTGTTCGAGTTGCCCGATCTCGAGGCGGAAGCTGTTGGAGCCGATGTCGATGGCTGCCAGCGGGCCGGTCTGAACTGCGTGCCGTGTGTCTTGCATCGCGCCATTGTCGCTGCGCGGGCGGCGTGGCCGTGCTTCATGGCAGCGTCACAAACGGCCGCAATAGTCGCTCACACACATCTGCCAGGAGAGGTCTCACCATGCACCAGCCACGAGCCACGCGCCGTTGCCTCGGGGCGTTGGGCGCTGCCGCCATGCTCTGCATGGCCCCGGCCCAGGCCACCACCGTGTCGTTGAATGCCGACGGCCAATGGAACGCCTTCAACGTCAGCGACATCGACTCGCAGTCGTTCGGGGTCGAATGGATAGACAACGCCAACTCGCTGTCACCCGGCTTCGGCTCGCCGCTGCTGTTCAACTTCAGCATCGGCGCCGGCTACCGCGGGCTGCTCACGGTGGTCGATGCCGGCTTCGCCGGTGACACCTTCCACGTGACCAACTTGGGCGCCTGGCTGGGCGACACCAGCGCGGTGCCGGTGCACGACTACGCGAGTGCCCCTGACGCCGGCACCCACTTCGACGCCGCACTGGGCCAGCCGCAGTTCAGCCGCGCGGTGTTCACGCTGGGCGCCGGCAGCTACAGCATCGGCGGTGCGCTCGCGCAATCGGTGCTGGCCGACGGCCTGCCGCTGAACGCCACCGTCGGCGCGCTGCGCCTCACGATCGAGCCGGCAAGCCCAGTGCCGGAGCCCTCGACCACGCTGAGCTTCGTCGCGGGCCTGGGCCTGTTCGCCTTCGGCGCGCTGCGCCGCAGCCACCGCTGATACGTACCGGAGACCTCCCATGCAGCTTCGTTCCATTGCGCTGGCCGCCGGTCTGGCGCTGCTCGGCGCCTGCGCCACCGCCCAGACGCCGCCCGCGCCCTTCAAGGTCAAGGTGATCGGCTTCAACGATTTCCACGGCAACCTGCAGTCGCCGGGCACCTTCGGCCAGAACACGACCATCCCCGCGGCCTCGCGCCACCCGGTCGGCGGCGCCGACTACCTCGCCGCGCATGTCGCCGAGTTGAAGAGCAGGAATCCGCTCAACGTCGTCGTCGGGGCCGGCGATTTCATCGGCGCGTCGCCGCTGATCTCGGCGCTGTTCTTCGACGAGCCGACCGTCGAGGCGCTGAACCACATCGGCGTCGAGTTCAACGCGGTGGGCAACCACGAGTTCGACAAGGGCTCGGCCGAGTTGCGCCGCCTTCAGAACGGCGGCTGCAAGCAGACGGCCGGTGCCCCGGACCCCAACAGCTGCAAGGGCGTGGGCTCCTCGGCGCCTGGCACCTTCGACGGCGCCAGGTTCAAGTGGCTGTCGGCCAACGTGATCGACAAGTCCACCGGCCGCACGCTGTTTCCGCCCTACGGCATCAAGAGCTTCAACGGCGTGAAGGTGGCCTTCATCGGCATGACGCTCAAGGGCACGCCCGGCATCGTCACGCCCACGGGCGTGGCGGGGCTCGAGTTCCGCGACGAGGCCGACACGGTCAACGCGCTGATCCCCAAGCTGCGCGCGCAGGGCATCGAATCCATCGTCGTGCTGGTGCATCAGGGCGGCTTCCAGACCAGCCCGACGCTGACCGACATCAACGGCTGCGACGGGCAGTTGGCCAATGCCGACGGCACCGATTCCGAGATCGGCGAGATCGTTCGCCGGCTCGACAACGCGGTCGACCTCGTGATCAGCGGCCACACGCACGCGGCCTACAACTGCTCAGCCGGCACCATCGACGTGCGCAACACCGGCGGCGTGGTCACCACCACGCCGCACCCGACCGGCCTGCCCAACAAGGCCGGCCGCCTGGTGCCGGTGACCAGCGCCAGCGCCTTCGGCCGCGTGCTGACCGACATCGACCTGACGATCAATCCGGCCACGCGCGACGTGATCGCCGTCTCGGCGACCAACCGCCTCGTCGACCGCACCGATGCCAACGCCAGCACCTATGTGGAAACGCATCCCGCGGTGAAGAACATCGTCGACGGCTACGAGACCCTGGTCTCGCCACTGGCCAACCAGGTGGTCGGCACCATCACTTCACCGCTGCCGAACGCACCCGCCCCGAGCGGCGAGATGCCGGCCGGCGACCTGATCGCGGATGCCCAGCTGCAGGCCACCCAGCCGGCGGCCCTGGGCGGCGCGGTCATCGCCTTCATGAACGCGGGCGGCGTGCGCAACCCGGGCTTCGTCGGCGCGAGCTACCCGTACGACGTGACCTACGGCAACGCCTTCACCGTGCAGCCCTTCGGCAACAGCCTGGTCACGATGACGCTCACCGCCCTGCAGCTGAAAGACCTGCTCGAGCAGCAGTTTCCCGGCTGCAAGGACCAGACGGCGCAGCGCATCCTCCAGGTCTCCAACGGCCTGTCGTATTCGTGGAGCGCGAGCGCGCCGGCCTGCTCGAAGATCGTCGACGTGACGTTGACGCCGACCGACGTGACCGCCGTGCCGCCGGTGGCCACTGGCGCGCCGGACCGCATCGTCATCGGCGGCGTGGTGCAGCACCCGGCCAAGACCTACCGCGTGACGGTGAACAACTTCATCGCGACCGGCGGCGATGGCTTCAAGGTGCTGCTCGGCGGCGCCAACCCGCTCGGCGGCGCTCAGGACATCGATGCGCTGGTGGCCTACCTCAGCGGCTACAAGGCGCCGCATGCGGCCTACAACCAGGCCGACCCCGCCTTGGGCGTACCGCGCATCCAGCGCCTGCCCTGAATGGCTCGGCGGTTGCGAGGTTCGATCCAGGCGGGCGCGCTGGCACTGCTAGCGGCGCTCGTACCGGGCCTCGGCTCATCGCAGGAGGATGGCGGATCGATCGATGCGCTCGAGCGCGCCGCCGCGCAGGGCCATGACGCCATCGTCGAGCTCGATCTGACGCGGGCCTACCTGCAGGCCGGCCGCTATCGGCAGGCGCTGGGTTTCGCCGCGCATGTGGTCGCCGAACACCGCGACTCCACCGAGCCGGCCGCGCTCTACGCATGGATGCTGGCAGCCGGTGGGCAGGCGCCTTACGCACGGCGGGTGCTGGACGAGGCCTCGCGCAGCGCACCGGCCGATGCGCTGGTGCAGGCCACGCGCGAGGCCCTGGAGCAGCCGGCGCCCATCGCCACCGGCACACTGCTCGAGGCGCACCACCGGATGGCGCCGCTGGGCGATGCGCTGCCGGCGACGGAAGCGCAGGTCGTGTCGACCGGTGTGCTGCTCGACGAGCGCCATGCGCTCGTACCGCTTGCGGCCATACGCGGCCGCGGCCGGCTGTGGCTACGCAACGGCCTCGGCCAAGCCACCGGCGCGACACAGTTGCGCGAGCAAACGGAGCTGGGCGTCGCGCTGCTGCAGCTCGATGCCCCTTTGCCCATGGCCCCTGCCGCGGAGCTCGTCCCCCGAGAGCCATTTGCCGGCAGCCCGGGCTTCGTCGCCGCCTACGCCCCCACCGCAGGCAGCGCGCCGGCGTGGCCCTGGTTGCGCATGGGCTTCCTCGGGCGGGCGGCGGGCGGAGAAAGGCCACTGCGCCAGCTCGGGATCGCGGCCCCCAGCTCCGCCATCGGTGCGCCCGTGTTCGATGCCGCAGGGAGGCTCGCCGGCATCACGCTGCCGGCGGTGGACGGCGCGCTGGCATGGCTGCCTTGGCCCATGCTGGCGGGCTGGGCCGGCATGGGCCCGGCAACACCGCCGGCCGCCTCGGTACCGCAGCGCTCGCTCCCGGCCGACCTGGCCTACGAACGCGCGCTGCGAATCGCACTGCAGGTGGTCGCCTCGGAGTGAGCGGCCTCAACGATATATACCGTATAAACTGTATATATCGTTTTCTGAAAGTGCTCTCCCATGGCCACCACCCGCCGCACGCCTGCCCCCGCTTCCGCTCCCACCCGCAAGAGCCGCCCCACGGCTCCGAAGGCGGCCACGCCCGCTGCCCCGGCACCTATCGAGGCGCCAGCCTCCGTGGTCGCCCCTGCGCCGAAGGCACCGAAGGAAAAGCCGGTGCGCGACAGCTTCACGATGCCGCCGGCCGAATACGCCGTCATCGCGGCGATCAAGCAGCGGGCGTTGAAGCTGGGCCATCCGGCGAAGAAGAGCGAAGTGCTGCGCGCCGGCCTGAAGACGCTGGCTGCCATGAGCGACAAGATGCTGCTCGCCGCGATGCAGGCGGTGCCGCCGCTGAAGACAGGCCGGCCGGCCGCGAAGGACAGGCCGCGCCACAAGAAGGCCTGACGCACCGCTCGCGGCCCAAAAAAGAACGGGAGCCGAAGATCGCCTCGGCTCCCGTGAATGCTCCTATCGGGCAACTGCGCAGCGATGATACTGTATTTTCATACAGCGATCATGGTCGGCGGCCGGCGCAAAAGGATCGCCGCAACGCTTGACGGAAAAGTGAAGAGTCTTTACAGTCCACATCCTCGCTGCAGCGAATGCGGCACCGTTTGATTTTCAAAGCAACCCACACCGAAGAGTTCATCGTGCTGTGCCAACGCCACATCGCCAACCGCTCGCTGTCCCCCAAGGGCCAGTGCGGGTTCGTGTGCGGCTCGGTCCATGCGGCCGCGACGATGAAGAAGCGGCATCCGGTCAAGAGCCAGCGACCCGCAGGCTCGCTTGGCGAAGAGGATCGGATGCACCCGGGCGAGGGAGGCGCATAACGCGCGCACCCTCCACTCGATCACACATCGAGGCCCGGCATCCGAAAGGATCCGGGCCTTTTGTTTTACCGGCAACGGCCCGGTGGATGCTCTTTAAAAGTTCGGCGCGGACACGCCTGCACGACTGGGTGCGCGGCGCGTCCGCACCAGGACATCCCATGGCGGATGTGCTCCTGCCTGCGCGTTGCGCAGCAGCGCGTGCACAACCGCCATGGGATCAGACCCGAAGCCCTCGTCGAGCCGCAGCTCTGAGGGCGGAAATCGGCCGCAACGATAGGGCGGCGCCGGAACCCGTCACCGGATGGCATTGCGCGGAGGCTGCGGTTCGATTTCGTTCGAGCCGAGCCACCGAGACCAGTCCGCGTGCGTTGAGGTGTGGCCGTAGCTCAATGGCAGAGCCGCAGGTTGTGGTCCCGCTGACGTCGGTTCGATTCCGACCGGTCACCCCTCAACGCATCTGATCCATTCACCTGTCTCGTTCGTCTAGTGGACCAGGACACGACGCTTTCAATGTCGGAACACGGGTTCGATTCCCGTACGAGACGCCAACCATGCGGGTGTAGCTCAAGGGTAGAGCAGCCGGCTTTTAACCGGCAGGCCAGGGTTCGATCCCCTGCGTTCGCATCAGATGAATCAGATGGCGATGGGCAGGCGCCTCGCGACGCCCGTGTTTCAACACCTTGAGCTGAGGGATCCGCAGAAAGAAGAAAGGAGGAACCTCCGATGCACCAGCACGTCCTGCAACTGGACATCCAGGGCACACCGCAGCGGTGGATCACGCTGGAACAGGCGGCATTGCACTACGCCACCGATACCGTGGCGTGGGTCGACGGCGCAGAGCCGTTGCGCACGCTGCGCGGTGGTTTCAATGCCGCGACGGGGCGCCAGTCGCTGATCGACGTCCACCCGATCATCGCCTTGCGTGGCGCACCGCGCATCAACCTGTTCGACGTGACGCCATCGTTCGCGAAGCACAAGCTGTTTCGCCGCGATCGCTTCACCTGCGCGTACTGCGCCCAGCGCCTTCACGAACGGGAGCTGCAATGCGAACACATCGTGCCCGAGTCACGCGGTGGCGGCTGGACTTGGATGAATCTCGTCACCGCCTGCGCCGCCTGCAACGGCCGCAAGGCCGCGCGCACGCCGGACGAAGCGGGCATGCCGCTCGTCTACCTGCCCTACGTGCCCAGCCGCTTCGAAGACTTTCTGCTCGAAGGCCGCGACATCCGTGCCGATGTACACGAGTGGCTGGCGTCGCGGCTGCCCAAGGGTTCGCGGCTGAGCTGAGCGGCGATACGCACGCGAGCACGACGCGAATCGGCGACAGCACAGCGGTTGGCGATTCTTCCGCTGTCGAGCTTGCATGGCTCACATCATGAGCCCCCCACCGCCGACACTGTGCTGAGCCGATGCCGCCGCACGGGCGAGCGGCATCGGCTCAACGCAAGCTTTTCGGGAGGACTTGTCATGAAGATGAAGAATGTTCTGCGTCTGGTCGCAGGTGGCCTGGCATCTTGGCTGTGCACCGCCCCCGCCATGTCGGCCGGCTGGACACTGAGCGACCTTGGCACGCTGGGCGGCGCCAGCAGCGCGGCCAACGGCATCAACAACGTGGGCCAGGTGGTCGGCTATGCGGAGGCGGCCGACGGCACGCCGTACCCGGTGATCTGGCGCAACGGTGTGGCCACGCCGCTCAGCACGCGGCCCGGGCGGGCGCTGGCCCTGAGTGCAGGTGGCGCCGCGGCAGGCAATGTGATGAGCGCCGACGGCCTGCGGCTCGATGCCACCTTGCTGAGCGGCGGCAATGCCCTTGACCTGGGAACCTTCGGCGGCAGCTTCAGCAATGCCGTCGCTGTCAACGACAGCGGACAGGTGGCCGGTTATGCGCGAACGCCCGACGAGAAGGACCACGCCTTTCTCGCCACGGCGTCCGGCATGGTCGACCTGGGCACTTTCGGAGGCCCGTACAGCTATGCCTACGGTCTCAACCAGGCGGGGCTTGTCGTGGGCAGCGCTTACGACGCCTCGGGGACGCCCCGCTGCTTCCTGTCTACGGGCGGCGGGCTGATCGACCCGGGCACGCTGGGCGGCCGGGTCTGCAATGCGCTGGCCGTCAACGACGCGGGGCAGGTCACCGGCAGCAGCACCACGAGCGCTGGAATCGGCCACGCCTTCGTGTTCGACAGCCGCGGCATGGTCGACCTGGGCACGCTGGGCGGCAGCAGCAGCGTGGGCTATGCGATCAACCGGCTCGGGCAGGTGGCGGGTTCAGCACGCACGGCGGCGAACCAGCTGCACGCCTTTTTTCATGACGGGACCCGCATGATCGATCTGGGCACCCTGGGCGGCACCAGCAGCACAGCCACGGGCGTCAATGCGTCGGGCCAGGTGGTCGGCAACTCCACGCTGGCCAACGGCAGCAAGCAGCCGTTCTTCTTTGCCAACGGTGTGATGCTCAACGTGAACACCCTGGCGCCGGGCTTGTCGAATGTCGATGCCACTCGCCTTTATCTCAACGATGCGGGCCAGATCGCAGGGACCGGGACCATCGGTGGCAAACAACGCGCGTTCCTGCTCACACCCACGCCCTGACGGGCAGCAGGCCAGGTCCAGGCGCTGTTCCGGTTCGACTTCAGTCTTTGGAATCGCTATTCGACGGTGACGCTCTTCGCCAAGTTGCGCGGCTTGTCGACATCCGTCCCCCGCGCGCACGCCGTGTGATACGCCAGCAGCTGCAGCGGCATCACGTGCAGCAGCGGGCTGAGCGCACCGTAGTGCTCGGGCATGCGGATCACGTGCACGCCGGCCTCGCTCTCGATGCGCGTGTCGCTGTCGGCAAACACGAAGAGCTCGCCGCCGCGGGCGCGCACTTCCTGCATGTTGCTCTTCAGCTTCTCGAGCAGCTGATCGTTGGGCGCCACGGTGACCACCGGCATCGCGGCAGTCACCAGCGCGAGCGGGCCGTGCTTCAGCTCGCCGGCGGGGTAGGCCTCGGCGTGGATATAGCTGATCTCCTTGAGCTTCAGCGCGCCTTCGAGCGCGATGGGGTAGTGCAGGCCGCGGCCGAGGAAGAGTGCGTTTTCCTTGCGGGCGAATTCTTCCGACCACGCAATGATCTGCGGCTCCAGCGCCAGCACCGCCTGCACGGCCACGGGCAGGTGGCGCAGCGCCTTCAGGTGCTCCGCCTCCTGTGCGTCGGTCAGCTTGCCGCGCACCTGGGCCAGCGCCAGCGTCAGCAGGAACAGGCCGACCAGCTGGGTCGTGAAGGCCTTGGTCGATGCGACACCGATCTCGGCGCCGGCCCGCGTGATGTAGGCGAACTTGCATTCGCGCACCATCGCGCTGGTCGACACGTTGCACACGGTCAGCGTCTGCGTCATGCCGAGCGAGCGCGCATGCTTCAGCGCCGCCAGCGTGTCGGCCGTTTCGCCGCTCTGCGTGATCGTGACGACCAGCGTGCGCGGGTTGGGCACGCTCTCGCGGTAGCGGTATTCGCTGGCGATCTCCACCGAGGTGGGGATGCCGGCGATCGACTCCAACCAGTACTTGGCGGTGGAGCCGGCGTAGTAGCTGGTGCCGCAGGCCAGGATCAGCACTTGGTCGATCTCCTTGAAGGCCCGATAGGCGCCATCGCCGAACAGCTCGGGCGTGATGGACTCCACCGCGTCGAGCGTGTCGGCGATCGCGCGCGGCTGCTCGAAGATCTCTTTCTGCATGTAGTGCCGATAGGGTCCGAGCTCGGCCGCGCCGGTGTGCGCATGCACGGTGCGCACCTCGCGCTGCGCCGGCTTGTGCGTGCCATCAGCCTGGCGGGCGGTGATCCAGTACTTGCCGAGCTGCAGGTCGACGACATCGCCCTCTTCGAGGTAGACGATCTGGTCGGTCACGCCGGCCAGCGCCATCGCGTCCGACGCGAGGAAGTTCTCGCCCTGCCCCACGCCCAGCACCAGCGGCGAGCCTTCGCGCGCGCCGACGATGCGGTGCGGCTCGTCGCGCGCGAATACCGCGATCGCATAGGCGCCGCGCAGGCGGGCCGTGGCGCGCTGCACCGCGTCGAGCAAGTCGCCGTCGTACAGGTGATTCACGAGGTGCGCGATGACCTCGGTGTCGGTCTGGCTCGTGAACTCGAAGCCCTTGGCCTTCAGCTCCGCGCGCAGCTCGTCGTGGTTTTCGATGATGCCGTTGTGCACCAGCGCGATCCGGTTGCCCGAGAAGTGCGGGTGCGCGTTGTGCACCGCCGGCGCGCCATGCGTGGCCCAGCGGGTGTGGGCGATGCCGGTGCCGCCGTTCACGCCGTCCTGCTTCACCTGGGCCTCGAGTTCGGCCACGCGCGAGGTGCTGCGCGTGCGGCGCAGCTCGCCACCCTGGTGCACCGCCACGCCGCAGGAGTCGTAGCCGCGATATTCCAGGCGCTTCAGGCCCTCGAGGAGGATGGGAACGATGTCACGGTTGCTGACGGCGCCGACGATGCCACACATGGTTGTTGGTCCTGTGGAATGGGATGAAGCGGATGCTAGGCGCCGAGATATGAAAGAGGCTTTCAAATAATAAAAGTGAACGACCTGAAATTTCTCCCAAGAACAATCGTGAAATTTTCAAGCAAACTGGCGGCGCCAACAAATACATAATTTCCCATGGACCTAGACGCCACCGACCTCCGCCTGCTCGACCTGCTGCAAACCGACGCCTCGCTTTCGAATCAGGCGTTGGCCGAGGCGGCCCACGTGTCGCCGGCCACGGCGTTGCGCCGAGTGCGGCGCCTTGTAGAAAGCGGCGTCATCGAGCGGCAGGTGGCGCTGGTGTCACCGCATACCGCGCCGGGCGGAGGGCTCACCGCCATCGCCGAAGTCAGCCTCGATCGCCAAGGGGCCGAGCAGCTGGCGGCATTCGAGGCGCGCGCGGTGGCGGATGAAGGCGTGCAGCAGTGCTACCGCGTCTCGCCGGGGCCGGATTTCGTGCTCGTGCTGTGGGTGCACGACATGCCGGCCTACCACGCGCTGGTGCAGCGCCTGTTCACCCAGGACGCGAACGTGCGCAACGTGAAGGCCTTCTTCACGGTGCACCGGGCGAAGTTCGAGCCGAAGCTGCGGCTCAGAGCTTCAGCAGCACCAGGCCCTTGAGGTACTCGCCCTCGGGGAAATTGACGGTGGTGGGGTGGTCGCAGGCGCCCTCCAGGCGAGCGAGGATCGCGCCGTCGACGCCTGCATCCAGCCCTGCGCCGGCCACGATCTTGTGGAACAGCTCGGCACCGATGCCGCCGGAGCACGAGAAGGTGAGCAGCAGCCCCCCGGGGGCCAGCAGCTTCAGTGCGAGGCGGTTGATGTCCTTGTAGGCCCGCGCGGCCCGTTCGGCGTGGGCCGCCGTCGGCGCGAACTTGGGCGGGTCGAGGATGATCGCGTCGAAGCTGCGGCCGGCCTTGAGGCTGTCGCGCAGGTACTGGTTGACATCGGCATCGGCGAACTCGGCGCGCGACGGGTCGAACCCGTTGAGTGCCACATGGTCGGCGGCGCGCTGCAGCGCCGGCGCCGAGGAATCGACGCTGACCACCGACTCCGCGCCGCCTGCCAGCGCCGCCACCGTGAAGCCGCCGGTGTAGCAATAGCAGTTCAGCACGCTCTTCACGCCGAAATGGCGCACCAGCTCCGAGAAGCGCTGGCGGTTGTCGCGCTGGTCGAGGTAGAAGCCGGTCTTGTGGCCTTCGGCCACGTCGAGCGTCAGGCGCCAGCCGTGCTCGCGGATCGTCACCGCGGTGGCACCTTCGCCGCGCAACCAGCCGGCCACCGGCGGCAGGCCTTCGAGGCCGCGCACGCCCGAATCGGAGCGTTCGTACAAGCGCTGCAGGCCGGTGATCTTGAGCAGGAGGTCGGCGATCACCGGCTTCCATCGCTCGGTGCCGGCAGAGAGGAACTGCGCGCTCAGCACGTCGGCATAGCGGTCGACGATCAGGCCGGGCAGGCCATCGGCCTCGCCATGGATCAGGCGCACGCCGTCGCTCTCGATCGGCAGGCGCGAGCGCAGCGCCACCGCCTTGGCGATGCGGCGCTCGAAGAAGGCGGCGTCGATGCGCTCGGCTTCGTCGAAGCTCCAGGCCCGCACCCGGATCATCGAACTCGGGCTGAACGAGGCCCAGGCCAGGAAGCGGCCGTCGTGCGACTCCACACGCACCGTCTCGCCGGGATCGGCCTTGCCGCTGGCGATGCTGCCCTGGAACACCCACGGGTGGCGGCGCAGCAGCGAACGCTCCTTGCCTTCGCGTAGCTTGATGACTTTCATGCCGCGATTGTCTCGCGGCCCGGCTCAGGCCTTCTTCTTCGCCCGCGGATGCGCCGCGTCGTACACCTTGGCCAGGTGCTGGAAATCGAGCTGCGTGTAGACCTGGGTAGTGCGGATGTCCGCATGCCCCAGCAGCTCCTGCACCGCGCGCAGATCACCGCTCGATTGCAGCAAGTGCGACGCGAAGCTGTGGCGCAGCATGTGCGGGTGCACATGGGTCGGCAGGCCGGCCTGCAGCGCCAGCGCCTTCAGCCGCGAGCGCACCTGGCTCGCCGTGAGCCGGGTGCCGCGCCGGCTGACAAAGAGCGCCGGCTCGCCTGCGTCAGCCAGGCTCGGCCGCTGTGCGATCCAGTCGGCCAGCGCCTGCAACGCCGGCGCTCCCACCGGCACCACGCGCCGCTTGCTGCCCTTGCCCAGCACATGGGCGGTGCCGTCGGCGGCATCGATCCAGCCCAGTGCCGCAGCATGCGGCGCGCGGTCCAGCGCGACCAGCTCGCCGACACGCAGGCCGCAGCCGTACAGCAGCTCGACGATGCAATGGTCCCGCGCGCGCAGCGCGGGATCGGTCAGCGGGTTGTCCTGCTCGGCCAGCGCGATGGCCTGCTCCACGCCCAGCGCCTTGGGCAGCGGTTTCGGTGCCTTCGGCGCGCGCACGCCCTCGACCGGGTTCTGCGCGATGCCGCCCTCACGCCCCCACCAGCGGTACAGCCCCCGCCAGGCCGACAGCAGCAGCGACACGCTGCGCGGTGACAGCCCCTGCGCATGCGCCCGCGCGGCCCAGCGCCGCACGTGGTGCGGTTGCACCGCGGCGAGCGCGACCTTGTGCTCGATGGCCGAGGCCTCCAGTCGCTTCAACGCATCGGCATAGAGCGTCAGCGTGCGCGCCGCGAGCCGGCGCTCGACCTTCAGGTGCTGCAGGTAGCGCTGCAGCTGGGGATCGCCGACAGGCGGGGCGGCCTCGGCGCCCATGATGCGGCTCAGTCGGCGGGCAGCAGCCGCGAGAGCGCTGCGCCGGCGACTTCGCCGATGCGCATCAGGAACTCGGTGCCCATCTCGGCGGTGTAGCGGGTGGGATCGGGCGAGCCCAGCACCAGCAGGCCGAAGGCGTGGTCGGCCGAGCCGTGGCGCAGCGGGATCATCGCGAGCGACATCACGGTGCTCGCATCCTCCAGCCAGCCCGCCGCCTCGAAGCCGGAGTTCACGCCGCAATACGGCAGCGTGAGGCTGGAGGCGAAGCTGCGCACGTCGTCGCTCACGGCCTGCGCAAAGGGTAGCGCGGTGTACGCCTCGGCCACGCCCCACAGCCGCACGGCGGCCTGCGGGATCAGGAACTGGTGGCGCAGCTCGTCGATCAGCACCCCGGGCAGTTGCGAGGGCTTGGGCGTGAGCAGGATCGCGCGGGTCCAGCGGTGCAGGCGGTCGGCAATGGCCACGTTCTCCTGGCCGTTGCGGATCATCTCGATGATCTTGAACTCTAGGCCCTTGATCTTGTCGCGCAGCATTTCCATCTGCCGCTCCTGCAGCGACACCGCGCGCTGGCCGTGCGGGCTGGTCAGCTGGACCGAGGCCAGCAGCTCCGCATGGCGCTCGAAGAAACCGGGCGTGTTGGCCAGGTAGTTCGCGATGTCGTTCTCGGTGATGCCGCGCACGGCGTCGCTACTGCTCACAGCTCGATCTCTCCTTCAAAAACCGTTTCGGCCGGGCCGGTCATCAGCACATGCGCATCACCGCCCGCCCACTCGATCGTGAGCCGGCCGCCGCGGGCTTCGACATCGACCTTGCCATCCAGCCAGCCGAGGCGGATGCCCGCCACCACCGCGGCACAGGCGCCCGTGCCGCAGGCCAGCGTCTCGCCGGCGCCGCGCTCGAACACGCGCAGTCGCACATGGCCGCGATCGACCACCTGCAGGAAACCGGCGTTGACCTTGCGCGGAAAGCGCGCATGCGCCTCGATCAGCGGGCCGTGCGTGAGCACCGGCGCGGTGTCGACATCGGCCACGCGCTGCACCGCGTGCGGATTGCCCATCGACAACACGGCCACTTCGGCGCTGCTGCCATCGGCCAGCTGCAGCGGCCACAGCGCAAAGCCGTCGAGCTCGCGCGGCTGCAGGCCGCCGGCATCGAACGGCACCTGCGGCAGCTCGAAGATCGGTCGGTTCATGTCGACGGTGACGCGGCCGTCGTCCTGCATGCGCAGCTCGAGCAGGTTGTTGACCGTCTCGACGCGCACGACACGCTTGTCGGTCAGGCCGTGTTCGCGCACATAACGCACGAAGCAGCGCGAGCCGTTGCCGCACTGCTCGACCTCTTCGCCGCTGTTGTTGTAGATGCGGTAGCGGAAATCCACGCCTGGCGTGGCGCTGCGCTCGACAACGAGGATCTGGTCGGCGCCGACGCCGAAGCGGCGGTCGCCCAGGCGGCGGTAGTGCTCCGCCGTCAATGCCAGGGGTTCGCGGGTGGCGTCGAGCACGACGAAGTCGTTGCCCGCGCCGTGCATCTTGGTGAAGCGCAGCCTCATGGGTCGAATTATCGCTGCGGCCGGGGTCGGCCCACCCACTCGGCGACCGACGGGCGCTGCCACTGCCGCTGCGCATAGCCGCGCAGCGCCTCGGGCACCGGATCGCCTGCCTGCAGCAGGCGCTGCAGCATCACCGCGAGATCGAGGTCGGCCAGGCACCAGTCGCCGAACAGGTGCTCCCCGCCGTGCGCGAGCAATTGGCTCGCAGCGGCGATCAGCTTGTCGGCCGCCTGCTGCGCCGCGTCCGACAATGCGGCACCGCGCGCCCCGCGAAACACCACCTCGGTGCTGCGAGCCTGGCGCAACGCCAGCAGATCGCTGCGGATCCAGGCCTGTACCTGCCGCGCGCGGGCGCGCTGCTCGAGGTCACGCGGGTAGAGCGGCGCAAACTGCGGCGGCGCGAAGCGCTCCTCGAGGTATTCAGTGATCGCGGTCGACTCCGAAAGCCAGAAGCGGCCATCGATACACAGGCTGGGCACGCGGCCGGTCAACGACGGGGCGAGGTAACCCGCCTTGCGTTGCTCGCCGGCATCGAGATCGATCTTGCAGACCTCGAAGTCCAGGCCTTTCTCGCGCAGCGCGACGTGAGCGCTCATGGCCCAGGGGCTCAGGTAGTCGGCATCGATGTAGAGCTGCAGGCTCATCCGGAAGTCCTCCTCATGCGGGAATGGTGGTCAAAGGTGCAGGTCGCCCAGCGCCAGCTCCAGGTGGCCACGGCCGGTGAAGGCCACCGCGCCGCTGACATGCACCGAGAGCTCGTTGTCGCCGCTGACCTCCACGGTCAGCTCACTGGGCCGGCCCAGAAAACGGCCCTGGTGCAGCACGACCGGCCGGTTCTTCCCGATCACACCGTGGTGCGCCAGGTAGGCCGCGACCGGCCCGGCGGCGCTACCCGTGGCGATGTCTTCGACGCGGCCGTCGTTGTCCCAGGTGCGCCCCTCGAGCGCCGCGACGTCGATCGCATAGGCGAATTTCGCACCCCACGGCGCGAGCAGCGCCTCGAAACCGTGCTGCACGATGCGCATGCGCTCCAAACCCGCCCGCAACGGCACGACGAGATAGGGCAGGCCGGTGGACACCACCTGCATCGGCAGGCCGTCGGCCAGATCATCGGGCGAGAGATTCAGCGCCTGCAGCAGCGCGGCTTGCGCACCGGCATCGATCGTCGAGATGAACTCGGCCCGGCCCTGGTCCATCTCGGCGATGTAGGCGGAGCCGCTGCGGCGGCTGGTCACCGTCACGTTCTTCGCTGCGAGCTCGAGCACCAGTTCCAGCGTCTGCGCTTCCGGCGCATGGCGTTCATGGAGCACACAGGCAGCACCGATCACCGGATGTCCGGCGAAGCCGAGCTCCTCCTCCATCGTGAAGATGCGTGCGCGCCAGCGCTGCGGATCGGGGGTGGGCCAGACGAAGGTCGACTCGAACTGGCGCATCTCCTGCGTGATGCGCTGGAGCAGCGCCGTCGGGACGTCCTGCCGGAGCTCGAAGACGGTCAGGCCGTTGCCGCACAGCGGCCGGGCCGCGAAGACGTCGACATGGCGGTAGTCGAAACAGGTGGTGGTGTTCATCAGGCCGCCGACTGTACGGGCAGCAGCGGCGGCCGTGGTTGACGTTTTCGCCGCGACTGATGCGGCGGCATCATCACGGCTCAATAGAGCGGCGGCTCGCCCGGCGGCCGGGTCTTGAAGCGCTTGTGGACCCAGAGGTACTGGGCCGGGTTGCGCAGGATCTCGCTTTCGATCCAGCGGTTCATCCGCAAGGTGTCGGCCTCGGGATCATCGGTCGGGAAGTCGTCCCACGGCGGCAGGTAGCGCACGCGGTAGCCCTGCGCGCCGGGCAGCATCTCGGTGACCACCGGCTGCACCGTCATGCCCAGCGTACGCGCCAGCCGCGACGGCGCCAGCAAGGTGGCGGCCGGCACGCCGAAGAAGGGCACGAACGCGGCATCGCGGGCGCCGAAATCCATGTCGGGCAGGTTCAGGAACACCATGCCGCCGCGGATCGCGCGCAGCAGCACGGTCACGCGGTCGGTGCGGGGGAACAGCATCCCCTGGCCGAAACGCAGCCGCCCCTGCCGCAGCGCCTTGTCGAACACCGGGTTGCTCTGCGTCTGGTACATCGACACCACCTGCCGCGACTGGAACAGCTGGCTCGCCGTGCCGGCGATCTCGAGCGCAACGAAATGCGGCACCAGCCACATCACCGGCTTGTCCGATGCGGCCGCAAAGCCGATGTCGCCTTCCACATGCACCAGCCGCTTCAGCCGCTCGCGCGAGCCGTACCACAGCAGGCTGCGCTCCAGCAGGCTGCGGCCCAGCCACTGGAAATGCTCCGCGACGATGCGCTCGCGCTCGGCCAGCGCCATCTGCGGGAAGCAGAGCTCCAGGTTGCGCAAC
>Ga0207706_10000783_pt1 | contig 32931 bp, 28 predicted proteins | sample KBSC53metaG_FD_184318 | JGI IMG/M metagenome (GOLD analysis project Ga0207706, IMG submission 184318) | Corn rhizosphere microbial communities from Kellogg Biological Station, Michigan, USA - KBS C5-3 metaG (SPAdes) (version 2) | ecosystem: Host-associated > Plants > Roots > Rhizosphere > Soil ... | reverse complement strand
CGGCTTTACATTGCCGCCGCCGATGGCCAGGTGCACATTCTGGACACCCAGAACGGTGGAGACATTCTGCAGATTTCGTTCCCCACCGATCCCACGACTTTCCAGGCTGGCCTGTGCAATGGCGTGCCCTTCAGATGCAACCCGGATTTGATCACGGTCAAGCCGTAGAGGCAGTCGTCGGTCATCAGTCTTCCGTCGTCGGCCAGGACATGTGGGCGCGAGCGTCCCCGCTCGTGCAAGCGGGACGACGATGTAGAGATTCCCTCTGGTTGGTAGTGTTCTGAGCCGACGACTGACGACTGCCTACCGACTGCCTTCCAGCTGCTTGCCTACGCTGTCCAGCACGCCGTTGATGAATTGCACCGACTCCGGGCTGGAAAATTTGCGGGCGATTTCGAGGGCTTCGTTGATGACCACGGCGCGAGGCGTGTCGGGGAAGCCCAGCAGCTCCGCCACCGCGGCCCGCATCAGGTTGCGATCGACGGCGGCCATGCGCTCCATACGCCAGTGCTGGGCGTGACCTTCAATCAGGCCATCGATTTCGCCGGCACGGTCGGTAGCGACCCGGAACAGATCTTCGGCAAAACTCTGGACATCTGCGCCCACGTCTCCGCGCTCACGCCAGAAGGTCTGGCGCACCTGCTGCGGAGTCTGCTTTCCCATATCAGACTGGAAAAGCATTTGCAGAGTAAGTTCGCGGGATTTGCGGCGGGTTCCCATGGGAAGCTGTCAGCTGTCAGCCTTCAGCTATCAGTGTACAACCGATGAAGTCAGGAATTGATTTTGCGCTTTGCGCGGCGGGTACCAGGTTTTGACTTTTGTTTTTCTCTGACAGCTGAAAGCTGAGAGCTGACAGTTTTGCTGACGACCGACGACTGACGACCGACGACTGCTGTCAGGTTCGCCATCTCCACCGCCGCCAGCGCCGCTTCAAATCCCTTGTTGCCCATCTTCAGTCCGGCGCGGTCGATGGCCTGCTCCAAGTTTTCACAGGTGAGGACTCCGAAGGCATGCGGCACTCCGGTTTCCTGCGCGGACTGGCCGATGCCGCGGGCGACTTCGTTGACGATGACATCGTAGTGCGCGGTATCGCCGCGCAGGAGGCATCCGAGACAAATGATAGCGTCGTATTTTTTGGTTTCGGCAAGGGTGCGGGCCGCAGAGGGAATTTCAAAAGCGCCGGGCACGCGGATGGTTTCCATATCCTTGTATAGCTTTGCTCCGCATCTTACCAGCCCGTCAATAGCGCCTGCCAACAACCGCTCAGTGATGAACGAATTGAAGCGGCTCACTACTAAGGCAAAACTTTTTCCCGATGCGCTGAGCTTTCCCTCCAGCGCGAGATGATGGGTGTCGATCACATTTTCGACCACCCTCGGACCAATCGCGCGCACTCGAGTCCCCCCCGGAAGCTTGATGTCAAAATGCCGGATCAAATGAGAAGGTTCGGGGCCAGAGTGATCAGCAACAACCACGAAACCATGTTTTGCAACCAGAGCAGACGCCGTATCCGGATCGGTGATCATCAGTGTGAGGTCCACATCGGGACCATCGTTCTTTCGGTGCACAAGTTGCAGCGTCGCCTGCAAAGGAATGAATTCCGCCGAAAGGGCGTTCTCGTTTTCACCAGCGAAGCCTTTACGGAGTCCTAACAAATCGAACAACTGGACGAGGAGCCTAAAGTCCTCGGCGGACTTCGCCAGCGCCGCGACCTCAATCGATCTAATCATTGAAGGCCATTTGCTTGCAAAAGCTGTCCTTCTGAGCGAGGGCAGAATCTATGCATTTTGTCAGCGTGGAAATACATGTGTCCTTCCGCTGCACTCAGGATGACAACTAAAAAACCAATCCGCGTTGATCCGCGTAAATCCGTGGCCAAGAAGTTACAGCTTATTCGGCTTCGGATTCGCCGGGTCCGAATAATCGTAAAACCCCTTGCCTGACTTTCGGCCGTACCATCCCGCCATGACCATCCGTTTCAAGAGCGGCGGTGAGGAGAAACGGCGTTCTTTGAATTCGTCGTACATGACGTGCGTAATGTAATACGTGGTATCCAGGCCGACAAAATCGAGCAGGGTGAAGGGGCCCATGGGATAGCCGCAGCCCAGCTTCATGGCATTGTCGATATCGTCGATCGAACCCACACCCTCTTCGTAGGCGCGGATGGCATCAAGCAGATACGGCACCAGCAGCCGGTTCACGATGAAGCCGGTCTTGTCGCTGGTGCGCACCGGAACCTTGCCCAGCTTTTTCGCAAATTCGTAAGCCGCATCGTACACGTCGCTCGCGCTCGCGATGGTTCGCACCACCTCAACCAGCTTCATCAGTGGCACGGGATTAAAAAAATGCAGGCCGACGAAACGTTCAGGACGTTTGGTCGAGGTCAGCAGCTCGGTAATTGAAATGGAAGACGTGTTCGAGGCAAAGATCGCATCTTTTTTCACGATGCCGTCGAGCGCGGTGTACATCTTCTTCTTTTCATCGACGTTTTCGATCACGGCCTCGACAATGATGTCGCAGTCGGCCAAGTCCTGCATGCTGGTCGTGCCCTTGAGCCTCGCCCGGACAGCCTGGGGCGTTTCCTTAAGGGCGCCCTTCTCGGCAAATTTCGCCAGCGACTTCTCGATGCCGGCAAAACCCTTGTCGAGATACTTCTGCTCGACTTCGAGCACGGTGACGTCGAATCCGGCTGTGGCAGCGACCTGCGCGATACCGGAGCCCATCAGGCCGCAACCGAGAACGCCGACTTTTTTGATGTCCATGACTTTCCTTTTTAACCACGGAGGACACGGAGATCAGGGAGACGTTCTTCCTCTGTGTACTCATTGTCCTCCGGTTCAAGAACCTAGTGCATGCTCTCCACGACCATCGCAATCCCCTGCCCACCGCCAATGCACGCCGTCGCCAGCCCATACTTCTTCTTTCTGCGGCGGAGTTCGTATAACAATGTAATGACGAGCCGCGTGCCCGTCGCCCCCAGCGGATGGCCCAAAGCGATGGCGCCGCCGTTGACGTTTACTTTTTCACGATCGAGGGCCAGCTCTTTTTCAACCGCGAGGTATTGCGCGGCAAAAGCCTCGTTCACTTCGATGAGATCAATGTAGTCCAGAGTCAATCCGGCTTTCTGCAGGGCAATCTTGGTCGCCGGAACCGGCCCGCGGCCCATCACTTTGGGATCGACTCCAGCAATGCCCCAGCTCACCACTCGCCCCAGGGGCCTAATGCCGCGCTTGCCGGCCTCATCGAGCGACATGATGACGACCGCAGCTGCGCCATCCACGATTCCGCTGGCATTGCCCGCGGTGACCGTGCCGTTTTTTCCGAAGGCGGTCCTGAGCTTGGCCAGGCCTTCGAGCGTGGTTTGCGGGCGCCGGTGGTCGTCTTCGGTCAGGGATTCGCCGGTCGCCTCACCCTTGGAATTTTTCAGCGCCACCGGAACCAGTTCTTCCTGCAGACGTCCTTCTTTATAGGCTGCATCTGCGAGCTGCTGGGAACGCAGAGCAAATTCATCCTGCATTTCGCGAGTGATGCCCTGTTGAGATCCGTACAGCTCGGCGGTATTCGCCATGTACAGGCCGCAATAGGAGTCGAGCAGGGCGACCATAAGCGAATCTTCCATCCTACCGCCGGGTGCGAGGTTGAAGCCGTCGCGTCCGCGAATGGTGAATGGGGCCTGCGACATGGCTTCCATGCCGCCGGCCAGAACCAGGTTGGCCTCGCCCAACTGGATCATCTGGGCGGCGTTGACGATGGCCTGGATGCCGCTGCCGCACAGCCGGTTGACGGTGAGCGCCGGCGTCTCGATGGGCAGGCCTGCGCGCAAGGCCACATGCCGGGCCCCATAGATGGCATCGCCCGAGGTTTGCTGGGCGTTGCCGAAAACCGCGTGATCGAATTCCCTGGGATCAAGGCCGGCGCGTTCGATGGCGCCCTTACCCGCGATGGCGCCCAGTTCCTGGGCGGTAAAGTCTTTCAGCTTGCCGCAGTAACGCCCAAAAGGCGTGCGGGCCCCGCTAACGATGGCGATGTCGCCGGGTTTCAGCATGCAGGCTTCCTGGTGCTCTTTGAAATGAGAATGGTCCAGTGTGCGGCAATCAAACTGGTTAGTTTATCAGCGAGGATGCGGTGCCTGCTACAAGCAGGCTGCAGGTTTTTGCCTATCAGCTCTCTTTGCGTCCTTTGCGGTTTAGGAATTTTTGGGCGATGGTAGGCGAGGTCAAACCCATTACCGCAAAGTTCGCAAAGGAGGCCGCAAAGGACGCAAAGAATCGCAAAAAAAGGGTGGGGCATTGTTCTTGGGTGTGCGGGGCGGACAAGAGTCTCTGGCCCACTGCTACGCGACGGCCGCGGCCGCCACCGACGGGGGCAGGCTGACGATGCGGCCCATGCCCTGCGCCACCGCCATGTCGAGCGCCTTATCGGCGCGGTTGATGACCTCAGTGACGATATCCACGGGATCGAACTGCTGGCGCACCACGGCCTCGGCCAGGCCGGCGCTGAAGGGGACAACTTCGTCGGAGAGTTTTACGTCCGCAAGCAGTTTGCGCAATTTTTCTATCGCCATCACTGCTTCCTTCTCTCCGGTTTCGCCCAGCACCAGAGCGATCGTGGTTCTTCCGTAACGGAAAGCCAGATCATTCTGCCGGATGTTGGAGGCAAAGAGCTGGCCAATCTGCTGCATGGCCGCTTCCACGGCTTTTTCCCCGTGCTCCTTCAACATGGCGGCGCTTTTGCCAAACTGCATCAAGGTCACCGTCACCGGCGTGCTTTGCTGCACCGCGCGCCGCGTTTCCGCCATCAATAGATCAATGTAGGAAGCGCGCTTGAGCAACCCTGATTGCTCGTCGGTGACCGACAGACTCTTGACCAGGCGACGCAGCCCGGCGTTGGTCAGGGCAATCACAATCTGCTCGCTGATGGTTTTGAGCACGACCACGTCAGCGGAGTGCCAGCCCCGCGCGGTGTTTTGCGCCAACAGGAGCACTCCCATCTGGTCCTGGCCGTCGCTGAGCGGCAACGCCAGCAACGACGTGATGCCCAACTCCACCAGGACTTCGCGAATTTCCTCCAACTCCGGCGCGGCGGGTGCATCGGTAATCGTCAGCGTGCCCTTGCTGATGGCGATGTCCTGCACGACCGTGACCAGCCTGCTCAAAGCCTTTAATTCTCCATGCTTCAAGTTTTCGCTGTGGTACTCCTTGATCGCGCTGGGCACCATGCCCGGCTTGCGGGTGGCCACGATGCACCGGCTGAGCTTCCATTGCGCTCCGATTTCGGCCACCGCGGTGGACATGACAGTATCCGCATTGGTCTGGCGGTAAAGTTTGCGGGTAATGTCGGCCACTTTGGTGAAGCTGTTGACGTCGGCGGATTCCGCCGGGGCCGGCGTTCTCGCTGGTGGCGGCGCCTTGGCCGCGGAGCCTGCTTTTCCCGCGGGCGGCAGGGGAGCAGAGTCAGCGCGATGCGGCGTCATGCCCGCGGCCAGATACAACTGCTGCAGGTCCTGATTGCGTTCTTCCTCGCGGGGGAAGAGTTCCTGAATGCGCTGCAGGCGTTCAATGGCCTTGGTGCGCATGCCGTACTGCACCAGGATTTCGGCCTGCAGCATCAGGTCCTGCAGGGCGGCGGCACCCAGCGTCGGCCCTTCCGTCTTGGCGGGCTCGGACGAGGTTTTCGCCATGCTGGTAAAGCGCGAGGCGATGACCTTGTAACGGCCTTCATCGATCTTGCCTCGCAACAATTCCAGACGCTTCTGGTGGCCCGGCTCGTAGGCGTCCACATCAGCAGCGCGATCCAGGCATTCGGCGGCCTTGGCATAGTTGCCCATGCCGCAGTGCAGATCGAAAAGCTTGAGCAGAGTCTGGCAATAGTCTCCTTCCCGATTGGAGGCATTGAACAACTCACTCATGAACTCCAGAAGATCGGGCGAACCGCGATGCTTGCCCACCACATCCTGCATCATCGCGACAAAAGCGCGGCGGTCTCCCCGATTGTGCTGGAATTGTTCCAGCTTGCGCGCCAGGGCAACCGCTTCCGCATCCTGTTGCGCATCCACCAGCCGTCCAATCAGGTCTGCCACTTCCTGTTGGCGGGATGGATTCGCCTTGAACAGTTCCCAGACCAGCGGCTCCGCGTCGCTCAGGCGATTCGCGGACAGCAGCGCCTTCACATAGGTCTCGCGTGTCTCCAGGGTTGCGTCCTTCACCTTGGCCAGGGGCTCCAGGACAAAAATCGCCGCCCCGACCTGGCCCTGGGCGATCAGGCTCTTGCCATAGCCCAGCGCAATCTTGGGGTCGGTGGAGTCTTCGGTGTAGGCTCGTTCAAACCACTGCGCGGCATTGGCGCCGGAGGCTTCCGTCATCTCGGCCAGCTTGAGGAAGGCAGCAGCCGCGCCTGCTTTGTCGCCAGTTTGTGAACAGAGTTCGCCCAGCCGCAAAAAGTTTCGTTCCGCGGGCTCCAGCACCACCAGGCGCCTCAGCACCATAAGGCAATCCTGCTGACGTCCATTCTGGCTCAGGTCTTCCAGTGCGCTCTCGTAGGTCTCGAGCGCGAGCTTCCGGTTCGAGGTTTCGAGGATCTGCCCGAATTGCACCCGCTGGACGCTGGTGGGAACGGTGTAGCGGGCCAACTTCTTGTAGGTAAGACTGGCGCGAGTGTTCTCCCCGGCCGCGATCTGCCGTTCAAACAGCTCGCCCAGCAGCTTCACCGCCTCCGCAGTGCGTTGCAACGAAAGGCAGATATCGGCTGCCATCTGGCGCACATTGTCGTTCTGCGGATCTTCCGCGAGGACCTGCAAGTATTCGTCCAGAGCTTCGCTGGTCTTGCCCTTCTGCAAGAGCTTTTCGGCGCGCTCCACGCGACGGGCGATCTCGGCTCGGTCCATTCGCTTGCTCGGATCTGGCATGAGAGACACGGGTAACGTACGTAGTAACCCAAGTGAGATTTTAGGGGGCGCTTCCGGCAGCGGCAACGAAGTCAGGTACGGTGGGGATTACGAAAGTCATGAGCGAATATGTCTTTGTTGAGAAAACAGTTTCTGTTATAGGTGCCCAATGCCGGCCGAGGGGGAGGAGCGAGGACTGCGGCACCAGCTCGGCGCCGGCCAGATGGCCATGGTCGCTGTCGGCGGGTCGATTGGTACCGGCCTGTTGCTGGGATCGGCGGCAGCTCTCGAAATCGCCGGACCCGGAGTCATCCTCAGCTTTGTTCTGGCCGCTTTTATCGGTCTGACCGTGACCCTGGCACTGGGCGAACTCTCCAGCGTGCATCCGGCTGCCGGGTCGTTCGGGGTCTATGCCGATCTTTACCTGAACCCGTGGGCGGGGTTCATTGCCCGCGCCGGCTATTGGGCGGCCATCTCGATTTCGATCGGCGCGGAGTTGGTGGCTTCCGCCACCTATCTTACATTCTGGTTTCCTTCCGTCCCGGCCTTGTTCTGGGTGCTGATCTTTTCCGCTTTCCTGCTGCTGATCAATCTTCGGAGTGTGGGCAACTACGCCCGTTTTGAATACTGGTTTGCGATGATCAAGGTCGCCACCATCGCGGCTTTTGTCCTGCTGGGAGCGGGGCTGTTGCTGAGCGGCCGGGTGACGCCGGAGTACACCGCGCATGGCGGCTTTTTTCCCAAAGGCGCCCTCGCCCCGTTGCTGGCCATGGGCTTCGCCCTTTACACCTTTGGCGGAATCGAATTTGTGGCCATTACCACGGGCGAGTCTCGTTCGCCGCAGGAAATTCCCCGCGCCGTCAAGCTGACTTTCACCATACTCGCTTCGGTCTATCTGGGGGCCATCGTTGTCCTGGTGGGCGTGATGCCCTGGGACCGCGCCGGGGTTACCGAGAGCCCGTTCGTCACCGTGTTCCGGCACGCTCATGTCCCGGCGGCGCCGCACATCATGACCTTTGTGATTCTGACCGCCGCGCTGTCCGGCGCCAATGCGGCCCTCTATGCTGCTTCACGCGTGCTGTTTTCCCTGGCGCGAACGGGATGGGCGCCCGCCGTCCTGGGACAGTTGAATGCCTCCGGGTCTCCGAGGCTGGCGGTACTGGCTTCGTCCTACGGCATCGTGGTCGCGCTTGTGTTAGAGAAGTGCGCGCCGAAGAATGCTTTCGTCTCGATTCTGGGTGCCGCGCTGGTGGGAATGTTGCTGTCCTGGCTGGTATCGCTGGCGGCGCATGTCCAGTTCCGGCGGAAGCTCTCAACCAGTCAACTGGCCGCGTTACCCATGCGCTCCCCGCTGGGAGCCTGGGGTTCGGCCTCGGGATTCGTGCTCATCCTGGTGGCGGTTCTGGAGACAGGCTGGAATTCCCACCTGACGCTGATCAGCGGCGCCGTTTACATGATCGTGCTGACGACGGCCTATTTCCTGCTGAAAAGGAAGTAGCCGCAAGAGTGTGGGTACAAAAGTGTGGGTCGGACACTCCCTTCGACTTCGCTCAGGGCAGGCTCTGTCCGACGCCTTTGACTTGGACTCTCTTCCTGCGAACGCCCTCTATCGTAAAAAACCCGACCTCTTACAGAGCACGGGCAACAACAAAAGTGTCCGTCCCCACACCAGCTTACATGGTGCTGATTCTGATATAGCGGCGAACGTCTTTCATGCTCGCAATCAAAATGTAGCCGGCATAGAGCAGGCCCACCGTTCCCACAATGTTTCTAATGGTCTTCATAGCTTTCATTTCACTCCTGAAAGTCAATGCATGCAAAAGTCGGGAATTAGGATGCGCTGCAGAGTCGCTGAGTTGTCGGATTGGATTTCTACGGGTTCGATCGAAGTATATAGCCCGCCTGCGGAAGTACAATATTGGAATGGCCGACGATCTTCTCCGCTATCGCTCACAGTTCCCGATTCTGGAGCGTAGCACTTATCTGATCAGCAATTCGCTGGGCGCCATGCCGCAGGCGGTTTACGAAGCCCTGAAGGGCTACGCGGATATCTGGGCCACTCGCGGCGTGCGGGCCTGGGAAGAACGCTGGTGGATGCTGGCCGCCCAGGTGGGCGACGAGATTGGCGCCCTGATGAATGCGCCTCCCGGTTCGGTTTCGACTCACCAGAATGTCACGACCTGCCAGGCGGTGGTCGCGTCCTGCTTCGATTTCTCCGGCAAACGCAACAAAGTGGTGTACTGCGACTTGAACTTCCCATCGGTCATGTATTTCTGGGAGGCGCAACAAGCCTGTGGCGCGCGCGTTCAAATGGTCCCCACCGACGACGGCATCACCGTCCCTACCGAACGACTGCTGGATGCAATCGATGACCGAACCCTGCTGGTCCCGGTGTCGCATGTGATCTTCAGAAGCGCCTACATTCAGGATGCGAAGGCCATCATCGAGAAGGCACATCGGGTTGGCGCCCATGTGGTGCTCGACACTTTTCAGTCGCTGGGCACCGTGCCGGTGGATGTGCAGGCGCTGAATGTTGACTTCACCTGTGGCGGAGTGTTGAAGTGGCTGTGCGGAGGGCCCGGCGTCGCCTACCTTTATGTTCGCCCTGACCTGGGAAAGAAGCTGGAACCAAAATTCACCGGCTGGTTCGCCCATCAGAATCCCTTTGGCTTCGAGACCGGGGCCACCCGCTACGCCGAGCCGCCCTTCCGCTTTATGAATGGCACCTCCCACATTCCGGCGCTGGAAGCGGCGCGCCCCGGATTGAAGATTATTACCGAGGTCGGCATCGAACGAATCCGCGAGAAGTCGAAGCGCCAGACTTCGCGCCTGATCGAATTGGCCTCGGGGCGTGGCTGGCGCGTCAATTCCCCTCGCAACGCCGACCAGCGCGGCGGTACGGTTTCGATCGATATGCCCGATGCCGAAGAGGTCTGCCGCGAACTGCTGAAGCGCGACATCCTGGTGGACTATCGCCCCAAGGCCGGCGTGCGCATGGCTCCCCACTTCTACAATAAAGATGAGGAACTGGAAACGGCGATCGCCGCGGTAGATGAAATCCTGAAAGAGCGCGCCGTAACGGCAAAGTGACTGAATGATGGAGGACGGGCGTCCCCGCCCGTCAATGTGGGCGCGAGCGTCCCGCTCGTGCGGCCGAGCACAGCTCGGCAGGCCAGAAGGTCACCAGCCTTCTCACCTGCGTATCTGCGCGGCCCATATAAAATACCCAGGTGAGCGACCCTGTCCGCATTGCAATTCTCGGGGACTACGACCCCAAGTCTCCGACCCTTCCCGCAATCGAGAAGTCACTCCAGCACGCTGCTGCACAATTGAATCTGCCGGTCGAAGGCGAGTGGATCGCAACTCCGAGCCTGCTCGCGCTCGACGCACAGAAAAAGCTCGAAAGCTTCGACGGAATCTGGGCCGCACCGGGCAGTCCCTACCAGAGCTTTGACGGCATGCTGAAGGGCATCGAATTCGCCCGCCTGCGCGACTGGCCCTTCCTCGGGACCTGCGGCGGCTTTCAATATGCCTTGATCGAGTGTGCCCGCAACGTGCTGGGCATCAAAGACGCGGACACAGCCGAGAATAACTCCGGGTCGAAAAACATCATCATTTATCCGGTCGCTTGCGCCGTGCCCAATCGCCCCAAGGGCAAGCCCAAGCTTTCCGGTGCAATACCGGAAATCCGCCTGCGCCCTGGCTCGTATCTGCAGTCCTATTATTCTCAGGACACTGTGACCGAAGAATTTTTCTGCAACTTCGAAGTTAATCCCGACTACGAGTGGGCCGCCATGGAAGCCGGGTTCCCGGTAGTAGCACGCGGCCCGCAGGGCGAGATCCGCGCCATCGAATCACCCACCCACCGTTTTTATATCGCTACCCTGTTCCAGCCGCAGCTTTCCTCCCAACCCGGAAAGCCTCACCCCGTGGTGCTGGCCTTCGTGCAAGCCGCCGCCGACTGGGGAAAAAAGAAACTGGATGACAGCGTTTTGGAGTAGCGGACGCCGGACCCCGGCAATGAACATGTGGGGACGGGTCTCCGACCCGTCCAGGTCGAGCGCAGCTCGACAACTGGAACGGTCGCGGATTCGACGGTCGCGGATTCGAAGGATGACTTCCCGTCTAACCCACCCTGTCGTTCCACAGAACGGAACGACGAGAGTGGGGCACCCTTTAGCGTGAAATCAACTCAAACGCGGGATAACTCTGAACCAGTTCACGAAACGCCTCCGCCGGCGATCCGGCGGGCACCGGAAAGTAGCGTTGAACTTCGCGCTTGAAATCGTCCAGATAGGCCTTCAGGATGTCCGGCTTCTCCTGATCGGAGAGAGCTCGCAGCCGGTACTGCTGCCGCTTGCTTCCCTTCTTGAGCGTGACTTCTCCCGCTGCTTCCGCATTGCGCACCCATTGGGTGCGGCCGCGTGGGGCCACCAGGAATCGCTTCCCGTCACGTTCCAGCAGGTCAATGGGCGTGGAAAAGATCTTTCCGCTCTTGCGTCCGCGGACCTGCAGCAGGTAGTTATAGGAAAAACCCAGGCCTAAACCCACCAGCATCCCGAAGGTCCGATTGAATACGCGCTCGACCGCGCTGGGCGCACGGAATGAAGGCTGAGGGGAATTCATATTCAGACTCTATCCTGAATTGTAATCCGGATTGTGTCCGAGGGTTCGCGTTAACGCCGGCTAAGACCTTGCCGGGGCTTCGCCCGGCCGGGCGGGTGAGGACACTCGCCTCTACGTGGGCCCGGCGAGTGGCCAGAATGGCGATTACGCTTGCTTCACGAATTTCAGCGACGCTGAGTTCATGCAATAGCGAAGCCCGGTAGGCTGGGGACCGTCATCAAAGACGTGCCCCAGATGCGCGTCGCAAAGCGTACAAGCCACCGCAGTCCGCACCATGCCGTAACTGGTGTCGTTGATGGTCCGAACGTTCTCCGGCGCAATCGGCTGCCAGAAGCTCGGCCAGCCGGTGCCGGAATCGAACTTGGTATCGGATCTGAACAAAGCGTTGTCACAGCAGATGCAGCGGTAGAGACCCTTGTCGTGCAGGTCCCAATACTTCCCGCTGAACGCAATCTCCGTGTCAGCGTGCCGCGTAATGTCGAATTGCCCCGGAGACAACTGCCGGCGCCACTCGTCGTCGCTCTTCACCACTTTGGGGAGGCGTACTTTTTGCAGCCGCTGCCCGGAATCGGAAAACTGCACAATGCTGACTTCGCCGGGATCACCCTTGGGCACGGCCGCTTCAATCAGGCGCGGCTTGTGCAACGACCACAGCGCCGCCCCCGCAATCGCCGACAGAGAAATTCCCAGAAAAGCGCGCCGCTGCACCTTCACCGACGAGGCATCTCGACCAATCTCTGAGTCAAACATAAGCTACTCCCCGCTTTGCCGCGCTACTTTCCGGTGAACAGTTCTGGAAACTGTTGCTTCAGATGCGCCACTTTCGGCGCATCGTTATAGACGATGTAGAGCTGGTCCGGATGACGCGTCGCGTAGTCCTGGTGATACGCCTCGGCGGGATAAAACGCCTTGAGCGGCACCACTTGGGTCACGATCGGCTGGGAAAATGCTTTGGCCTTGTCGAGCTGCGCGATATACGCTTGCGCAATTCTCTTCTGTTCGTCGTTGCCGTAAAAAATCACCGAGCGATACTGGGTGCCATCGTCCGGCCCCTGCCGGTTCAGCTGTGTCGGGTCGTGGGCCACGGAGAAAAACACCCGCAGCAGCTCTCCGTATGTGATCTGCGCCGGATCATAAGTAATTTTCACCGATTCGGCATGCCCGGTTTCGCCCGTGCTGACGATTTCATATTGCGCCGTCCTGGCTTCGCCGCCCGAGTATCCCGAGGTCGCGCTGATTACGCCCTTCACGTGCTGGAAGACAGCCTGGATGCCCCAAAAGCATCCTCCCGCGATAACCGCGGTTTGCTGGCCCGGCGCCGCCGCTTTAGCCGTATCGACCGCCGGACCCGGCACCGCGGCATTTCCCGCGCTGCAGGCCACCGTGCCCGCGACCAGTACCAGAAACAATAAAAAAATATGAGCCGAGAATCTGAACATGAAACACATTCCTGCGGCCCTTCTGCTGGCCGCAGTTAATTAGAGTTGTGAGACAGCCAAAAGTTTCGCGTCGCCAATGTCGTTGCAGGTCACATACTTTCGGTCTTCTGCTGATATCCGATGCAGGAAATGACCGGCAGGCGGGGGTATTTCTGGAAACGAGAGTCGGTTAAGGCAAGCTCGCAGAGAAAAAATAATGAACCGCGGTCGGACTCAATGCGCCGCGCATGGGAGCACTCCTGGCAAAGACCAGCTTGGGTCCGGGGCACCGATTTTTCCTTAGGAGACCTCACAGACTCAGAATAGCAGCCAGGCTGTCGCGAGTTTTTGAGATTAAACACGGTGACCGCAGCCTCGGGTCACAACCAGACGGGCGAGGACGCCCGTCCTCCATCTTTCCTTTCTTTCTGTTCGCCGCCGCGAGCATTCTGGTACTGTAATCGGGCGTTTTTTACTCGGACAACACGGAGGGCGGGACGCCCTCCGGACAGCCGGCGGGCCTGTCCTGAGCGAAGTCGAAGGAACGCCGGCGCTACCAAGGAGCCCTCGCTTGAAATATCGGAACTTTTCATTGACTCTCGTATTTTTTATTTCTCTAGCCATCGCATCACCCGCACAGATTGACGACGCTACCCGGCAACTTTCTCACGACATTTTCAAGCAGCTCATCGAAATCAATACTACGGATTCAGTCGGCAACGTGACCACCGCAGCCGAGGCCATGGCGCGGCGCTTTCGCGATGCTGGATTTCCCGAGAGCGATGTGCAGATCCTGGGGCCAAACGATCGCAAGAAGAACCTGGTGGTCCGGCTGCACGGCAGCGGCAAGCACAAACCGGTGTTGCTGATCGGACACCTCGACGTGGTCGAGGCCCGGCGCGAGGACTGGACCACCGATCCCTTTCAGTTCGTGGAGAAAGACGGTTACTACTACGGCCGGGGCACGCAGGACATGAAGGACGGCGATGCCATCATGTCCACGACCCTCATCCGCTTCAAAAAGGAAGGCTTCGTGCCTGACCGCGACATCATCCTGGCCCTTACTGCCGATGAAGAAGGCGGCACTTCAAACGGCGTGGACTGGCTGATCAAGAACCACCGCGAATTGATCGATGCCGAGTTTGTGCTCAACCACGACGGCGGCGGAATTTTGTCGGAGCAGGGCAAGCCGCAATTCATGACCGTGGATGCGTCGGAAAAACTCTACTCCGACTATCAATTGACCGTGACCAATCCCGGCGGCCACAGTTCGCTGCCCAGGCCGGACAACGCAATCTACCACCTTGCCGACGGGCTGGCGCGCCTGGAGCATTACCAGTTTCCCTTCGAGCTGACCAACATCACGCGCGCTTATTACGAGCGCATGGCAAAGATCTCAACCGGCGAGCGCTCGGCCGACATGCGCGCGATTCTCAAAAACCCTCCGGACATGGCCGCCGTCGCCCGGCTCTCGCAAGACCCCATCGACAACTCGATCATGCACACCACCTGCGTGGCCACGCGTCTGAACGCGGGCCATGCCAACAATGCTCTGCCGCAGATGGCGCAAGCCAACGTGAACTGCCGCATCATCCCCGGCCATGCGCCGGAGGAGATCCGGCAGGAACTGGAGAAGGTCGTCGCCGATCCCAAGATTTCCGTGAAAGACATGGGAGCCATCGGCGGAGTCAACAACCGCCGCTCCTACGCGCCTCCACCGTTGCGCCCGGATGTGTTCGAGCCACTGGAGAAAGTAGTGAACAGCATGTGGCCGGGCCTGGCCGTGGTTCCCGACATGGCCACCGGCGCCTCGGACGGAATTTACACCAACGCCGCCGGCATGCCGACGTATTGCGTATCGGGAGAAGCCATCGATCGCGACGACATCCGTGCCCACGGCAAAGATGAACGCATCCGGGCGGACGCGTTTTACCGGGCGGTGGATTTCTACTACCGATATCTGAAGGCCGTAACTTCGCAATAGAAAAGCCGCACGTACCCTGCGACCCCAGAGGACGCCGAGGATATACTTCGGTAAGACTCCCTTGACATTCGCCTTATATTCGCCAACAATATCGGCATGGCTATCACCAAACGGCAACGGCAGGTGTACGACTTCATCTCGGAATTCGTGCAGAAGAACGGCTACTCACCCTCGTTCGAGGAAATCGGCGAAGGTCTGGACCTCAGCTCTCTGGCGACCGTGCACAAACACATTTCCAACCTCGAGAAGAAGGGTCTGCTCACGCGTGACTACAACCGCAGCCGCTCCATCGACCTGCTGCCGCCCAAAGGACGGCTGAAGCAAGCCATGGCGGTGAACACTACGATGGTGCTGCCGCTGGTGGGCCGCATCGCCGCCGGCCAGCCTATTGAGGCAGTGCAGAGCAACGAGACCATTTCCCTCGCGGACTTTGTCCGCTCCAAGGAAGTGTTTGTGCTAGAAGTGCGCGGCGATTCCATGCAGGATGAGGCCATCCTCAACGGCGACTACGTGATGGTGGAGAAAAGCAGGACGGCGCACAACGGGGACATCGTAGTCGCCCTGGTGGAAGGCACTGATGCGACCCTCAAACGCTTTTACCGGGAAGGCGAGAATATTCGCCTGCAACCGTCCAATGCCAGCATGCAACCCATTATCGTGCCGGCGGCTTCGGTTGAGGTTCAGGGAAGAGTAATTGGGGTGTTGCGGAAGTATTGAAAGAAGCTCTCAGCCGTCAGCTGTCAGCTCTCAGCTGTCAGCTGTCAGCTGTCAGCTCTCAGCGAACCTTCCCTTGTCCGAAACCTAGCCGGGCAAAAAAATATTACTTCACTGAAAACACAAAAACGCCCGCGACCTATCCCGAGCGTTTTTGCTAATAGCTGATAGCTGACGGCTGAAAGCTGACTGCCTCACCCAACGTGCTTGTCTATCGCCTTCTGAATGGTTTCCTTGGGCACGTAGCCGACGATCTGTTCTTTCACCTGTCCGCCTTTGAACACCAGCAGCGTGGGGATGCCGCGGACTCCGTAGCGCATGGGCGTGGCCTGATTGCTATCAACATCCATCTTGCCGACCTTGATCTTGCCGGTGTAGTCCTTCGCCAGTTCATCGACGATGGGAGCGAGGGCGCGGCAGGGTCCGCACCAGGCCGCCCAGAAATCCACCAATACGGGCTGCTCTGACTTCAGGACATCCTGGTCAAAGTTCGCGTCCGTCACTTCCAAAATTCCGTTGCTTGCCATTTCTCCTCCGGGAGTGCCGCTCGCCGCGAATCGCCGTCGCGAACGGTCCATCAGCCAACGTTGGCTGCATGTATCGTATCACCTGATTGGATGCATCGCAGCCTCAGAAGTCGCAAAGGTGGAGTTTCGGGGTTTCCAGTTGCCGGTTTCCGGAAAGTCTCTGGCCAAACAAAAAGCGCCCTGAACTTTTCAGTTCAGGACGCCTCGGCAGCCCTCCCCCAGAACTGCCAAACCACGAGATGGATACTAGGGCCACCGCATGTTGGTGTAAACGTCACTTTAGTAACTCGCCGGCGCCGCCGGTTCAAATCGGGATAAGTAACGTAAATCCACTGAGAACCGCATTGAAAGTGATAAGCGGATAGCCGCGGCGCGCCGGTCCGGATCGTTTCAGGAATGGGCTGGCAAGGCTGGATCAGGTTCGTCACTGCCGTTGCCAGGTATTCCCCGCATCGCTCGTACTCCAGGTTTCACGGTCTGCCGTGATCAGCTTGCCGTGTTGGATATCGCTGAATTCGACGGTGACGATATCGGAACTCAGTGTCTTGCCGTCCGCCGCGGGCGTGACCCGGGTCCAGTGTTGGCCGGAATCGGAAGAATGGTAAAGAGCGCCGGCGGCGCCGCCCACCCAGATATCGGAATCATTGGCCGCCAGCGCGCGGAAGACGATGTTGCCCGCCACCGGAATCGTCTGCCAGGTCTTGCCGGAATCGAAAGAGCGCTGCAGAGCACCGTCGCGGGAGAGCGTCCAGCGGAGCAAATTGTTGCCCGCACGCAACCGCCCGGCGTGGGCAGTCGCGGCGCCTTGCGCGGTCACACCCGAGAACGTGTCCGCCTTCCGTTCTCCCAGCGAGGCCACGCTCCCAGCGCCGCCTGCAGCCTGAACTTCTTTTTGGGATTCGTTCGTGCGCGATTCGTCCTTGGCCTTGCGCTCTGCGGTCTGCGTTGCCATCTCCCGGGATGGTGTTGCACTCTCTACCGTCACTGTCTCGGAGCTGGCCCTGGCAGAATCCAGAGCGTCATTCCGCGCTCGGACCTGACCCTCGATCCCTGCTGTCTTGGCGGCGGACAAAGGCGCGGGGGCCGCCGCCGGCACGGCACCCACGGGCACATCACCCGATCGAACCGCAGCCAACCGGTTGTTGCTCAGCTCCTGACCTTTCTTGTCTTGCTCCAGCGCCAGGGCGGGTGCACCGGCTTGCCCAGCCCGCATCGCGGCGTCGGTGTCCTTCGCGCGTTGCTTAGACAACTTGCCCGCAGCCCCGAAATCGCGATCGTACTCCGCCGGCGACTGCGGGGAAAGATTTGCCGCCAGCTTCTGACCGGGCTGCTGGGGGACTTCCTCTTCTAGTTTGAGTTCCGCCGGCGCGGCGGGAACTTTTCCGGCAACCGATCGCGTGGATTCCTGATGCTCGTAGTGAAGCGTCACTGCGGCGCTGACCACCACCACGCATGCCGCCAGCGCTCCCCAGCGCAGCACCGGCCAGCTTAACCACTTGGATGTCTCCGGGCCCGGCGCCAGTGCGGGCTCGATCGCGGGCGTCGCCAGCGATAACACCTCCCGGCAATCGGCGCATTGCACGAGGTGCTGCAGCACGTGCGCTCGTTCGCGGTCATTCAATGATTTCTCGGCGAACGCAGTCAACAGGTCAGGATCAGGATGGACTCCGGGCTGCGCCGGTCCCTGCAAACGCTGTTGCACGATTTTTGGAAGCTGCTCCATTTTATTTCGCCCCTGGGGGGCTCGGCCTTTGATTCTGCTTCCCGGGGCTCGCGCCCCGGGCTGCATTCTTGCGCCGCTTGGCGGCTTGCGTCGCAGGTCGCGGCGACTACCTGGCCCAAAGCATTCAATCCTGCATGAAATGTCGAAAGTCAAACGCCTGACGCCCGAGGTCCGACGTCCGGCGCCCGCACTTCCCCCTTCTTATCAGAGAACGCTTGAGAAGCCGTTTCTTGCGCCAGGCGCTCACGAATATTTACCTGCAAATCACGCACATCCACCTCGAGAGCTTCCTCAGCCTGGCGGCGGCTCATGCCCTTGCGCTCGAGCGCCGCCACAATTTGTTTGCGCACACTCTTGGCCAGTTTATCGAGCTTGCGGCTGATAGTGGATTCATGCACTGCGAGGGTGCGCGCAATCTCAGCCAGAGTCCGACCGTCCAAATAATAAGATGCCAAAATGAATCGATCCTCCGCGGTGACGCGGGACAGAACTTCGTCGGTCGCGGCTTCAACTCTGGGATCGACCACGGCGGCTGGCTCGGAATCAGTGGCGGCAAACTGCGCTCCGTCTTCGCTCTCTTCGTCCAGGCTGACGAGGCGGCGCTGGCGGCGAAAGCGGTTCACGAACTCCTGCGCCATCACGGTGCGCAGCCAGCCTTCTAACGAACCGCGCCCGGTGTACGAAGCCAGTTTCGAAACACGCTCGCCGTCACGAGTGGTGGTTCCGTACAGGTCGGCATACAGCGAGTCGGCAAGCTCGCGGGCGGCCGAGCTTTCCTTGGCGATGTAGGCCGCGATGTCATAAAGCTTCTCGCGGTAGCGCTCCATGAAAACTTCCCAGGCCCGTTCCTGACCAGCGGCGCAAGCCCGGGCCAGCGCCAGTTCTTCCACGCGCAAGCTGGCATATAGATCCGCGGTCTGCCGGGCAGAGGCATCCGCCGGCAAATATTTGACCTTGACCTCATTCAGGACGGCCGCGAACTGCTCGCGGCTGAGCCCCGAGTTTCCACTCTTTTCGTAGAGTTCGGTGATCACAGATTGCAACCCCGCGGAAGCTTCCACTATGGGTTGGACACCGTGATCAGTCACATTGGGCTTGAACATGGCGGGCAGCCATCCCGGATGCTATCAACATTTGTGATGCAAGAAGCTGAATATTTGCCGTTCCTCGTACAAGCGCTGGCACTCCCGGGCGGCGGGCGAGGACGCCCGCCGGACAGCCGGCGAGACGCCGGCGCTACAGGAGGAACACCATGAATCCCAAGCTATTTCTATTGCTTCCGGCGCTTGCGCTTGCGGGGATCGCTCTATTTGTGCCCGCCCCCGCGCCCGCCGGAGAAACCACTCTCCCTTCCGGCTACAAGGTGCTGGAACCAATTCGACACGGGAACCTGACAGTATTCCCCGTGGTGGCCGCCCACTCTCACGACACCCAGGAATTTCTGACTCTGGACGAGGGCCTGCGTTCCGGCGACGTGATCGTGACCGAGTCCGGCGGTGTGCAACCATTGATGCGGCGCCGGCGCATCACTCCTACGCCGAGCGGCGCGCAGGTCAACCAGTTGGTGCTGGTCAATAACTCCAAGCGGCCGCTGATTCTGCTGGCCGGCGAGATCGTAACCGGCGGAAAACAGGATCGGGTGATTGGCAAGGACCGCATTATTCCTGCTGAGAGCGATCCCGTCGATCTTGGCGTGTTCTGCGTCGAACCCGGACGCTGGACCGGCAGCAGCGACAGATTTGGAGTGGGAGGATCGGCGGGCATGATGCAAGCGCCGATGGCCGCTCCCAATGTTCGCGCCAGAGCCATGGCCGACAAAGACCAGTCAAAAGTATGGGCAGAAGTGGGAAGAGCGCGCGAGTCGCTTGCCCTGATGGTGCCCGCTCCCTCCGCCGCCCCGGTGAGGGAAACCAGTTCCTATGCCGGCGTGATGCAGAACGAGGAAGTAAAACACCAGGTCGATTCTGTGGCAGGGCCGATCCAGCGGAATTACCAGAGCCTGATCCAACAGCTTCGCAATCAGAATGCGGTGGGCGTGGTAGTGGCGGTGAACGGCCAGATGGTCTGGGCGGATATTTTCGCCAGCACCAATCTTCTGGAAAGATACTGGCCCAAGCTGGTGCGGTCCTACGCCGCAGAGGCGGTGGTGACCCGCACCAAAGATCGCGCTGCCGACATCCAGCAGGCACAGGAGTTTCTCAACCACCTGGATGGACGGCATGAGACGGTTGACAGCGAGCCCGGACTCTACCGGCACACGGAAATTGCGGGCGATGGCTTCAGAGCCTTTGAGCTGACGTCGCTGCTACCTAAGACTGGGTTTGATCTGCACGTGGCCAAGATGGCGGAGTGAAGAACGGGAGGGCGGTGCACGAGCGGGACGCTCGCGCCTACATGAATCGGAAGCGGTGTCTGGTTGCGGTTTCTGGTTCTGGTCAATCGGCGCCTAGCGAGACGCGAGGAAACTGGAAACCAGAAACTGCTACCCCCGGTTGGCGTCGTACCAGCTTCGCCAGGAAGCCGTGTCGTTAGGCAGGGTTTGTCCGGTGATGTCGCGTAGCGCCTGATAGACCCAGCCGTGGGTCTGTGCGTCCAGGGAGGCGTCGTCGGCGTAGTCGAGCAGTTGCGGGATCACGCTGCGGCGCTGTTCCTGGGTGAGCATGCCGGACTGCGCCAGGCTGCACGCGGCACGCTCGCGGACCATCGGTGAAGCATCGTCGTGAAAGGCCTGCAGCAGAGGGACGATGGTCTCGTTGGTTCCCAGGTAGGCCAGGCCTTCCACCGCCCAGTGGCGGACTTCCGGATCAGGATCGTGCAGCTGGCTGACCAATATCTCGTTGACGCGTTCAGGCTCGACCCCGCGGTTGCCCAGCAGGCCCAGCTCCCAGAGTGCCCAAACTCTTTGCGACCGCGGCCCGCTTCCCGCCTGCAGCGCCAATCGCTCGATCGTCGCTGGCGACTTGATCGCGCCCATGGCCGCCAGGTCTAACTCAATCCCCGCGGCCCGCACCCGAAGGTCATTGGAGTTGAGCGCGGTGGTGATCAGCGCATTGAACTGAGGAGTGAATTTTAGCTTTCCCCACCAGCCTTCCACCCGCGCGGCAATCTGCTCGTTGGCGCCTGCATAGTGGTTGACGGCCCGCTCCAGCAGGGCTTCTGCCTGCTGCTGCGGACTTTTGCGATCCAGACTTTCGAGCTCGTGATCGGAAAGCACGGCGGGAGAAGCAGGTTCGGGCTTGCCCTGCAGGGTAAGGAACCTGGTGATTTGATCAAACGCAGCTCGCGCATTGCCTGTGGCAAAGAACGCGGCCAGCAGAATTCCCACCGCCACCGCGAACAGAACGCGCCAGCTTCCGGACTGGGGATCGATGGACTGATCCAGTTTCAGGCCTGAGCCCGGCTGCAGGGTGCCGTACTCCGGCACCGGCTCGGGACGCGGATCTCCTTCCCAGGAATGCATGCCAGCAGTCTAGGAGGGTTCCGAAATAGGGTAAAGTTACGGTCGAGTACTATGCTATTACCTTTAAATCGAGGCTGATGCAAATGAAGCGCTTGAAGCAATTCTGCTCGGCAACGGTCTGCGGCACACTGGTCACCTTGTCGCTGGTTACGTCCGGTTTGGCCGCCGGTCCCGGATACCACCTGGTCAAGACCTACAAGCTTGGCGGCGCTGGAGGATGGGACTATCTGACTCTCGACCGCAACTCAAGCCGTCTGTTCATCTCCCGTTCCACTCACGTCGTCGTGATCAATCCTTATTCCGGCGAGACCGTGGGCGATATTCCGGATACGCCTGGAGTTCATGGCATTGCTCTGGCCCCGGAATTTGGCCGCGGATTTGTCAGCAACGGCCGCGAGGGCACGGTCAGTGTTTTCGAACTGGCCACTCTGAAAGTGCTTAACAAGATCAAGGTGGGCGAAAACCCGGACGCGATTCTTTACGATCCCGCGAGCAAGCGGGTCTTTACCTTCAACGGCAGGAGCCATGATGCCACCGCCATCGACGCCGCCAAGGGCACGGTGGTGGGCACGATCAAGTTGGATGGGAAGCCTGAGTTCGCGGTCAGTGACGAAAAGGGCGAAATCTTCGTCAATCTGGAAGACAAGAGCGAATTGCTGGCTCTGGATCCGGCCAAGTTGGAGATAAAGTCACGCTGGCCGCTGGCTCCATGTGAGGAGCCAACGGGATTGGCCATCGATCGCAAGCATCGGCGGCTGTTTTCCGGTTGCGGCAACAAGCTGATGGCCATCGTGGACGCGGACAGCGGCAAGCTTATCTCCACGCTTCCAATCGGCGACGGTGTGGACGCGACGGCGTTCGATCCCGAAACCGGGCTGGCGTTCGCTTCCTGCGGCGAGGGCGTGCTCACGGTCGTGCATGAAGATTCGCCGGACAAATTCAGCGTCGCCGAAAATGTTCCGACCCAGCGCGGGGCGCGCACCATGACGCTCGATGCCGCGAAACACCAGATATTTCTGGTGACGGCGAAGTTCGGGCCGCCTCCCGCACCGACGGCGGAGCAGCCTCATCCGTGGCCCTCGATTTTGCCTGACAGTTTTGTGGTGCTGGTGGTGGGCAAGTAGAAATATTCACTTACATCACCGCCGGCACGCTGATTCCCATGACCGCCAGTATCCGCGTCAATTCGCGGCGGACCACGGCCACGGTGGCCAGCAGAAATTTCTTGCGGCCCTCGTCCGCTTCACTCAGGATCGGATGCCGGTGGTAGAAAGCATTGAAGAGTTGCGCAAGCTGGAAGGCGTGCTTGGCCAGATACGCGGGCTCGGTGGTCGAAATTGATTGATCGATGATGTAAGAAGTCTTGGCAGCCGCCAGCCACAATTCCCAGATTTCGTTTCCCGCTTCGCCGCTCAAATGCTGGGCCAGGTCAGCGGCCGAAGAACGGTCTGCCGCATTTCTGCCGAATTCCTCGGGATCGAAACCGCCCTTGCGGAAGATGTTGGCGGCGCGCACCGCGGCATACTGCGCGTAAGGTCCGGTCTCGCCCTCAAAGCTCAAAGCTTCTTTGAAGTCGAATGCGATCACCGAGGACTTGGTGAACTTCAGCATGAAATAACGCAAGGCGCCCACCGCGATCTGGCTGGCAATCGTCGTGCGCTCGGCCTCCGTCAGTTGAGGATGGCGGCCGTCCACCTCATTCTTCGCCGAGGCGATCAACCGGTCGAGCAGGTCGTCCGCCTTAACCCCGAATCCCTTGCGGCCAGAAACTTCAATGTACGGGCGACTCTTGTCGTCATCGGAAAGCTGGTAGCCCAGTTCGGCGGCACAACGCGGCGTGAGCGCGACCATCTCGTAGGAAAAGTGGGTGTAGTGGTCGGCCTGTTCGTTGTACCCCAGGCCACGCAGCGCTTCGATGACAGTGTTCTGCGCCTCCGCCTGGCGGGCGTCAATCACGTTGTAGATCTCCGCCACGCTGCCGAAGTGGGGATGGTCCAGCGCGCCCACCGCAGTCGAAATCCAGCAGTCGTGCCCGTTGGGATAGTGATAGAACTTGCGATAGCCAAAATCGCGGCCCAGCAGTCCAAACTTCCACATGTGGTACGCGATGTCTTTCCCCACGTAGCCAACCGTCCCGTTGGAACGCACAATGACTTTCTGGTCCTCCTCGGCGACCTTCCTGGCTCGAAGTTCACGAAGTTCGGACCGCAAGAGGACCATTGCTTTCTCGCGATTTCCATTGTGTGATCTTTCACTGTCGCAGCTCACCGCAATTCCTGTCGGCACATGGGTGACACGCACCGCATCTTGCTTAGGCGAAACGTAGGTGTCCACGCGTAAATCTTCGGGTTTGATCTCGACGTCTTCTTCGTTCTTTGTACCCTCAGAAATTTGCGGTGTTGCCGTCCCCGCCCGCCGCATCACCCAGCAACCTTTATTCTTTCCTTCCGCCTCAAAGGAAAGTACGCCGCCGTCTTTCAGTTTGGTAAACGCAGCATCCCAGAAATGCAGGTGGAGAATCTCGCTCTCGCGCGGCAGGAAGTCGTATTCGATGTCCAGCCGGTCCATGGTCTCGAGATGCCGCCGCAGAACAGCGACGGAAATCACGTCGGCGACGGCGGCGCTTTCATTGTTGCCCTCTTCGATCGCGTGCAGCGCCTGCTGCCGGACCTGCAGGTTCTGCTTGTCTTCGGCATACCAGTGCGAAACTCGGGCATAGAGGTCCCAGCAGTAGTAGTCAAACCTCGGCTGGCGCGCCAGTTGCTCGATCTCCGCCCGCGACTTCTTTTCAATGTTTAGAAATCCCACCACCACGTCGGCAACCTGCACGCCGGTGTTGTCAATGTAATTCTGGACGTCCACTTCCCTGCCGGCAAATTTCAGCAGCCGGACAAAAGTGTCGCCTAAAATGGCGTTGCGCAGGTGGCCAACGTGGGCCGCCTTATTGGGATTGATGCTGGAATGCTCAACCAGAATCTTGCCGGGAGGGGCGTCAGCCCGCGGCCGTTCGTCGGCAATAAGGGTTGCGGCCAGCTCTTCGCGCCTGAGCCGCGCGTTAATGTAGCCCGCGCCCGCTAATTCCAGCTTCTCAAAGCCTGGAATGGGGCTGATCCCGCTGACGATTTCTTCCGCAATCTTACGCGGGGCCTTGCGCAGCCTTTTGGCCAGTTCGAAAGCCAGCGGCAACGCGTACTCGCCGAACTCCACTTTGGGTGGCTGTTCGATGACGATTCTCGGCAGGTCAAGATCGTAGGTGCGACGCAGAAATTCGCGCACGTGATGGGCGAGCCGTCGTTCGAGATGGCGATACAAGAATTCCCCTAAGCTGTTGAAGAAAAGAGTGATTGTAGCAAACCGCACGAGCATGCGAGGTTTGACGGCAAATGCTGGCTTCCCTATGATGAAAACTGGTTGTTTGCCATTGGTTGTTGGTCATTGGCCAGAAGCCTCTTGGGCTCAGTCTGCTGCCAGATCTGATCGAAAGAGCCAACGACCAAGGGCCAACGACCAACGACCGGTCTTCACCCATGCGCATAGCCTACCTTGACTGCTTCTCCGGCATGAGCGGCGACATGTTTCTGGGCGCCCTGGTGGACGCCGGAGTGCCGGCAAAGCTCTTCGAAGATACGGTCGCGGCCCTGAACATCGGAGCGCGCCTGGAAATTTCACGGGTCACGCGCAGTGGCATCAGCGCGACCAAGGTGGATGTCTTCGTGAACGGCGAGAAGGAATTACCGCGCGAGGTTTTTCTCGAGCAGCAGAATCGTGCACAGAAACCGGAGCACGGGCATGATCACAGTCACAGGCATGCACCCGAACATGTTGAGCTTCGCGAGCATAACTACAGTCAGCCCGGACATGACGGCACGCGGGCGGGGGCGCCCGCGCCACACCGACATGAGTCACACCAGCATGAGCCAGGTCAGCATGGACATGGGCGCGGTCTGAGCGAGATACGCGAGATCATCCGCAAGGCAGAGATCAGCAAAAGCGCGAAGCGCACTGCGATTGCCATCTTCGAAGCGCTGGGGGCGGCGGAGGCAAAGATCCACAACAGCGACATTGAAAAAGTACACTTCCACGAAGTCGGCGCGGTGGACGCGATGGTGGATATCGTCTGCTCCTCGGTTGGAGCCGAGGCCCTGGCTGTCGATGAAATTGTCTGCTCCCCGCTGAATGTTGGCGGGGGCACGGTAAAGTGCGCACATGGAGTCCTCCCCGTGCCGGTTCCGGCGACGGTAGAGCTGCTGCAGGGCGCTCCGGTGTATTCCTCAGGCATTCAGGTGGAACTGGTTACGCCGACGGGAGCAGCCATTGTTAAAACCCTGGCCAAACGATTCGCGCCTTTTCCGGCGATGACGATCGAGAAATCCGGATATGGCGCCGGCACCCGCGACTTTCCCGGGCACGCCAACGTGGTGCGCTTGACCATCGGCGAATCGCGGGCGGGATTGGCGGAGAACAGTTCGCAGGAAACCATCTGCGTGCTTGAAGCCAATCTTGACGACCTGAATCCGCAGGTCTTCGGGTACGTGATCGAGCGACTGCTCGAAGCTGGAGCGCTCGATACCTTTGCCGCGCCGGTGCAGATGAAGAAGAACCGTCCGGGAATATTGCTGACTGTGTTGTCAAAACCGGAGGACGCTTCCCGGCTGACCCAGATAATTTTCACGGAGACCAGTACGCTGGGAGTACGGCGTCGCGAGGAGCAACGCCAGACGCTGGCGCGAAAATGGATTAATGTGGTGACGCGCTGGGGAGACATCCGCTTGAAGATTGCCAGCATGAATGGCACGGTCACCAACTACGCCCCTGAGTATGAAGATTGCAAGAAGATTGCGGCCGAGCACCACGTACCCCTGAAGCGTGTCATGAACGAGGCCATGGAAGCCTATTCGAAGGCCCTGAAGAGCTGAAGCCCGCGTTGCCAGGATCAGACACATAACTCAATGAGCCAAAAGTTTTACATCACGACCCCGATCTACTACGTGAATGCGCGTCCGCACATCGGGCACGCCTACACCACCATTGCCTGCGACACCATCGCCCGGCGGCAGCGCCTGATGGGCTTTGACACCTACTTCCTCACCGGCACCGACGAGCACGGACAGAAGATCGAGCGCGCCGCGCAGGCCGCGGGAAAGACTCCGCAGCAGCTCACCAATGAAGTCTCCGCCGAGTTCCGTTCGCTTTGGGACCGGATGGGATTGACCTACGACGACTTCATCCGCACCACCTCCGACCGGCACAAGAAGGGTGTGCAGGCGCTGTGGAAGCGGATCCGCGACAACGGCTACATCTACAAAGGCAGTTACACCGGTCAGTATTGCGTCTTCGACGAACTGTACGTGGATGTGGTCGGGCCCGGCGCGCCCTGCCCTGAGTGCGGACGGCCCACAGAGACTGTCAAGGAAGAAAACTATTTCTTCAAGCTGTCCGCCTTCCAGGACAAACTGCTGGAGCTCTATGCCAGCCAGCCGGATTTTATCCGTCCCGAAACACGACGCAATGAAGTGATGTCCTTTGTGCGCTCCGGCCTGCGCGACCTTTCGGTCAGCCGCAGCACGTTTTCCTGGGGCATTCCGGTCCCTGACGATTCCGGGCACGTCATCTACGTCTGGCTGGATGCGCTGGCGAATTACATTACCGCGCTGGGGTATGGCTCGGACGACGCGGCAAAGTTCGACAAGTATTGGCCCGCCGACGTGCAGATGATCGGCAAGGAGATTGTCCGCTTCCACTGCGTTTACTGGCCGGCGTTTCTGATGGCCGCAGGGTTGCCCTTGCCGCAGCGAATCATGGCGCACGGCTGGCTGCTGTTTGAAGAAAGCAAAATGTCAAAGTCGCGCGGCAACATCGTGCGTACGGAGACCATTCTCGATGTGCTTGGCTGCGACGCCTTGCGCTATTTTCTGCTGCGCGAAATCGTCTTCGGGCAGGACGGATCGTTTTCTTTCGACGCCCTGGTGCAGCGTTACAACGCCGATCTGGCGAACGGACTGGGCAATCTGACCAGCCGCACGCTGACCATGATCACGCGCTACTTCAAGGGCGAAGTACCTTATCCGTCTCGGGCCGCAACTCTTACAGGGCAAGAGCATGCCATCGCTGACACGGCACGGCAGACGATAGCTGAGTTCAACCGCCTGTTCGATCAGTACCAGTTTTCGCGGGCCCTCGAAGTAGCGTGGAGCCTGGTAGGGGCGGTGGACAAATATATTGTCGAGACCCAGCCCTGGGCGCTGGGCGAGAGGCAGGACGATGAAAGCCGTTCGCGCCTCGCCACTATTCTCTACACCAGCGCCGAGGCTTTGCGCATCGTGACCGCGCTCGCCCATCCCGTAATTCCGGACGCCACCGCGAAAATCTGGGGACAGCTGGGCCTCGGAGATATACGGAAGTTTCCTCTGTCGGAACTGCAATGGGGACAGCTCAAGTTGGGGACCCGGCTCGGCGAGGTCCAGTCCGTCTTTCCGCGCGCCGACAAGAGCACAATTGAAAGGATGCAGAAAATGGAAGAGCAGGGACGCAGCGCTACGACGGCCGTCGAAGAAAAGCCGGCCGAAGAAACAAGAGTGAAGACCCTTGACACGCCCGCGGCACCGGCGAATGTAACCGCGCCCAAACCCACCGCCACCGTGCCCGATGGCAAGATCAGCATCGAGGATTTCGCGAAGGTCGAACTGCGCGTGGGCCAGGTGAAAGTCGCCGAAAAGGTAAAAGGCGCCGACAAACTGCTGCGCCTGGAAGTGGATCTCGGGACTGAAGTGCGGCAGGTGGTGGCGGGAATCGCCGAGGCTTACGCGCCGGAGACCCTGGTTGGGCGCAAGGTCGTAATCGTCGTGAACCTGGCACCGCGGAAATTGCGCGGACTGGAATCGAACGGAATGATCGTGGCGGCCTCCCCTGAAGGCGGGAAGCCTGTGCTGGCGGCCTTTTTGGAGGATGTGCCGGTGGGAACGAGGTTGAAGTAACCCGGCGTCGGGCGTCAGACTTCAGGCGTCGGACTTCAGCCGTCGGGCGTTAGACCTCGGACTTCAGACTGCAGGCTCTCAGAATCTGAATCTTCACGATCTACGGTGAGAGGTCCGACTTCAAGGGCCGAAGTGCGAGGTCTGAAGTCCAAAGTCTGACGTCCGAAGCCCGAAGTCCGCAGTCCGAGGTCCGACGCCCGTGTTCATAGACTCCCACGCTCATCTCGAAATGGAGCAGTTCGACGCCGACCGCGAGATCATGATCGCCCGCGCGCGCGATGGCGGCATTGAGAAGATTGTCGCCATTGGCAGTGGCACCGGTCCCGGCTCTTTGGACTGCGGCATTCAGTTGGCTGAACGGCACGAATTCATACTGGCCACTATCGGAATTCATCCCCATGAAGCCAAACTGGCTACCGATGCCGACTTTCAGGAGCTTGAACAACTGGCGAGGCGGCCCAAGGTCATCGCCTGGGGCGAAATTGGTCTGGATTATTTTTACGATCACTCACCGCGCGAATTGCAGCAGCAAGTTTTCCTGAGACAGATGGAGTTGGCGCGCGCGGCCAAGCTGCCGATCGTGATCCACTGCCGGCCTTCCGCCGGGAGCGATAACGCCTGGGATGACTGCCTCCGTCTTCTGGAACAGCATTGGAAGGCCGGCGGTCTGGGAGGAATTCTGCACTGCTTCACCGGCACCTGGCCTTACGCTAAACGGGCACTCGATCTGGGCTTCATGATTTCCTTCGCTGGCAACGTTACCTTTCCCAAGGCTCAGCCCATCCGCGATGCGGCCAAAGAAGTCCCGCTGGAACGCCTGCTGATCGAAACTGACTCCCCCTTTCTGGCACCGGTGCCGTATCGCGGCAAGCGCAATGAACCAGTGTTTGTCAAAGAAGTAGCCAGGCATCTGGGTGAACTACGCGGGCTCTCGACGGAAAAGGTGGGCAGGCAAACCGCCAAAAACTTCTATAGCTTTTTCAAACTGACTGAATCCCCAGCCCCAGGAAACTAAGATAGTGTCCCAATTTCAGGATTCGTGGAGTCCTTTGCGGCTCTTTGCGTCTTTTGCGGTTTAGGATTTGAATGATATCGGCGAGGTCAAATTCCTTTACCGCAAAGGACGCTAAGGAAGCCGCAAAGGACGCAAAGCAAACAACCCAGTTGACCAACACGCCGCCGACTGCAAAGAACTGCGGCGTTGAAGCCGCTTCTTCTGGTACCCTCAGAGGTTACATTTTCATAGATCTCAGAAGGCGCTGCGAACATGCCCGAAAACACCTTTGACATTGTGAGCAAGATCGATCTGGAAGAGGTTTCAAACGCCATACAGCAGGCGTCGAAAGAAGTTCACACCCGCTTCGATTTGAAGGACTCCAAGTCCAAAATCGAGCTTGAGGGGAAAGACGCGATCGTGCTGCATTCCATCGACGAATACAAGTTGAAGTCGGTAAGCGACATCCTGCAGCAAAAGCTGGCAAAGCGCGGCGTGCCGTTGAAGGGTCTCACTCACGGCGTCATTGAATCGGCCCTGGGAGGAACGGCCAAGCAAAAGATCACTTTGCAGCAGGGCATCCCGATGGAGAAGGCCAAAGAGATTGTGCAGCTGATCAAGGGTTCGAAAAACAAGGTGCAGGCATCGATTCAGGGAGACCTCATTCGGGTGAGTGGCAAGGACCGCGACACACTGCAGGCGGTAATCGCACTGCTGAAACAGAAGGATTTCGGGATCGACATGCAGTTTACGAATTACCGGACAAACTAGTGAGCATGCCCGCCGCCATCAACGGAAAAGAGTTCTTCGAACTCCTGCGCGAGGACCTGGCCGCCATTGAACGCGAGTTCGGGCGGGACACGGTTTCGGGCGTCGAAGCCATCACCGAGATTGGCGAATACCTGCGCAATGGCGGAGGCAAACGCATCCGTCCCGCGCTGTTGCTGCTGGCCGCTAAATTATTCAACTACCAGGGACGCGGCGCCATCCGCCTGGGCGCGGTGGTCGAGATCATTCACACTGCCACCCTGGTGCACGACGATATTATCGACGAAGCCCAGACCCGGCGCGGCCGGCCCGCGGCCAACACGCAATGGGGCAACTCCAAGTGTGTGCTGGCCGGCGATTGGCTCTACATGCAGGCCTTCAAGGTCGCGGTCCAGGAGCGCAACTTCCGTATTCTCGACACGCTCATCGAATTGACCCAGCAGATGGTGGAGGGCGAACTCCTGCAGATGGAAAAGCTGGGCAAGCTTATCTCGCTCGATGAGCATTTTGATCTGATCTTCCGCAAGACTGCCTGTCTTTTCTCGGTATGCATGCGGATGGGCGCAATTCTGGGCGGGGCCACGCCCGAACAGGAAGAGAGCCTGGGACAATACGGACGCGATCTGGGAATGGCATTTCAGATCGTGGACGACGTGCTTGATCTGACCGCGTCGGAGAGAGTCCTGGGTAAGCCGGTGGCCAGCGACCTGCGGGAAGGCAAGGTCACGATGGCGGTCATCCACGCGCTGGAACGGTGCACGCCACGCGAACGCGAGATGATTGAGACCGTGGTGCAGGAGCGCGCCTTCGAGGGAGTCACGCATCGCGAAATCATTGGAATTCTGGAGCACTACGGATCGCTTGAAGCGGCCAACGCGCGCGCCCTCCAGTACGCTACCCTGGCGCGCAATGCGATCTGCAGTTTCCCGGACAGCGAGTTCAAGCGCGCCCTGCTGTGGGCGCCGGATTTTGTAGTAGCCAGGGAAAAGTAACACCTGCTTGCGGTTGATCAAGCGACTTAGTCCATCACTTTAAGTTCTGAATAGCTCAACTCTTACTGGCAGGCGATTCAAATAACCTTTCAATCTGGGGAAAACCCGTTTCTCCCCCTGACGCCGTACATCTCACGGGCATCCGATGAACATCCAAAGCCCGATCTCAGGAGGAGATTGAACTATGAAGAAACTATTGATACTCGCACTGGCTGCCTGCGTCATGTTTACCGTGGCCAGCTTCGCACAGGACATGTCACAAGACAGCGGAACAGCCAAAGCGGCACCGGCCCCGCTTAAGAACATCAAGGGCACCGTGAAGGCTGACGGCGACAAGTTGACTTTCGTTTCCGACAAGGACAAGAAGTCGTGGGACGTGGTCAATCCTGAAACCCTGAAGGGACACGAAGGCCATCACGTGGAAGTCAGCGCTCACGTGTACGCCGACAAGGACCAGATTCATGTCATGAGCGTCAAGATGCTCAAGGCCGAGAAGATGGACAAGATGGACAACATGTCGAAGTAGCGGTTGCTGAACTGGAACACCAGAGGGCGGCAAGAGCCGCCCTTTTTCTTTATACTAACGCAGCCGGCACCCGGCCCATGAATGCAACCATTACTTTCACTGATCGGGCACCACGGATACATTCTGGTGTTCGTTATCGTCCTTGCCGAAGCTTTAGGATTACCCGTTCCCGCCGCAGTGGCCCTGGTGGCGGGCGGTGCGGCAGCTGCCGCCGGAGTGCTGGGCGTGTACCGGCTGCTATTGCTGGCTGTGCTCGCCATGCTGCTGGGCGACTGCCTGCTGTTCGTGGCCGGACGATACATGGGATGGGGCCTGCTCGGCTTTCTTTGCAAACTGTCGGTCAACCCCGAAACCTGTATCCTGCGCTCGGCCGAGTCGTTCTATAAGCGCGGCAAGGCCACTCTGCTGTTCGCCAAATTCATTCCCGGAATCAACACCATGGCGCCACCGCTGGCGGGAAGCATGAAAATGCCGCTCGACACTTTTCTCCGGCTTGACCTGGCGGGAGCGACCCTGTACGCCACGGTTTACGTGGCCGTCGGATTCCTGTTCCGCGATTTTCTGGTTTCCGTGATGCGCGGCTTTCAAACCGCCGGCCGCGCGGTCGAGGGGGTAACGGTTCTCGCGCTCATCGGGTACGCCCTGTACCGGGTCTGGCTTTATCGTAAACACGGCGTATATAGAGTGGTGCCCCGCATCCAGGTGGATGAAGTGACGCGCCGGCTGGCGTCGGAAGACAAGGAAAAAATCCTGCTCATCGACGTCCGCAGCCATGGCTACTATGACGCAGAGACCGCGCGTATTAAGGGATCGATCCGGCTGGAACCCAACAAGCTGAAAGAAGAACTGCAGAACATACCCAAGGACAAAGACATTTATGTCTACTGTACTTGAGCACGCGAAGCTACCAGCGCCCGGGTGGCGCATATGCTGCGGGAAGAAGGCTTCAACGCGTTCGTAATCGTGGGCGGATTGGCCGCCTGGCGCAAAGCAGGCAATCCGCTGGAACCGGTCCCGCGCGATGATCTGGTGAAGCTGCCCACGTTTTCGTGAGAGCGGACGTCAGGCGTCGGACCTCGGACCTCAGCACCAGCCACTTGGGAGAGGCCGAGGCCTGACGCCCGAAGTCCGAGGTCCGACGCCCGAAGTCCGACGCCCGATCATGTCGAAAGAAATCGAGATCAAGTTTCGCGTGGATGATATTCGCGCGCTAGCGCCGCGGCTGCGAGCCGCCGGCTTCCGTCAGGTGACCCGGCGCACCCACGAAAGCAACACGCTGTACGACCTCCCGGGCCAGAAGCTGCGAAAACGCGGCGAACTGCTGCGCCTCCGCAAGTACGGG
>Ga0207706_10000781_pt1 | contig 32972 bp, 8 predicted proteins | sample KBSC53metaG_FD_184318 | JGI IMG/M metagenome (GOLD analysis project Ga0207706, IMG submission 184318) | Corn rhizosphere microbial communities from Kellogg Biological Station, Michigan, USA - KBS C5-3 metaG (SPAdes) (version 2) | ecosystem: Host-associated > Plants > Roots > Rhizosphere > Soil ... | reverse complement strand
ACGCCTGGCGATTCCTGCAACCCGCCGGCTTTGATGGCATGCACGACGGCACCGTCGAGGATCTCGGTGACGGCCGCCTGCGCTTCCGCTCGGTGATCGAGATGCATACGCGCGGCCTCAAGGCCACGCTGTTGTGGTTGTTCGTGATGCGCCCGCTTCACGACGCAGTGGTCGAAGACAGCTTCGACAAGGTCGAGCGCGAGATGGGACGGTCTCTGCCCGATCGCCCGTTGAGCTTCTGGGTCCGCACGCTTCGCCGCATCAAGCGCAGGCGCTCGGCCGAGTACCAGCGCATCCATCGCGAGCAACTCGACCACTGATCCGCGAAGCGCGCGCGGCAATCTGCGGCGCGCGTCGCCCCCTCCTGCAGTGCCCCGACAAAGAGGATTCGCCATGACGCTCGAACTGGCCGACAGTCGGTCCCGATCCGACAAGAAAGACCTGGATCAAATTCCCGGTGACACCGGCTGGCCCGTCGTCGGGCACACGCTGCAGTTGCTGCACGACTATCGCGGGCTTCAGAAGCGCATGTATGCCGCCTATGGTCCGGTCCACAAGATCCGCGTGCTGGGCGACGTCCGTGTCTCGCTGCTCGGCCCCGAGGCCAACGAGCTCGTGCTGATGGACCGTGAGCAGAACTTCTCCAGCAAGCTCGGCTGGCGCTCCCTGGAGACTCTGCTCCAAGGCGCTCTGATGCTGCGCGACTTCGACGAGCATCGCGCCCACCGCAAAGTGCTTGCGCCCGCGTTCAAGCCATCGACCCTGGCGGACTACCTCGAGGCCATGCAACCCATCATGGCCGCGCGCCTCGAACAGTGGCGCACGGCGCCGCCGCCGCTGTTCTTCCCGGCCGTGAAGGAGCTTCTGCTCGAGGTCTCGATGCACGTGTTCCTGGGGGAGGACAACGCACGCGACATCGCCAAGATCAAGGACGCCTTCATCACGGTCGTCAACGCCACCGTGTCGCTGATTCGCGCGCCCATTCCCGGCCTGCCCTACGACCGCGGCCTGAAGGCGCGGCGCGTGCTGCTGGACTACATCAAGGCCAACATCGCTTCCCGCCGGAAGGGCCAGGGCAAGGACATCTTCACGCGCCTGTGCCAAGCCACGGACGACGAGGGCCGTCACTGGAGCGACGACGAGATCGCCCAGCACATGGTCTTCGTGATGGGCGCGGCCCACGACACGACCACGAGCTCGATCTGCACGCTGGTGTGGTCTCTCGTCTCAACGCCGTCCTGGCAGGACCGGTTGCGCGACGAGTGCTCGGCCATCAACAACGCAACAGGCTTCCTGCACTACGAGGACCTGGATCGCATGCCGCTGAGCGAATACTGCTTCAAGGAGGCGCTGCGCTTGTACCCGCCGGTGGTGACCATCAACCGCTGCGCGCTGCGCGCCTTCACGTTCAAGGGCCACACGATCCCTGCGCGCACGATGCTCGCCCTCAGCCCGGCATTCACGCACACGATGCCGGAGATCTGGACCGCCCCCCAGACGTTCGATCCGATGCGCTTTGCCCCGGACCGCGCCGAGGACAAGCGCCATCGCTTCGCGTGGGTGCCGTTCGGCGGCGGTGCGCACCAATGCATCGGCCTGAATTTCGCCTACATCCAGGCGAAGTCGTTCCTGCGGCAGCTGCTGCCGCGCTTCCAGCTTTCGCTACCGCCCGGCTACCGGGCCGATCTCGCGATGTTGCCGATCCCGCGCCACAAAGACGGGCTGCCGCTGATCCTGAAGCCGCTATGAGCGTGAGCGCACGACCTGCGCCCCTGCCCTTTCCACAGCACTGAACAACGGAGATACCCGCAATGCCCACGGCAGGAATCGAAGCGATGAACGTGTTCGGCGGCACCGCCTGCCTGGACGTCATGAAGCTGGCAGCGCACCGCGGGCTCGATACCGCCCGCTTCGAGAACCTGCTGATGAAGGGCAAGGCCGTCGCGCTGCCCTGCGAGGATCCTGTGACATTCGCGGTGAACGCCGCCAAGCCGGTGATCGACGCGATGACCCCGGAGGACCGCTCTCGCATCGAGCTGCTCATCACCTGCACCGAATCGGGCATCGACTTTGGAAAGTCGATGAGCACCTACATCCACGACCAGTTGGGATTGGACCGCCACTGCCGGCTTTTCGAGATCAAGCAGGCCTGCTATGCCGCGACCGCGGGGCTGCAGATGGCGCTCGGCTTCATCCTGTCGCAGGCCTCCCCCGGCGCGAAGGCCCTGGTGGTCGCGACTGACATCTCACGCTTCCTCGTTGCCGAGGGGGGCGACGCCCTCTCGGAAGACTGGTCCTACGCCGAGCCGAGCAGCGGCGCCGGCGCGGTCGCGCTGCTGGTCAGCGACAAGCCGCACGTGTTCGAGGTCGATGTGGGAGCGAACGGCTATTACGGCTACGAAGTGATGGACACCTGCCGCCCCGTCGTCGACAGCGAGGCGGGAGACGCGGATCTGTCCCTGCTGTCCTACCTCGATTGCTGCGAGCAGACCTTCCTCGAATACCAGCGTCGTGTCGAAGGCGCCGACTACCGCGAGACCTTCCAGTATCTGAGCTATCACACGCCGTTCGGCGGCATGGTCAAGGGTGCCCATCGCAACATGATGCGAAAGCTCGCAAAGGCGAGCCCACCCCAGATCGAAGAGGACTTCCGGCGCCGCGTGCTGCCCGGACTCGACTTCTGCCAGCAGATCGGCAATGTCATGGGCGGCACTCTCTTCGTGTCTCTCGCCAGCACCATCTGCAACGGCGACTTCTCCACGCCCAAGCGCATCGGCTGCTTTTCCTACGGCTCAGGCTGCTGCTCCGAGTTCTTCAGCGGCGTTGTCACCGCCGATGGCGCGCGCCGCATGAAGAGCATGAACATCGCCGCAAACCTCGACCGCCGCCATGGCCTGTCCATCGAGGAGTACGAAGATCTGCTTCATCGTGGCCGCGAGGTCCGCTTCGGTACGCGCAACGTGCGTCTGGACCTCGACGACATCCCGGGTCTCGGCGAGACGCGCCGTTACGGACCGCGTCTGGTGCTGTCGGAGATCCGCGAGTTCCACCGCTGCTACGAGTGGCGATGATGGACGGGTACCGCACGATCCTCGTCGAGGACAAGGGCCCGGTCTGCACGATCCGGTTCAATCGACCGCAGGCCGGGAATACGATCAACAGCACATTGATCGTCGAGATGCTCGATGCACTCGACGAAGCCCAGCGGGCGGCCCAGACCATCATCGTGCTGGAGGGGTCACCCGGGGTGTTTTGTCTGGGTGCCGACTTCCAAGAGGCTGGCGAGGACCGGTCATCCGCGGATGCGGACCCTGAACCGCTGTATGCGCTGTGGCAGCGTCTGGCCGCCGGGCCCTTCATCTCCGTGGCGCACGTGCGGGGCAAGGTGAACGCGGGAGGCGTCGGCTTCGTTGCTGCCTGTGACATTGCGGTGGCGGCGTCGGAAGCGCGCTTCAGCCTGTCAGAGCTTCTTTTCGGTCTGATCCCCGCCTGCGTCATGCCGTTTCTCGTGCGCCGGGTCGGATTCCAGAAGGCGCACTACCTGACGATGATGACCCAAGCCATCGGCGCCGAGCAGGCGGCCGCATGGGGCTTGGTCGACGCACACGGTGCGAGCAGCGAGGACCTTCTGCGCCGCCACCTGCTGCGCTTGCGGCCGCTCGCGCGCCCCGCCATCGAACGCTACAAACGCTTCATGAGTGCGGTTGAGCCGCTGCCGGCAGCTGCGCGCGATGTGGCTCTGGCGACCAACCGCGAGGTCTTCTCCGATCAGGCCAATCTCGCGGCGATCCGACGCTTCGTGACCACCGGCGCAATGCCCTGGGAGACGGAGGCCGATCATGTCCGCTGACGTCGTCCTGCTGGAGACGGTGGAGCCGGGCATCGCGCGCATCGTCATGCAGGACCGCGTCCATCGCAACGGCTTCTCGCCGGCCCTCATCGACGGCCTGGTCCGTGCCTTCGAAGCCGTGGGCGCCGACGAGGAGGTGCGTGCAGTGATCCTCACCGGCTACGACTCCTACTTCGCGTCCGGTGGCACGCGAGATGCACTGTTGAAGCTGCATGACGGCGCGGGCCGGTTCACCGATCGTCCGCTCTATGACCTTCCGTTGCATTGCCCGGTACCGGTCATCGCGGCGATGCAGGGGCACGGCATCGGCGGTGGATTCGTGATGGGGCTCTTCGCCGACTTCGTGCTGTTGAGCCGGGAGAGCATCTACACCACCAACTTCATGAAGTATGGGTTCACGCCGGGCTTCGGCGCGACCTGCATCGTGAAGGAACGCCTCGGCAGCGCGCTCGCGAACGAGATGCTGATCACGGCGCGCAACTACCGAGGCGAAGAACTCGCGCGCCGCGGCGCTCCTTACCCGGCGCTACCGCGGGCCGAGGTCGCCGAGGCAGCACTGTCTTTGGCACGAGACGTGGCCGACAAGCCCCGCGTGTCGCTCGTCACCCTCAAGCATCGCCTCACGGAGGAACTGCGCGCTGCGTTGCCGAAAGCCACCGCGGCGGAGGTCGAGATGCACGCCAAGACCTTCAATCTGCCGGAGGTGCGCCAGCGCATCGCCAGCTTGTTCGACGCCTGATTCCCGACCACGCCGCCAACAAGCCCATGAAGCGACGCCGCTGCGCCGCGCATCCACAAGTCACCAGGGAAGAATGTCATGGAAGCGTTCGTTTTCGCCGGTCAGGGCTCGCAGCGCCAAGGCATGGGCGGCAACCTGTTCGAGACTGTGCCCGAGTTCGCCCGTGCAGAGCGCGAGATCGACGCATTGCTGGGCTACTCGGTGCGCGAACTCTGTCTGCAAGACGGCGGCCGTCGTCTCCAGCAGACCGCCTACACCCAGCCGGCGCTGTTCGTCGTGAACGCGCTGCACGCCTGGGACGCGTTTTCCCGGGGCCTGCAGCCGCGCTACCTGGCCGGCCACAGCCTCGGTGAATACAACGCGCTTCTCGCTGCCGGCGTCTTCGATTTCGTGACGGGCGTACGGCTGGTGCAAAAGCGGGGGGCGTTGATGGGCGAGGCACGCGACGGCGGCATGACCGCCATCGTCGGACTGGAGTCGCGCCGCATCGAGGCATTGCTGCGGGAACACGGCTTCGATGCCGTGGACGTGGCAAACCACAACTCGCGCACCCAGACGGTACTCTCCGGCCCGGTCGACGAACTGCGTCGTGCAGGCCCGATCTTCGAGGCTGCCGGCGCGCATGCCGTGGTGCCGCTGCCGGTGAGCGCAGCCTTCCACTCGCGCTACATGAAGCGCGCGGCTGAGGAGTTCGCGGCTTTCCTGGCTGACGTACCGCTGGGTCGGCCCTCGATCCCGGTCCTCTCGAACGTCACCGCGCGTCCGTATCCACGCGATGGCGATGCCAGCGCCATGCGCGAGCTGCTCGTGCGTCAGATCGCCGAGCCGGTTCTGTGGACGCACTCCGTGCTCTATCTGCTCGATCGCGGCGTCGAAACCTTCCACGAGATGGGCCCGGGCAACGTGCTCACGCGCCTGGTCAACCAGATACGCCAGCCTCCGGTGCCTGCCGATGCCGTGGGGGGCACCCCGATGACGGCGCTGGCCGCCCCGCGGAGCGCAGCATGAGCAAGAACCCTTTCCCGGCCGATCGCGCGCGCGGCCGCATCGCGATCATCGGCATGTCGTGCCAGTTGCCCGGCGCCATCGACGCCGATGCGTATTGGCAAAACCTGCGTGACGGCGTCGACAGCATTCGCGAAATCCCGCCGCAGCGGTGGAGCCTTGATGACCATTACTCGGCCGATCCCGAAGCGCCGGGGCGCGGCATCAGCAAATGGGGTGGCTTCATCGACCGTGCCGACGAATTCGATGCGGGCTACTTCAACATTTCGCCGCGCGAGGCACAGTACGTCGACCCCCAGCAACGCCTGATCCTGCAGGCCACGGTGGGCTGCCTGGAGGACGCGGGCTATCCGGAATCGAGCGTGAGCGGCAGCCGCACCGGTGTCTACATCGGCGCTTCGCTCATCGACCACTGGCCCTTCCTGCGCGAGTCGGGGCAGACCGTGACACCCTACTGGTCCACGGGCTGCGCGATGAGCCTCATCGCCAACCGCATTTCGCACCAGTTCAACCTCAACGGCCCGAGCATGGCGGTCGACACGGCCTGCTCCAGCGCGCTGGTCGCGCTTCACCAGGCCGCGGTCGCGCTGCGTGCGGGCGACTGCGACATGGCGCTCGTCGGCGGCGTTTCCGTGCTGTCGACGCCGACGCACTTCACCACCTTCTCGAAGATGGGCATGCTGTCGCCGCAGGGGCGGTGCCGCACCTTCGATGCGCAGGCCAATGGCTATGTCCGCGGTGAAGGCGTCGCGATCGTGCTGCTCAAGCGCGAGGAAGAGGCACTCGCGGACGGCGACCGCATCCTCGGCATCGTGCTGGGCAGCGCGACGAATCACGGCGGCCGCGCCCGCAACCTCACCTCGCCGAATGCGTTCTCGCAGGCCAGGGTGATCGTCGACGCGCACCTTCAGGCCGGTGTGCCGCCCGATACCATCGGCCACGTCGAGGCGCACGGTACCGGCACGCCCCTGGGCGATCCCATCGAGATGGTGGGGCTGAAGCGGGCGTTCGCCAAGCTCGCCGAGCACCACGGCGTGACGCTGCACGAGGGCACCTGCGCAGTCGGCTCCGCCAAGCCCTACGTGGGCCACCTCGAGCCCGTGGCCGGCATGGCCGGGCTGTTCAAGGTCCTGCTCAGCCTGCGCCACCAACGTCTGCCGGGGTTGCTGCACTTCGAGCGCCTGAATCCGCGCATCGAACTGAAGGGCAGCCCGTTTTTCATGCTCGACCAGCCGCGCGATTGGCCCGCCGGCGATGCACCCCGTCGCGCCGGCCTGAGCAGCTTCGGCTTTGGCGGCGCCAACGTCCACGTGGTGCTCGAGGAGGCGCCGAAGCCGCCTGCCCGTGAGGCGCAGGAGCGTCCCGCCTGGCTGGTGTGCCTGTCCGCCAAGACGCCGGAGGCCCTCCAGCGGCGCGAGGAACAGCTGCTCGACTGGCTCCAGGCCGCCGGCCGCGATGTCTCGTTGGCTGACCTCTCGGTCACGTTGCTCACGGGACGACAGGCCTTCGACGTCCGCTCCGCGTTCGTCGCGCGGGACCTCGACGAGGTACGAGCGACGCTCGCCGGCCGCGAAGGCATGGCGCCGCGCAGGAGCAATGACCCCGGCAACGCGGCGGCTGACGCGAAGCGCATGGCCCCCGAGAGCCCGGCAGCCGCCTTTCTCGCGGCCTTGCGCGACGGCGTGGTCGCCATGGACGATGCGGCCTACCGGGCCGGCCTCGAGGCGCTGGCCGAGGCTTTCTGCGCTGGCGCCGACATCGACCCCGAGCTGCTGGCCCGGGACATCGGTGGCCGGCGCATTGCACTGCCCACCTATCCGTTCGAACGGCGGCGCTACTCCATCCACGCCGCGCCGGGCGAGCCCATCCCCGATCGGCCGGCCTACGTCGCGCTGGAAACGCCCGCGGTGGCGGCCGAGCGACAGGCCCCGAGGCCAGCTTCGGCGACCACGTCGCGCCGCGTGACGCTGCGCCCGCTCGCGAGCGCCCCTTGCGCCACGTCTTCGGTCCACCCTGTCGACACGCCCGCTCCCCTGCCCCTGGCAGCCGAGCCCGCACCACCGGTCCAGCTCGCGCAGACGCCCGCCGCGCACTCGCCTGACAAGGGGGAACTGACGCCCCCGCAGGCCTGCGACGCCACGCCGTCGATCGAGACATTGCGTCGACAGCTCGCCGCCAGCCTCGCGGCGGCGCTCTACGTATCCCCCGAATCGGTCGACCCGGCACGTCCGTTCGTCGAACTCGGGCTCGACTCGGTGGTGGGCGTCGAGTGGATGCGCGACGTGAACCGCAGCCATGGGCTGAGTCTTCCGGTGACGAAGCTGTACGACCACCCCACGGTCGATGCGCTCGCGCGCTTCGTCCAGGCCGAAATGGCGCAAGCCCGCCCGTCTGAAGTTTCGAGCGCAGGCGCGCCGACGATCGCACCGCCGCTGGCGCTCGGCACCGTGCGCGAGCACCTTCGAACAAGCCTGGCCACAGCCCTCTACACCGATGTCAGCGCCATCGCCGACGACCGTCCATTCGTCGATCTGGGCCTCGACTCGGTGGTGGGTGTCGAGTGGATCCGCGCCATCAACAAGCGCTGGGGCACAAGCCTGCCGGCCACGAAACTCTATGATCACCCGACCGTCGCCGACCTGGCTGCCGTGGTCGCCGCGCAGGTAGCGCCGGTCTCCCCTCCTCCCGAACCGCTCCGTGCAGGCGCGCCGTTCGGCCTCGTCGTCTCGACCGTTCAGCGCCTGGACGAGCTCGCCCTGACGGCCTGGCCACTGTCCCCGCCGGCACCCGGCGAAGTCACGATCCAGGTCCACGCATCGGCCATCAACTTCCCCGATCTGCTGTGCGTGCAGGGCCTCTATCCCACACTGCCCCCCTACCCCTTCGTGCCGGGCTTCGAGGTCGCGGGGGTCGTGACCTCGGTCGGAACCGGTGTGTCCGGCGTGGCCGTGGGCGACGAGGTCATCGCCGTCACCGGCCGCACGCTCGGCGGCCATGCCAGCCACGTGAATGTCGACGCCAGACAGGTTTGCGCCAAGCCGCGCAACCTGGGCTTCGAGGAGGCATGCAGTCTGCCGGTCGTGTTCTCCACGGTGCAGCAGGCGTTCGAGACCGCGCGCCTTGCCCCCGGCGACCATGTGCTGGTGCAAACGGCCACTGGCGGATGCGGCTTGGCCGCACTGCAGATGGCCTGGCGCCTCGGGTGCGTCTGCTATGGCACCTCCAGCCAGGAAGACAAGCTGGAGATCCTGCGCCGCCTCGGCGTCGGACACGCGATCAACTACCGGACCACGGCCTTCGATGCCGAGATCGCGCGTCTGACGAACGGACGAGGCGTCGACGTGGTGCTGAACATGCTGTCCGGCGATGCGATCCAGCGCGGGCTGGATTGCCTCGCGCCTGCCGGCCGTTACGTCGAGATTGCCGTCCATGCCTTGCGCACCAGCGCGAAGCTGGATCTCTCCCGGCTCGTGGACAACCAGTCCGTGCACAGCATCGATCTGCGCCGCCGCCTCCTCGACGGCGCGGTCGAATGGCGTACGAGCTTTGCCCCGCTTCTGCCGCTGTTCGAGTCCGGTGAACTGCGGCCCGTGGTCTCGCGGATCTATCCGGTCGCCCGGATCGCGGAAGCGCTGCGCTACGTCACCGAGGCACGCCACATCGGCAAGGTCGTGATCAGCCACACCGCCACGGAGGTGGAAGACCGCAGCGAAGCCTGCATCCAGGCGCTGCTGGCGCAGCACGAGACCTGCCGGCACGCCGGTATCCCGCGGGCAGCCCCGGAGCCCACACGGACCGCGCCCAGCGGCACGGACATCGCGGTCATCGGCATGTCCGGCCAGTTCCCGATGGCCGGTGACCTCGATACTTTCTGGAGACACCTGCGCGAGGGCCGCGACTGTGTCTCCGAGGTGCCGCCGGACCGCTGGTCCCTGGCGGCCCATTTCGATGGCAGTGGCCGCATCGCCGGCAAAACCTATTGCCGATCGATGGGCGCTCTGGAGGACGCAGACCGCTTCGATCCCCTGTTCTTCAGCATCTCCCCGACCGAGGCCAGCTGCATGGACCCGGAGCAGCGCCTGTTCCTGCAGAACGCCTGGCACTGCCTGGAGGACGCCGGCATCCCCCCCAGCTCGCTGGCAGGCACGCGCTGCGGCTTGTTCGCAGGCTGCGCCTCCGGCGACTACGGTCTCGCACTCGGCGCGGACCGGCTGACGGCCCACGGTCTCATGGGCGGCGCCGCCTCCATCCTCGCCGGTCGCGTTTCGTATCTGCTCGACCTGCAGGGCCCGTGCCTGTCGATCGACACCGCCTGCTCGTCTTCGCTGGCGGCCATTGCCACCGCCTGCGACAGCCTGGTGCAAGGCAGCAGCGATCTTGCGTTGGCAGGCGGAGCCTATGTGATGGCCAGTCCGGCAATGCACATCATGGCCAGCCAGGCCGGGATGTTGTCGCGCACAGGCCGTTGCCACACCTTCGATCAATCGGCTGACGGCTTCGTGCCCGGCGAGGGTGTGGGCGTCGTGCTGCTGAAGCGGCTCTCCGACGCGCTGAGAGACGACGACCGCATTCTTGGGGTCATCAAGGGCTGGGGTGTCAGACAGGACGGCAAGACCAATGGCATCACCGCGCCCAGCGTCAACTCCCAGGTCGCGCTGGAACGCGAAGTCTATGAGCGCTTCGGGGTCGACCCCGACCGCATCTCGCTGGTCGAGGCGCATGGCACGGGCACCAAGCTGGGCGACCCGATCGAGGTGGAAGCGCTGACGCGCTCGTTCCGAGCCTCGACGCCTCGCAAGGGCTACTGCGCCATCGGCTCGGTCAAGTCCAATATCGGCCACGCGCTCACGGCCGCGGGCGTCAGCGGGTTGATCAAGCTGCTGCTGTGCCTGGAGCATCGCACGCTGGTGCCCTCGGCATTGTTCGAGACGCCCAACGAACATATCGACTTCGAAGGCTCGCCGTTCTACGTCAACACGCAACGTCGAGAGTGGCCGCAGCCACCGAATGGCGCACGCCGTCTGGCCGCGATCAGTTCCTTCGGCTTCAGCGGCACCAACGTGCACATGGTGATCGAGGAGGGCCCGCGCCCCGCACCGGCTTCAGCGCCCGACGGCAACTCCGCGCTCGTCGTCCTGTCCGCCCGCAACGAGGCCGCACTCGCCGCCGGCGTCGCACGCCTGAGGGATCACGTGCATGCCACGCCCGATCTCGACCTGCACGACCTCGCCTACACGCTGCAGGTCGGTCGGGAGGCGATGGAACGCCGGCTCTCGTTCGTGGTCGCCTCGCGCTCCGAGTTGCTGGCAACACTGGATCGCCTCGCCGCCACGGGGGCACCGATCGGCACCCCCGCTGGCACGGCCCATCCATGGATCGCCGGCTTCGCCTCCGATCCGGATGCCCGTGCCCTGTTGGCCACCTGGTGTCGCAAGCAGGAACTCGATCGACTCGCGGAGCTCTGGCGCCATGGCGTGAACATCGACTGGAGCCTGCTGCATGCCGGCCGGCGCCGCCGTCGCATCCGCCTGCCGGGCTATGCCTTCGCCCGCGAACGCTATTGGCTGCTGGATGCAACCACGCCCGCTGCGTCGCCCGCCCCGGAGGCCACGAGCGCGCCGGCACACCCGCTGATGCAGCGCACCGTCCCGGCGGCATCGGGCCGGCGGTTCGAGGCCGCCTTCAACGGTCGAGAATTCTTCCTCGACGACCATCGAGTGGGCGGCCGGCGCGTGCTGCCGGCAGTCGCGCATCTAGAACTCGCCCGCGCCGCCGCAATGACCAGCCTCCCAAGCGGTCAGGCCGCCGCCGCAAGACGCCTGGTGCTGCAGGACATGCGTTGGCTAAAGCCGGTGATTGCGAGCGACGCCGGCGTGGCCATCGGCCTGGTTCTCGAGGATGCACAGGGCGATGCGACGTCCTTCCGCGTCGAGAGCGCCTCGTCGGGAGGCACACCCACGGTCTATGCGACCGGCGTCATGCGATGGATGGATGCGCCTCCCTCCGCGCACCTCGACCTACCGGCTTTGCGCGCCGCCTGCGACCAGGGCACGCTGGAAGCCGACGACTGCTATGCGGCTTTCAGCGCAGCGGGGCTGTCCTACGGTCCTGGACACAGGGCGCTGGAGAGCGTCCACCGTGGCACCGACGGCGTGCTCGCACGGTTGCGACTGCCCGCAGCGCTCGCGCCGGATGCCGGGGGCTTCGTCCTCCATCCGTCACTGATGGACGGTGCGCTGCAGGCCTGCATCGGGCTGCTGGGCGACTCGCAGGGCGCGTTGCCCAAGGTGGCATTGCCGTGCGCCCTGCGGGAACTGCAGGTACTGGTCGCCGGGCCCACGCCGACCTGGTCCTGGCTGCGGCGCGCGGCCTCGGGCTCCGCAGCCGATGAGACGGTCATCGACGTGGACCTGTGCGACGACGATGGCCGCGTGCTCGTCAGGATGCAGGGCCTGGCGCTGCGCCCGCTGGTCGCGGCACTGCAGGCGCCGGAGGCCAAGGAACCGCCCCTCGCGCTGCTGCGCAGCGATTGGCAGCCGGCGGTCGGCGAGCCGGTCGCGTCGAGCGCCGACCTGCCGTCAACCCACCTCGTGCTGTTGTGCGGTCTGCCGGCGCTCGACCCGCAAGTCGTGTCCCTGCATCTGCCACGCGCCCGCTGCGTCGCGCTGCCCTTCGACGATCAGTCGGTCGCCGCAGGCTACACCGGCGTCGTGAGCGCCACCTTGGCCGAATTGCAGCGTGTGCTCGCGCAGGCACCCGATACGCCGTCGCTCGTCCAAGTCGTGCATCCGGTCCAGGGCGATGCGGCGTTGGTGGCCGGCATCGCTGGATTGCTGAAGTCCGCGCGCCTGGAACGCCCCTCGTTCTCGGGCCAGGTGATCGGCGTCGATGTCGCTGCGCGTCCGGTCCAGGTCGCGGCACTGCTGGAGGCCGACGCGCGCACCGCGGATGAACGCATCCGCCATCTCGGCACCCGGCGCGAAGTGCTGCACTGGTCAACAGCAACGCAGGCGGACGCACTGGAAGCTCCGGCCACACCACCGTGGAAGCCGCAGGGCGTGTACCTCATCACCGGAGGCGCCGGCGGCATCGGCCTCGTATTCGCGCAGGAAATCGTTCGCCGCATGCCCACCGCGCATGTCGTCCTGGCCGGTCGTTCGCTGCTTTCCGAAGCGCAGCGCACACGCCTGGATGCACTGATCGAAGCCGGAGGCAGCGTCGAATACCAGCGGCTGGATGTCACCGACGAGGCAGCCGTCCGTGCGCTGGTTAACGACATCGCCTGGCGGCGCGGCCGCCTGGATGGCATCGTCCATGCGGCTGGGGTGGTACGCGATGCATGGCTGCGCGGGAAGGACACGGCCGATGCGATCGAGGTCCTTGCGCCCAAGGTGGCCGGCCTCGTCCATCTCGACCAGGCCAGCCGGCACCTCGACATCGACTTCCTGGCGGCTTTCTCGTCGATGGCCGGCGTGCTGGGCAACGCGGGACAAGGTGACTACGCTGCGGCCAACGGATTCCTCGACGCCTGGATGGCGATGCGGGCGGCTCGTGTGGCGCGGGGCGAAGCGCACGGCCGCAGCCTGTCGATCGCCTGGCCGCTGTGGGAGGGCGTCGGAATGGGCGTCGACCCGGCCACCGCGCAACGGATCCGCTCGCGCATCGGCTGCGTCACCCCGGTCAGCGGCGTCGCCGCGTTCTGCCATGCGCTCGCGCTGCCCGACAGTGTGGTCGCGGTGACGTCTGCGACACCGGAAGCCCTCACGACCCCCACTGCGCGACCAGCGGCGGCCAGGATCGCCGCCGCCCCGCTGGATTCCGAAGGCGTCCGCGCTTTCGTCGTCGACACCCTGATGCGCGTGCTCAAGCTGCCGGCCGGTGCGCTGGACGACCGCACGCCCTTCGAGAAGTACGGCGTCGACTCCATCGTGCAGGCAACCCTCGTGCAAGAGATGGAGGCCCGTTTCGGGGAGTTGCCGAAGACCCTGCTCTTCGAGCACCCGACCCTGGGTGAGCTGGTGACCCACCTCGTGCAGCGCGGCGTCGCTTTCGAAGACATGGCGCCGATGCCCGCCGACGAGGCCACGGAGCCGCACGGGACAAGCACGGTGGCCGGCATCGCCCCGACTTCCGGCGACAGCGACATTGCCATCATCGGCTTTTCGGGCCGCTACCCGAAGTCGGCCACCATCGACGCACTCTGGCAGAACCTGCTCGAGGGTCGCAACTGCGTCACGCGCGCGCCATCGGGCCGCTGGGAACCGGGCGACGAGCATGGCGGCTTCCTCGACGGGATCGACCGCTTCGACCATCGGCTCTTCGGCATCGACCTGGGGGATGTGGAACGGATGACGCCGGAGCTGCGCCTGTTCCTCGAGATCGCCTGGGAGACCTTCGCGAACGCCGGCTATGCGAGGCCCCGCCTGCAGGCATTGCAGGACCGTGAGGCGCTCGGCATCGGCGTATTCGTCGGCAGCATGTACAGCCAATACGGTGCCGCGTTCAGCAGCCGTGACGAGATCGTGATGCAGTCGAACGAGTCCGACTGGCAGCTCGCCAACCGGGTCTCTCACAGCTTCGACCTGCGTGGCCCGAGCATCGCCGTCAATACCGCATGCGCCAGCTCGCTGACCGCGATCCACCTCGCATGCGAGAGTCTGCGCCAGGGTAGCTGCGCCATGGCTTTGGCCGGCGGCGTCAACCTGACACTGGACCGCTCGAAGTACCTGCGCCTGCGCGACGTCCGCATGCTGGACGAGGGCCCGCACAGCCGCAGCCTGGGGATGGGCGATGGCTACGTGCCGGGCGAAGGGGTGGGCGCCGTGCTGCTCAAGCCCCTGGCGGCCGCACTGCGCGATGGCGACCGCATCGACGGCATCTTGCGTGCCAGCTTCGTCAACCATGCCGGCGGCCGGCAGAAGTACACCGTGCCGGATCCGAAGCGGCAGGGTGAGCTCGTCGCCGCCGCGCTGTCCCGCGCGAACGTCGACATCGACACCATCGGCTATGTCGAGACGGCCGCGAACGGCTCTCCGCTCGGAGATCCGATCGAGATCGTGGCGCTGAACCAGGCCTTCCGACGCGCCGGAAGGCGCATGGCCGGCTGCGCCATCGGTGCCGTCAAATCCAACCTGGGCCACCTCGAAGCGGCTTCGGGCATCTCGCAACTGACCAAGGTGCTGCTGCAATTGCGCCACAGGACGCTGGTGCCGACGCTGCACGCCGATCCTCAGAACCCGGCGCTGCCGCTCTCCGACGGCCCCTTCCACATCCAGCACGATGTCGCCCCCTGGCCCGCCCCTGGCGTCGCGGATGGCGGCACCCGGGCCGTGCCACGGCGCGCGCTCGTCAATTCGTTCGGCGCGGGTGGTGCCTATGCCTGCGCCGTGGTGGAGGAGGCACCGTCACTGCCGGGGTCGGCCGAGAGTCCTCCCCCCCTCGCGGGCTGGCCTTGCGTGGTATCCGCCGCAACGCCCGGCAGCCTCAGGCGCTGGGCGGGCGCGCTCCACGAGCACCTGTCGGCGCGACCGACGCTGTCGCTTGCGGACATCGCCTGCACGCTGGACCGCGTCGACAACAACCTGCCGCATCGGCTGGTCCTCGTCGCATCGTCGCTCGTCGAGCTGCAGCAGCAACTCGCTGCGGTGCGCGACGGCCGGGGCGCGTCGGTGCCGGGCGTGCTGCTGCCGGAGACGGCGAACGACATCGTGGTCGGTGGCGACGGACTCCTCGCGCAGCTGGCGAGATGGGTCGCCGGCGAGCGGGCGACGCGCGACGGGCTGACCGCGCTGCCCGCACGGCCACCGTTGCCCCTGCCGCCGTATGCGTTCGACCACGACCACTCGTTCCGCGCGGCAAGCGCCTCACCGAGCACGGTGCAGCCGGCCGATGACCACCTCCAAGCCATCTTCGAACGGATCGCGCAGGGCGCGCTGTCGATGGATCGGGCCTGGAACCTCTTGCAGACCACAGAGGGCTGAACCATGGATCTTTCGACCTTCTCGGGCCTGTTCGACCGTGTGCGACAGGGCGCCATGTCGCCAAAGGAAGCCGCCGAAGCGTTGCGCCTGCATCGGCGCAACAGCGACGAGGAGCGCGCCTGGGGCCACGACGACCCCTATCTGCAGGATCACCTCATCGACGGTGCGCCGGTATTGATCGGCGCAACCTGCGCGAGCCTCGCGGTCGACCATTTTTTCCGACGAGAACCCACCGCACAGGGGTTGCACCTGCACGGGCTCGACTTCATGCGCCCTGTGCAGCTCGCGCCATCCCAGGTCGTCCGCGTTTCGGCGCGTTCGACCCGCGACGCCGAGGGCATCCACGCCTTCGAGGCGATTGCCCGACTGTCGGGCGACGCGGAAGACCGCGTCATCGCAACCGGCCGGCTCGAGGAAGCCGCCTTCGTGCCTCGATCGTTGGATCTCGCGGCGCGGCGCGCGGCGTTGGCGCCGCAGCCGGACTTGTCTGTGCTGTACCCCGATGCCGGAACGCTGCGTCTCGGCCCCAGCTTTCGGACGTTCACGCACGCATGGCTGGGCGCGAAGGCCGCGCTGGTGCACGTGGCCCTCGTTCCGGGCTCCGAGCAAGACCCTCCGTGGGGCTTGCATCCCCTGCTGCTGAACAGCGCATTCGTCGCCGCCGCACCGCTGGTGGCGCAGCAGGCCGGCCAGGACATGTTCCTGCCCTTCGGCATACGCCACCTCTACTGCGCCCGGCCGGCAAGCCCTCGAGGCGCGTGGCTGAGCATCGAAGTGGTCAAGACGACGCCGGAACTCGTCCTCTTCGACGCCGATTTTCTCGATGACAACGGCCAGCCGATCGCGCGGCTCGAAGCTTGCGCGCTGAAGCGCCGCCGCCTGCCCGTTGCCGCGCCGGGGCCGAAGCCGGCCGGGCCCGCGCTTCCCGCGGCCGCGCAGCACAGTGACGAGCTGCGATCCGTCATCCAGGCGTACATCACGGGCAAGGTCGCGGGCGCAGCGAAGCTGGCGCCGCACGAAGTCGACCCACGGCGCAACATCATGGACATGGGCCTCGAGTCGGCACAACTCGTGGCGCTCGGTGCCGAGATCCGGGACGACCTCGGCGTCGAGCTCTATCCCACGCTGTTCTTCGAATACACCAACGTCGCGGAACTCACCGAGCACTTCCACGACGCGCACCGCGCGAAGTTCGAAGCCTACGCCGGGCGCATTCCGGAGGCCCCTGGCGAGCCCGTCGAGCAGCGCCCCGCCCCGGCCTTCAGCCCCGCACCCCAGGCGTCCCACGAGCCGATCGCGATCATCGGGATGCACGGCCGCTTCGCCGGTGCCGACGACCTGGCCGATTTCTGGCATCACCTCGACCAGGCCACGGACCTGATGCGCGAGGTCCCACCCGACCATTGGGACATTCGCCCTTGGTTCGACCCCGACCCCCAGGTGCCTGACCGCACCTACTGCAAGTGGGGCAGCTTCATCGACGACGTCGACCGTTTCGACGCGCCGTTCTTCAACATCTCCCGGCGCGAGGCCGAATGGATGGACCCGCAGGTGCGCCTGCTGCTGCAGAGCGTCCACGCCGCAGCGGAGGACGCCGGTCTCGCGCCCCAGCTTCGCGGCTCGCGCACGGGCGTCTTCATCGGCGCCTGTTTCCACGACTACCAGTACAAGATCGACGAGTACCGGATACCGGTGAACCCGCACATGGGCGTGAACAACACGCACACCGCGCTCGCCAACCGGGTCTCCTACCACTTCGATCTCAACGGGCCGAGCGTGACGGTCGACACGGCCTGTTCCTCGTCGCTGGTGGCACTGCACCAGGCCTGCGTGTCGCTGCGCAACGGCGAGTGCGATATCGCCCTGGTGAGCGGCGTCAACCTGCTGCTGTCGTCGATGCACTACCGCGTCTTCAGCAGCCTGCGTGCGCTGTCACCTACCGGCCGCTGCCACAGCTTCGATGCATCGGCGGACGGCTATGTGCCCGGTGAATGCATTGCGACGGTGCTGCTGAAACCCCTCAGCCAGGCCTTGCGCGATGGCGACCGTATCGAGGCCGTCATCCGCGGGTCGGCCGCACTGCATGGCGGATACACCCCGTCCTTCACGGCTCCCAGCGTCGCCGGCGAACAAAACGTGCTGCTCAAGGCATGGGAAGACGCGGGCATCGACGTCGAGACGATCACCTACCTCGAGGCGCACGGAACGGGCACGCGGCTGGGCGACCCCATCGAGGTGAATGCGCTGAAGAACGCCTTCGCCGTCCATACCGAAAAGCAGGGCTTCTGCGCCATCGGTTCCGCGAAAGCCAACATCGGCCACACCGAAGGCGCAGCCGGCCTCGCGGGAGTCTTGAAGGTCCTGCTGCAGATGAAACATCGGCGCATTCCACCGCTGATGGGCTTCCAGCAGCTCAACCCCTACCTGTCACTCGAGGGCTCGGCCCTGCGTCTGGATCCGGCAGGCGCGGAGTGGACCTGCCCGCCGGGGATGCCGCGACGCGCCGGTGTCAGCTCCTTCGGCGTGGCTGGCGCCTACGCGCATGTCGTGCTGGAGGAATACCTCGCCGAAACCGCGCCGGCGGCTGCGGGGTCTGAACCGCCGGCCACGCCCGTCGCCATCGTGCTGTCGGCCCGTACCGAGCCCGCGCTGCGCGCGCAGGCGGAGCGCCTGCGCGACTTCATCGTCGCCGGCCGCCTGGCCCCGGCCGACCTCGCGGATGCGGCGCGCACGCTGCAGACCGGCCGCCAGGAGATGGAGTTCCGCCTGGCCATCCTCGCGACCTCGGTCGACGATCTCGCCCAGAAGCTGGGGGCGCACCTGGAAGGCCTGCCCGTGGAAGGCCTGCACCAGGGTCAGGCACGACGCCGCGGGGCATCGGATCAGGCGATGTCCGAACAGGACATGCGCAGCATGACCAGCGGCTGGATCAAGCAGGGCGAGCTCGGGGAACTGTTGTCGCTGTGGGTCGTCGGCTTCGCCGTGAACTGGGCGGAACTGAACGGCGGCCGCCGCGGCCGACGCATCCCGCTGCCAACCTACCCGTTCGCAGGCGAACGCTACTGGGTGCCGGAGTCGGAAATCCCCGCCAAGTCCGCCGCCGCACCAGCTTCGACCCAGCGCCACCCTCTGCTGCAGGAGAACCTCTCGACCCTGGCCGCGCCAGCATTCAGGGCGCACCTGCGCGGCAACGAACCCTTCCTCGCCGACCACATCGTGCGAGGCGAGCCTGTCCTGCCCGGCGTCGTCCACCTGGAGATGGCGCATGCGGCGCTGTCGCAGGCCCTGGACGGCACCGCCTCGCCGTCGGCCCCGCTGGTGCTCGAGGACGTCGTGTGGATGCGCCCCGTCGTCGTGAACGCACCCCTTGCGATCCGAGTCGATGTGCGGCCGGGGCCGCAAGGAGCGGCCGGCCAGCTGGCTTACGAGGTATCGACCGACGAGCCCGCCGAAGATGGCAAGCGGCTCATCTTCAGCCAAGGACGCGCGCAGCGGCTGGCTGCCGAGGAGCGCCCCGCACTCGACCTCACCGCCCTGCTCGCCACCTGCGGCCAGCGCACGATGCCGGGCGCCGACTGCTACCGGCTGATCTCGGACATGGGGCTGGCGCTCGGTGCCAGCCTGCGCGGCCTGCATGCCGTTCACATGGGCGCTGGGCGTGTGCTCGCACGCATCGAGCAGCCGGACGATCCCGCCGGATTGCATCAGGCCTTCACGCTGCATCCGGGCGTGCTCGACGCGGCGCTGCAGGCGTGCGCATGCCTGCTACTGGCATCGGCGCCTTCCTCGACGACGCCCTGGCTCGCACTGCCCTTCGCCCTGCGGCGGCTGGAAGTGATGGCACCGACGACCGATCGCATGTGGGCCTTCGTGCGCGGTGTCGATGTGAGCACGGCGGAAACCGGTGTGCGCGAGGTCGACATCGACCTGTGCGACGACTCGGGCCTCGTGTGCGTGCGCATCTCCGGCCTCGAGTTCCGGTTGCTGCCGCGTATCGACAGCAACACCTCGCCGTCCGCGGCGGTCCTGCTGGCGCAGCCGGTGTGGACCGCATGCCCCGCGAAGACGACGCGGCCCGTAGACGCGTATGCGGCCCGCGTGGTGGTGGCATGCGACGTGGACGACGCGCTCACTGCGGCCGAGCGGACGGCCTGGCGCGAGGCCGGCGCGGAGCTCGCCGTCACCGATGGCCTCGGACCGGCGGCCGCCTATGGCGCATTGGCTGAACACCTGCTCGCTGTCATCCAGGGGCTGTTCGCCCGGTCCGCGGATGGTCCGGTGCTGCTGCAGGTGGCCTTTGCCGCGAGCGCGCACTCAGCGTGGCTGCGCGGCCTGTCCGCGCTCTTGAAGACGGCACAGCAAGAGAACCCCCGCTTCCGCGGTCAACTGATCGAACTCGACGCGACGCCGGAGGGCGCAGCACTCTCCGCGCTGCTGCGCGAAGAAGCCGCCACGGCCGACGACCATGTCAGCCACCACGGCGGGCAACGCCGCGTGCGAATGCTGCAGGAGCTGCCCGAATCGAGTCGCCGACCATCGGCGCCGCATCCGTGGCGCGATGGCGGCACCTACCTCCTGACCGGCGGTGCGGGCGGACTGGGCCTGCTGCTGGCCCGCGACATCGCCCGCCTTGCCCACAACCCCAGACTGGTTCTCGCCGGACGCTCGCCGCTGGACGCGGTCCGGCGGGCCGCCGTGGCGGAGCTGCAGGCGCTCGGCGCCCGCGCCGAATACCGGCGCCTGGACGTGACCGACCGCAGCGCCGTCCGCGCACTCGTCAAGGACTTGTCCACCACCTACGGTGCGATCCATGGCGTCGTGCACACGGCCGGCCTGCTGCGCGATGAACCCATTCGCCGCCGCACCGCGGGCGGGCTTGCCCCCGTGATGAAGCCCAAGGTCGACGGCCTGGTCCACCTGGATGAGGCGACACGCGATGAACCGCTGGAGGTCTTCATCGCGTTCTCGTCCATCGCGGCGGCCTTCGGCAACGCCGGCCAGGCGGATTACGCGACCGGCAACGCCTTCATGGATGCCCACGCGGCCCATCGCCAGGCTCTTGTGCACTCCGGCCACCGCCATGGCCGCACGCTGGCGGTGAACTGGCCGCTGTGGCAGGAAGGAACGATGCGCCCCGACGCCGCCACGGAAACACTGCTGCGGGACAGCGTCGGCCTGCAGGCGCTCGGCACACAGGCAGGACTGGAGGCCCTGTATCAGGCCCTGCAGCTCGATGCGCCGCAGGTCGTGATTCTTGCGGGAGACCCACAGCGCCTGCGCAGCCGACTGCTGCAGCCTCAACGCCCGTCTGGCCTGCAAGCCGGCGCGACCGGGGCCGCGGCGGACGCGAACGACACCGCCGGTCTGCGCCGCCGCACGCTGGCTGCGTTGTCGAGGCGCGCGGCCGATGTTCTGAAGACGCCGGTCGACGAGATCGACGTGCGGGCCGAGCTCGACACCTACGGCTTCAACTCGATCGCCATCACGGAATTCGTCAACACGATCAACCGTGAGTTCGGCTTGACGCTGACGCCCACCATCTTCTACGAACACTCGACGCTCGCCCGCTTTGGCGACCATCTCGTTGCCACGCACGCTGAGGCGATGGCTGCCAAGCTGCCGGCGCCGCGCTCCGCCGCCGCGGACGAAGGCACCCGGGCGCGCGCCCAGGCTGCACCGACCGTGGCAATGCCGACCGCGCCCACCCGCGCCCCGGCTTTGGATGCCGCCCCCCGGCTGGCCGATGAACCGGTTGCGATCGTCGGTCTGAGCGGCGCGTTTCCGATGGCCGCCGACCTCCAAGCTTTCTGGAACCGCTTGCACACCGGCGACGACTGCATCCAGGAGATCCCCTCCGCGCGCTGGGACTGGCAGGCGATGTACGGTGATCCCCAGCAGCCCGGCAACCACACCAACGTGAAGTGGGGCGGCTTCGTCGAGGGCATCGACGAATTCGACCCGCTGTTCTTCGGCATCTCGCCGCGCGAGGCGGCATTGATGGATCCCCAGCAGCGCCTGCTGCTCATCCACGCATGGCGTGCGATCGAGGATGCGGGCCACGCACCCAGCAGCCTCGCGGGCACGCGCACGGCGGTATTTGTCGGCACGACAGCCACGGGTTACGGCGAGTTGCTGAATCGCCATGGCTGCCGCGTAGAGGCGTTCACGGCCACAGGCCTGGTGCCCTCCGTGGGCCCCAACCGCCTGAGCTACCTGCTGGACCTGCGCGGCCCAAGCGAACCCATCGAAACCGCCTGCTCCTCGGCCCTGGTCGCCATCCACCGCGGCGTCGAGGCGCTGCGCCACGGCAGTTGCGACCTGGCCTTGGTCGGCGGGGTCAACACGATCCTGCTGCCCGAACTGCACGTCAGCTTCAACCGTGCCGGCATGCTGAGCCCGGACGGACGCTGCAAGGCGTTCTCCGCCAAAGGCGATGGCTTCGCCCGGGGCGAGGGCGTCGGGATGATGGTGCTCAAGCGGTTGTCGGCGGCCGAGCGCGATGGCGACGTCATTCACGGCCTGATCCGCGCCACGGCGATGAACCATGGCGGCCGCGCCAAATCGCTCACGGCCCCGAGCCCGCGCGCGCAGGCCGACCTGCTGAAGCAAGCCTACACGGCGGCCGGCGTCGCTCCGTCGACCATCGGCTACATCGAGGCGCACGGCACCGGCACGGCGCTGGGCGACCCCATCGAGGTCGAAGGGCTGAAGCTCGCATTCCGGGAGCTGGCGGGCCACGGCGCTGCGCAAGGGAGCCACACCGTGGCCCACTGCGGCCTCGGCTCCGTCAAGAGCAACATCGGGCACCTGGAGCTGGCTGCAGGTGTGGCAGGCGTCTTCAAGGTGCTGCTGCAAATACGCCACCGCACGCTGGCTCCGACCTTGCACTGCGACGAGGTGAACCCGTATCTGCGGCTGGAGGACAGCCCGTTCTTCCTCGTGCGTGAGGCGCAGCCCTGGCCGGCGCCGCAGAACGCCGACGGTCAACCGCTGCCGCGCCGCGCCGGTGTCAGCTCGTTCGGGTTCGGCGGCACGAACTGCCATGTGGTCCTCGAGGAGTACGTCGATCGGCGCCCGGCGTCGGCGCCGCACTCCGGCGGTGCGCTGGCCTTCTTGCTGTCTGCGCGTGACGACGAACGCCTGCGCGAACAGGTCTGCCGGCTTCGCGACCATCTTCGAGACGAGCACGTGACCGATGAGCAGCTCGCCGACATCGCGCACACGTTGCAGGTCGGCCGGGATGCGATGACATCCCGGCTCGCGATCCTCGCCGGCTCGGTCGAGGAACTGCTCGGCCGACTTGAGGCCTTCCTCGAAGGCCGGCCGGCCGAGGGCATCCACTCGGGTCGCGTCGAGCGCCGCGATGAGACCTTGGCGCTGTTCGCGGACGACGAGGATTTGAAGGGCGCGGCCCAGCGTTGGTTGCAGCAGCGCGACTATGCGAAGCTGCTGCGCCTGTGGGTGCGCGGCCTGCCCGTGGACTGGTCCCAGGCCGCTGCCGGAAGCGGGCGCCGGCGCGTATCGCTGCCGACCTATCCGTTCGCACGCGAACGCTACTGGGTCGACTCCGCAGGCGCGGCGCCGCGCGAGGCTGCAGCCGAGGCAGCACCCGAGACGCCACCGGCCGCCGAAGAGCCGGGCCTCGATGCCCCGCCGCAGCCTGAGACGCCCCGTTTCCTCGAAACAGCGTGGCAACAGGCGCCCGAGCTCCCCGCGGGAGCGCCGGCACGCCGCGACAGCCCTCTGATCCTGTTCACACCCGAGACGCGAGCGCTCGCCGCCGCCCTGCAGCGGCGGCTGCCCGCGGCCCAAATCCGCGAGAGCAGCGAGCTGCGCGCGGGCGACGTGCCGTTCGCGACCGGCCTGATCGATCTCAGCGCCGCCGGCTCCTCGCCGCAGGACCCGCTCACGGCCCTGCCCTGGCTGCAGGAGCTCGTGGCCGCCGGCCAGGAGCGACAGCCCATGCTCGTCGTTTTGACGCGGGCGCGGGAGGCCGATGAAGCGCACCGGGCGTCCCCGCCCGAGGCTGCCGCCCGTGCTGCGCTGTATCGCCTGCTGCCGTCAGAGTACCGCCATGTGGCGGCCCGTCACGTCGAGGTGCCGCCCACCGCCGATGACGACACCGTTGCCCGGTGGCTTGCGGCCGAATACGAGGCCGGCCGGGGCGAGCCGGCGGTGTCGTACCGCGAGGGCCGCCGGCATCGGCCGGTATTGGCCGAGAACACGGCCTGGGCCGGTCCGGCTCCCGCCCTCAGTTTCGACAGCGAATGCGCGTTGTGGATCACGGGAGGAACCGGTGCGCTGGGCCTGCGCCTGGCCGAGCACTTCGTGCAGTGCCATGGCGTGCGCCGGCTGGTGTTGACCGGTCGTCAACCCGTGCCGGCTCGGGAGGAATGGGCCCGGCACGAATTGGAGAACACACCGACCGGCAAACGGGTGCGGGCGTTCCTGCAGCTCGAAAGGATGGGCGCCCAGTTGATGGTGTCGGCACTGGATCTGACCGATGCCGAGTCGGTGGGCGCGTTCGTGCGCCGGATCCACGCGACCCTTGGCCGGGTGGGCGGCGTGCTGCACGCCGCCGGCATGGTCAGCCAGGAGAACGCGGCGTTCGTACGCAAGTCGGCGAGCGAGATGGGCCGCGTCCTCGCGCCCAAGGTGGCCGGCCTCAAGACCTTGTTTGACCACGTGCGTGGCGAGCCGCTGCGTTTCCTCGCGTTGTTCTCGTCCGTCTCGGCGGTGCTGCCCTCCCTCGGCGCAGGGCTGTCCGACTACGCGATGGCCAACGCATACCTCGATGCCTTCGCGCGGGCTCATGCAGCCACCTGCCCGGTGGTGAGCCTGCAGTGGCCACGCTGGAACGAGTCACCGCTCGGCGCCAAGGTCACCGCGGCCTATGAGCGCACAGGCCTGCCCGGCCTGGCCGACGAGGAAGGACTGGCGCTGCTGGACGCCGTGCTGGCGCACCGCGCAGGCCCGGTCGTCATGCCCCTCATTGCCGGCGGTGCGGGGTGGCAGCCCCAACGATTGCTGGCCCAGGGCGAGGCAATGCCCGCACCGGCAACGCCGCCGGCGGCTTCCGCGCCAGCCGCTCTCACGCAGAACGCCGAGGATCGCGGCCTCGAGGACTGGCTCGTCGCCTTCTTCGCCTCGGAGCTGCGCATTCCTGCTGCCCGGTTGCGGCTCGACGTGCCTTTCCAGGACTACGGCATGGAGTCGGTGATGCTGGCCCAGATCGTCGGCCGCATGGAGCGCGAGTTGCCCGGACTGCGGCTCGATCCCTCGGCAATACTCGCGCACCCCACGCTCGGAGAGCTGGCAGGCCACCTGCGGCGCAGCCATCCCGAGCTGCTCGCGCGCCTGCCCGGTCGAGCGCCCAAAGAGCCGACGCCCACCCCGGCCGTCTCCGCACCATCGACCCCCGAGGTCCGCGCACCCGAGACCGGGCCCGCGGCTACCGGCCGCATCGCAGTGATCGGCCTGGCCGCACACCTGCCCGATGCGCCCGACATCGCAACGTTCTGGGCCAATCTGGTGGCGGGCCGCGACAGCATCCGGGAGGTGCCCGCCACCCGCTGGAACGTCGACGCCCATTACCGCCCCGACGCGGCGCGCACCGGCCAGTCGATCAGCAAATGGGGCGCGTTCCTGGAGGGCATCGAGGACTTCGATCCCGCGTACTTCCAGCTGACCGACGCGCAGGCGATCCAGATGGATCCGCTCGAGCGCCAGTGGCTCGAAGTCGGCACCGAGGCGCTGGCCGACGCAGGCTACGGCGACCGGCGCCTGTGGGGTCACCGCGTCGGCGTGTTCGTCGGCGCGCGCACCAGCAACTACCGCGACAAGTTGAGCCACATCGACAAGGACGTCGTGGTCGGACTGGGCCAGAACTTCATCGCTGCCCACCTGGCGCACGTCGGCAACTTCAAAGGCCCGAACTTCGTCGTCGATGCCGCCTGCGCCAGCGCGCTGACGGCGGTCCACCTCGCGGTGCAAAGCCTGCGGCGAGGCGAGTCCGAGGTGGCGATCGCGGGCGGCGTCGAGATCCTGCTGGACGAGAGCCCGTACATCGTCCTCAGTACCGCGCAAGTGCTGTCGCCCGATGGCCGCTGCCGCACCTTCGACGAGCGGGCGAACGGCATCGGCCTCGGCGAGGGCTGCGCAGCGGTGGTCCTGAAGCCGCTGGAACGCGCCATCGCCGACGGCGACAAGATCTACGGCGTCATCGACGGCTCGGCGATCAACAACGACGGCCGCACGATGGGCATCACGACGCCCAATCCCCAAGCCCAGGCGGACCTGATTCGCCATGCGCTGGCCGACGCGGGAGCCCTGCCGTCCAGCGTGAGCTACGTGGAGGCGCACGGCACCGGCACGCTGATCGGCGACCCGATCGAGCTCGGCGCGCTTTCGCAGGTCTTTCCTCCGCTCTCGGGGCAGCCCGCGAGCTGCGGGGTCGGCAGCGTCAAGAGCAATCTCGGTCACCTCCTCAGTGCCGCGGGTGCTGCGAGCCTCACCAAGGTCCTGCTGTCGTTGGTGCACCGCCAGCTGCCGCCCACGCTCCACTGCGAACGACCCAACCCACGCTTCAACTTCGAGGAGTCGGCGCTGTACCCGGTGCGCAGCTTGACGGCGTGGCCGGGGGTGGAAGGCGTACGGCGCGCCGGCATCAGCTCGTTCGGCCTCGGCGGAAACAACGCCCACCTCGTCGTCAGCGACGAGGGCGTGCCCGAAGCGCTGCGCGCCGACCTTGCGCCGCGCGGGGAGCGTGTGGTGTTCCGGCGACATCGCTGCTGGCCCGAACCGCAGCCCTCCGCACGGCTGCCTGAGCCCTCCCCCCGCACCTCGCCGCGTGACTGCGACCTGGTGTCGCTCTTCGACGTGCGAGAGCTGCCCTCCGACCACCGCGCCCACCGTCAACCCGAACCGGTGGACGCGTGATCCGCCGGCCGCCGCCACTTTCGTCAGGACCTGCTGTGACTTCAGACATCCGGACCTTCGAGCAGACGCTGCAACACGGCAACTTCATCGTCCGTGACCACCATGTGCACGGCGTGCGCACGCTACCCGGCGTCACGCTGCTGGACATGATCCACCGCCTTGCACCGGCCTGCGTGGGCGGGGAGGCTTTCGAGTTGCGGCGCGTCGTGTTCCAGCAACCGATCGTGACCTCGGAGGCCTTCGACCAGACCATCGTCGTCACCTTCGGCGCACGGGGCGGCCATTGGAGCGTGACCGTGCGCAGCTACCGGTCGCGCGACGGGCGCCGCCTCGACGAGCGCACCGCCGAGAACATGAGCTGCACGCTCCACCTCGTCCCCGCGGGGGCGACGCCCGGCGCCGTCTTGGACGTGGCAGCCTTTCTCGCGACGGCGCAACAGCGTGTCGACATGGCGGATATCTACGAGTTCGCTCGACGAGTCGACATCCGCCATGAAGTCTTCATGAAGACCCTCGGCACTGTCTATGCACGGGGCAGCGAGGAGCTGATGCGCATCCGCCTCAGCGACGAGGCGGAGCGCTTCCGCGACCGTTTCCGGGCCCACCCCGCACTGCTGGATGGCTCGACCTTTGCCGGCCAGTCGATCCGCGTATGGCGACCTGCCGCCGTCACGGACGATACCCCCTACATCCCCTTCTCGATCGATCGCTTCAGGCTCTACCGACCTCTGCCTCGCGAGATCTACACGTATTCGAACCATGCCACCCTCTGGGCGGCACTGGATGGGCCACCGCCAGACGTGAGCATGGCCGACATCACGATCCTCGATGCCGAGGGCCAACCCCTTGCGGAGTTCTCCCGCTTCGCGATGAAGCGCATCCGGTCAGCCTCGCTGATCCACGCACTGGTCAGCGAGGCAGGTGGTGGCCGAGCAGCGCACTCCCCCCGCGCACCGGCGCCAACCACCGAAGCTGCGCCGGTATCCCAGCCTGGCGTCCAGTCCGTCGCTGCCCATCTGCAGGCTCGAGTCGCCGAAGTGCTGGGACGGACGCCGCAGGAGATCAGCCTGGAGGACAACTTCTATGACCTGGGAATGGACTCGACCCAGCTGCTCGGCTTGACCCGGGACGTCGAATCCGCGCTCGGTCAAGAGCTCTATCCCACGCTGCTGTTCGAGCATTCGAACATCGAGCGGCTCGCCGCGTACCTCGCGGGGAACTTCGACGTCGCGCGGCTGTTCGCACCCGCGGCGCGGGCCGGCGAAGGGCCATCCGCGCCCCCGCCGGTGGACGATCGAGCCGACGACCGCACATTGCTCTTCACGCCGCAATGGTCGGATGCGCCGGTCCCGAAGGCGCTCGACGGCATCGTCCTGCGGCGCCACGTGCTGTGGATCGGCGGTGCAGCCGGAGCAGCGCACGATGCAGCCCTGCATGCGGCCTTCGGCAGCGAGCCTGCTCTGGGCACTTTGCGCTGCCTCACCGCCGAAACTTCGCCGTCGCCTCCAGCCATCGAAGCGTTGCTCGCCGACGTGATCGGGGAGCTGCGGGCGCTGGCAAGCGCCCGGGTGGGGGAGGAACAACTGGTGCAGATCGTGGCCGAGGGCTCGGGCGGTCAGGGCTGGGCCACACTGTTCGCAGGCAGCCTGCATACGCTGGTGCTGGAGCATCCACGCGTCCGTGCGCAGCTGGTGTTGGTGGACGACCTGCCGCACCAGGCGAAACCCGACGTCGTGCGCCTGCTGGCGCAAGAAGCGGCAGCGTCCCGACCGGGTGCCACACTGATCGCTCATACCGCCAACACGGGCAGGCGCAGGGTGCGCACTTTGCGCGAAACCGCGCTGCAGGCCGAAGATCCGCACGCGGATCCGTACCGCCGAGAAGGCGTGTACGTCATCGCCGGCGGCTTCGGTGGGCTCGGGCTGCTGCTCGGCGAACACCTGGCCGGCAACGGACGCCGTCCGCGCCTGGCGCTGTTGGGACGCTCAGGCCCCGATGCAGCGGCGCAGGCGCGCATCGACCGGCTGGAGAAGCAAGGCGCTCGCGTGCTCTCCCTGTCCGTCGATATCACCGATGCCGAAGCGGTGGAGTCAGCCTTCGCGCGGATCCGGCGCGAACTCGGTCCCGTCAACGGCGTCGTGCACAGCGCAGGCAGCATTCACGACCAAGCCCTCGCACGCAAGGATCCCGCCACGATCGGCCGCGTTGCGCGACCCAAGATCGCCGGCCTCGCGAATCTCGACAAGGCCTCGGCGGATGACCGGCTGGACTTCCTCGTCGCCTTCTCGTCGCTCTCCGGGATCACGGGCAACATCGGTCAGGTCGACTATGCCGCCGCCAACGCATTCATGGACGGCTTCATGCTGCGCCGTGAGGCCAGCGTCGCCCAAGGCTCGCGTCATGGCCGCAGCCTCGCGCTCGACTGGCCACTGTGGGCCGAGGGTGGCATGTCGATCGGCGTCGAGCGAGGAATCTACGAGTCCGCGGGTCTCCGGGTGCTGCCGACCACCGCAGGCTTGGCCGTGCTGGACAGCGCACTGCGATCGCGCCTGCCCCAGGTCGTGGTGACACACGGCGTGCCGTCGAGGATCCGGGGTCTGCTCGCGCGCCAGCTCGGCGACCACGGCACAGCCTCGCCGTCCTCCCCGGCCAACGACGAACCCGCGCCACCGGTCCGCATCATGGCGCCGGCATTGCACCTGAACGACGACGACGAGATCGCCGTCGTCGGGCTGGCGGGCCGCTACCCAGGCGCACGCGATATCGCGGCGTTCGCGCGCCAGCTGCGTGCGGGCCACGACGCCGTCACGCGGCTGCCGGTCGAACGCTGGGCCGGCCACGACTTCGGTTATGCGCTGGAGGACATCTACCCGCATGGCGGCTTCATCGACGGTATCGACGAGTTCGACGCGCTGTTCTTCGGCCTGCCTCCCCTGCGTGCCCGAGCCCTGGATCCGCAAGCGCGTCTGTTCCTGCAGGCGGCCTGGGAGGCCTGCGAAGACGCCGGGCATCCGCTGGACCGCAAGGGCCAACACTACCGTGCCGGCGGCGAGCAGTCGGTCGGCGTGTTCGTCGGTGCCTTCTGGAGTCACTACGAGCTGTTCGGTGCGGAGAGCTCGTTGCGAGGCACGCCGGCATCGCTGGGCACGAGCCTGTCCGCGATCTCGAACATGACGTCCTACTGCCTGAATCTGCACGGGCCCTCGATCGCACTGGACACCATGTGCTCGTCGTCGCTCACATCGGTGCACCTGGCGTGCGAGAGCCTGCGGCGCAGCGAGTGCCACTTCGCGATCGCCGGCGGCGTCAACCTCACCACGCACCCGCACAAGCTGCTGTTCCTGAAGGAAAACCACTTCCTGTCCTCCCACGGTGCGTGCCGCAGCTTCGGCGAGGGTGGCGACGGCTACGTGCCAGCAGAGGGCGTCGGTGCAGTGCTGCTCACGACACTGTCACGCGCACGCAGGCTCGGCTATCCCATCCGTGGCGTGATCAAGGGCTCGGCCATCAATCACGGCGGCCGCACCGCCGGCGGCACGGTTCCCAACCCCGTGGCGCAGGCCGAGGTCATCGCGGACGCCTTGGCCACCGCAGGCGTGAACCCGCGCAGCATCAGCTGCGTCGAGGCGCACGGGACGGGCACCGCACTGGGCGACCCGATCGAAATCCAAGGCCTCGCGTCTGCCTTCGGCCGCTCGACACCGGACCGCCAGTTCTGCGCGATCGGCTCGTCAAAGTCGAACATCGGTCACGCTGAAGCCGCGGCCGGCATTGCCGGCCTCACCAAGCTGCTGCTACAGCTCGAGCACCGGGAGCTCTTTCCTTCGCTGCACGCCGATCGGCTGAACCCGCTGATTCCCTTCGCCGACACGCCGTTCCGCGTGCAGTCGGCGCTTGCGCCCTGGGAGCGGCCAGTCCTGCCATCCCCTTCGGGGCCGGCGCCGCAACCGCGGCGCGCTTTGATCAGCGCGTTCGGCGCCAGCGGATCCAACGCAAGCCTGGTGCTCGAGGAGGCGGGCGACGCTCCGGATGCGCCACGCCACGCGCCCAGGCGTCAGGTGGCGATCGTGCTGTCTGCGCGCGACGAGGTGCGCCTGGGCGAGGTCGTGCAGCGTCTGCTCGACAGGCTGCAGGACGGCACCCTGTCGGATCACGATCTTCCCGCGATTGCCTTCACGCTCCAGGTCGGCCGAGAAGCGATGGACGAACGACTCGCCTTCGCCGCCGATTCTTTGGCCGATGTCGTCCGTCGGCTGCACGACGTGCGGGACGGTCGCGACGACGGCGGAGCGATCCACCGCGGCAGGGTTCAGCGCAACCAGCCCGCTGGTGCGCGCTGGGCCAGTGACGCCTCCCGGGAGGCGGAGCTTTCCTCGTGGATCGAGAGCGGTGCGATGGAGGCGCTGGCCGCCCGGTGGGTCGAGGGCATGCCGATCGACTGGCCGCGGCTGTATCCCCACGGAACGCCACGCCGCCTGCATCTGCCCACCTATCCCTTCGCACGCGAGCGCCACTGGGTGCCGGCGCCATCCGCGGTGCCACCGACGGTGCCCGCGCCGGCGACGGCTTCGCCCGAACCTGCACCGCCACGCCTGCGGGCAGCAGCCACGGCATCTCCGCTTCCTGAGATGCCGGAGCGCAAGACGCGCAAGGTGCAGCTGGCCGCATTGGACGACAGGCCAACGGCCGTCGGCATCGCGCCTGTCACTGCGCCGGCCGCTCCAGCGGCGCCAGCCGCGGCGGACGCGCCGCACGCAGACCCCGCAGAGGAGGCGCGGATCCGCGAGGTGCTGATGCGCACCCTCTGCGCCACGCTGTTCATGGACGCAGCCGACATCGGCGAAGACGTGTCCTTCCTTGACCTGGGCATGGACTCGATCATCGCCGTGCAATGGATCAAGGCTGTGAATGCGGAACTCGGGACCGAGATGAAGGCCACCGTGCTCTACGACCATTCCACGGTGGCTGCGCTGGCACGCCATCTGTTGCTCATGTCCAAGACCGAGGCCACGCCGGCAGCGGAGGACGAAACGACAAGCGTGGATACCGACCCCGGTCTGCCGCCAAGCACGGCCGCGGAACCTGACGCCCTGCGCCGATCACTGCGCGAAAGCTTGGCCGCCGTACTGTTCATGGATGCTGCCGATCTCGATGACGACAGTGTGTTCACCGATTTCGGCCTCGACTCGATCATCGCGGTGCAGTGGATCAAGGCGGTGAACGCAGCACATGGCACCCAGCTGAAGGCCACGGTGCTGTACGAGCAGCCAACGTTGCGCGCGCTCGCCACGCATCTGCAAGCCGTGCTCGATGCCCCCGCGGCGATTGACGACAGCGGCGCCACGGCCAGCCGTTGGGGCGACGACCTCGCCTACGCTCTCACGGGATGCGAGAACGTCGAGATCAACGTCGTCGAGCTCGCGCCGGGCCGGTGCCTGGAACGCATCGCCGCAGGCCGCGGCACGCCCGTGATCCTGCTCTCGCCCATGGGCGCGCTCGCCACCGTCTGGATGCACCAGCTGCGTGCGCTCTCGAGAGCTGGCTACCGCGCCTTCGTCTTCCACTATCCGGGCCACGGCCGGAGCGACTTTGGAATGGAACGCCCCGGCTTCGCGGAGATCGCCGAGGCGGTCCTGCGCGCTCTGCCGGCCGAGGAGGAGCAGACGCGCTTCCATCTGGTCGGCTGGTCGATGGGAGCCCTCATCGCACAGCAGGTCGCGCGGGCCGAGCCGGCGCGAGTGCGCTCGCTGACGCTGGTCAGCGCTCCCGCGCACGTCACCGACGGACCGTCGGCCGATTCGACCGTCACGGTACTGGGCCACCTGGCCAGCGATTTCGCCGCCCACGTGCCGGAGTCCGCGCAGGGCACCCCCGAGTCGGCCTTCGAGTTCATCCGCGCGCCGCTCAAGCTCGACGCGGCGATGCCCTATCTCGAGGAGACGCTGGGCTTCGATTACGGGAGCACGGCATCCATCACGACGGAAACGCTCGTGCTGTTCGGCGCGCACGACCAGGTGATCGCGCCCGAGCACGGCCTGCTGCTCGCGAGCGAGATCGCGCACTCGCGCTACTGCCGCCACGACTCTGGCGGCCACTACCTGCCACTGCAGAACGCGGAGTGGTTCAACGAGCGACTACTGCAGTTCCTACGCGAAACCGAGCGCTCTCGCCATGCCGGGCGCGTTGCAGGCGCCGCCGTCGACGGTCAGCCCGCGTGATTGCCATTTCCACCCTTCCAGGAGCCACAGCCATGCTTTTGAGCCAGACAAGTTCAGCGTCCGTTTTCGAGGTGATCGTCCGCGTGGCGACCGAGGTGCTGCCGCAGTTGCAGGGGCGCGTCGTCCAGCCGACCGACCGACTGGAGGACCTGGGAGCCAATTCGCTCGATCGTGCCGACATCGTCGTCATGGCGCTCCAGGAGCTCGGCCTCGCCATTCCTCTCACCGAGGTCTTCCGGCCG
>Ga0207706_10000780_pt1 | contig 32994 bp, 28 predicted proteins | sample KBSC53metaG_FD_184318 | JGI IMG/M metagenome (GOLD analysis project Ga0207706, IMG submission 184318) | Corn rhizosphere microbial communities from Kellogg Biological Station, Michigan, USA - KBS C5-3 metaG (SPAdes) (version 2) | ecosystem: Host-associated > Plants > Roots > Rhizosphere > Soil ... | reverse complement strand
GAGCTCGGACGCTTGATGGGCGACGACCGCGGCTGGGCCCGCGCGCCGTGCCGTCGCGCCCCTCGGCCGCATGCTGCTCACGCAGGCGCGCAGCGAGATCCGGACCCGCTGGCGCATCCCCGCCTTCAGCGTCACGATCGTGGCGCTGCCGGTGCTGTTCTTCACCTTCTTCGGCTTGCCCTACGTCAAGCAGACGCTGCCCAACGGCACCAACCTCGGCGCGTACCTGGTGGCGTCGTTCGCGGCCTACAGCGTGGGCAGCGTGATGGTGTTCGGATTCGGCATCGGGGTGTCCACCGAGCGCGGGCTCAAGGTCGACGTGCTGATGCGCGCCACCCCGCTGCCGCCCCTGATCGCGATCCTGGCCAAGATCATCAACGCGCTCGCCTACGCCCTGCTGTCGCTGGTGGTGCTGATCGTGTACGCGGTGATCGTGGGCGGCGTGCGGCAGGACCTCGTGGTGTGGGCCGACATGGTCGCGCGCCTGCTCGCGGGCTCGGTGCCGTTCATCGCGCTGGGCTTCGCGATCGGCTACACCTGCGGGCCCAACGTGGCCCCCGCGGCGGCCAACCTCGTCTACCTGCCGCTGTCGTTCGCGTCCGGCCTCTTCCTGCCGCTCTCGCAGCTGCCCGGTTTCGTGCGCGCGGTCGCGCCGTACCTGCCCGCCTACCACTACGGCCAGCTCGCGTGGAGCGCGGTCGGCGCGGCGACCGAGCCCATGCCGGTGGCCCTGGCGTGGCTCGCGGGCTACACCGCGCTCTTCCTCGCCATCGCCTTCCGCGCCTACCGCCGCGAGGAATCCCGCAAGTTCGGCTGATGGGGTCCTACGCGGTGGCCTTCTTGTCGCGGAGGGTCTTGATCTCGGCGGTGGAGTAGCCGAGGTCGGTCAGGACGGTGTCGGTGTGCTCGCCCCGGAGGGGGGCGGCGCGGCGGACGCCGGGCGACATGCGGGAGAAGTGGAGCGGGGTGCCCACCACCGGGATATCCCCGAGCTTCGGGTGGCGCGCGCGCTGCACGATGCCGCGCTCGGCGGTCTGCGGGTCGTTCATCACCTGGTCCACCGTGTTCACCGGGGTGGCCGGCACGTCCGCCTCCTCCAGGCGCTTCAGCAGGGGCTCGCGGTCGAGCGCGCCGATGGTCTTCTCCAGGATGCCCTCGAGCTCCGCCCGGTTGGCCACCCGGCTCTGGTTCTTCTCGAAGCGCGGATCGGCGGCCAGATCGGTCAGCCCGAGGGTCCGGGCGAGCTTCTGCCAGAAGCGGTCGTTGGCCGCCGCGATGAAGATCCACTGCCCGTCGCGGCACTTGAAGTTGCGGTAGGGCGACAGCGACGGGTGGCCCGACCCGAGCGCGCGCGGCAGCGCCCCGGTGAGCAGATAGCCCTCGGCGTGGAAGGCGAGCAGGCTCACCGCGGTCTCGAGCAGCGAGCCGTCGACCCGCTGGCCCAGGCCGGTGCGCTGGCGCTGGATGATCGCGTTCGACACGCCGAGGGCGCACAGGATGCCGGTGGTGAGGTCGAGGAACGAGACGCCGGCCCGCACCGGCTGGCCGCCCGGCTCGCCGGTGATCGACATGATCCCGCTGAAGGCCTGCATCAGCGCCTCGTAGCCCGGGCTGTCCTTGCGGGGTCCGGTGCGGCCGAACGCGGAGACCGAGCAGTAGATGAGGCGCGGGTTGATGGCGGACAGCACCTCGTAGCCGAGGCCGAACGACTCCATGGTACCGGTGCGGAAGTTCTCGATGACCACGTCCGCGGTCTTCACCAGCCGCTTGACCACCTCCACCGCCTCGGGCTGCTTCAGGTCCAGCGCGATGCCGCGCTTGTTCCGGTTGAAGAGCAGGTACGCGGCGGCCTCGCCGTCCTTGTGCGGAGGCCAGGTGCGCGACTCGTCGCCCGGTCCGGTGTCCTCGACCTTGACGACGTCGGCGCCCAGGTCGGCGAGCAGCGCGCCGCACCAGGGACCGGCGATGACGCGGGAGAGATCGATGACGCGGATGCCGTCGAGGGACAGGGCGGAAGACGCGGCGGGTGTGGTCATGGCGCGTACTATACCGCCGTTGCCGGTGTATATTCACCCCTCGCCGGGCCATCACCCGCCGCGCATCCGAACGTCACGCAGCCAGGGAGGCCGCCGATGGAGCTCTACGACGTGATGACCACCACCTTCTCGGGCCGCGACTTCACCGAGGAGGCCCTGCCCGACGCCACGCTCTACCGCATCCTCGACCGCGCGCGCTTCGCGCCGAGCGGCGGCAACCGGCAGGGCTGGAAGGTGATCGTGGTGCGCGACCGCAAGACCCGCGAGGGCCTCGCCGCCGCCACCGAGCCCGCGGCCAAGCGCTACGCGGCCCAGGTGCAGATCGGGGAGAGCCCGTGGAACACCATCGACCGCACCCGGGTCGACGCGGCCACCATCGAGAAGACGCCGGCGCCCGCCCGCCTGATCGAGCCGGTGCTGAAGGCGGCGGTGGTGCTGGTGATCGGCGTCGACCTCAAGGTGGTGGCGTCGATGGACGCGGAGCTCGACCGGGTGGGGGTGATCAGCGGCGCGTCGATCTATCCCTTCGCGTGGAACATCCTGCTCGCGGCCCGGCACGAGGGCTACGCCGGGACCATCACCACCCTCGCCGCCGCGCGGGAGCCCGCGGTGCAGGCCCTGCTGGGCCTGCCCTCGCACGTGGCGCTGGCCGCGGTGATGCCGCTCGGCCGGCCGGTGAAGCGGCTGACCCGGCTCAAGCGGAAGGCGGTGGAGGAGTTCGCGATGCTGGAGCGGTGGGGAGGCGCCCCGCTCCGCGCCTAGGCGCGGGCGGTCAGGAGGCCGCGGGCGGCTTGCCGTCGGTCAGGAGTTGGACGATGCGCTCGCCGGTGATCTCGCCCGGGATCAGCACGTGGTCGGCCCCCGCGCGCAGGAGGTCGACCGCGTCGCTCTTCTCCTCGCCGGTCATCACGATGAGGGCCCGCGGGGCCAGGCGGCGCAGGTTCTCCACCAGACGCCGGGTGCTGATGCCCTTCAAGAACGTATCGGAGATGGTGGTCACGACCACGCGCGCCTCCTCGATGCCGAGGTGCTCCAACGCGTCGGGATTGGCCAGGTCGCCGTACTCCCAGCGGAAGCCGCGGGCCATCACCGCGTGGGCCCGGTTGGCGTCGTAGTCGACCAGGGTGATCCGGCCCTTCATGTCGGGCAGCTGGCCCTCCACCAGGTCGAGCACCGCCTGCGCGATGCGGAAGTGGCCGAGCAGCACGATCTCGGGCGCGGAGCGCGCCTCGCGCGGCGCGGGCGCCGCCACCGCCACCCCGCGGCCGAACGGGCGCACGAGCAGCCGCGCGATCCGGTCGTTCCAGGTGATGACGTAGGGCGCCACCAGCGAGGTGAGGATCATCGAGGTCAGCACCACCGCGCTCGCGTGCTCGGAGACGTGCCCGTAGCCGGCCCCCAGGGTGAGGATGACCAGGGAGAACTCGCTGATCTGGGCCAGGTTCAGCGCGGTGACGGTGCCCGCGTAGAGGCCGTCGCCCAGGAGGCGCGCCAGCGGCACCACCGACACCAGCCGGCTCGCCAGCACGAACAGCACGATCAGCACCGCCTGTCCCAGCACGTCGCCGCTGGGAATCGGCACCTTCATGCCGAGGGCCACGAAGAACAGGGTGACGAAGAAGTCGCGCACCCCGGTGACCTTGGAGATGACGTCGGAGCCGTAGGGGAAGGCGGATATGCTCACCCCCGCGATGAGCGCGCCCATCTCCCGGGAGAGGCCGAGCTGGTCCGCGAAGCCCGCGATGCCGAAGCACCACGCCACCGAGGAGATCAGCACCAGCTCGGGGCGGTTGGCCGAGATCTCGAGCAGGGGGGCGAGGATGAACCGGCTGGCCAGGAACGCGACGCCCACCAGCACCGCGCCGCCCGCGATGGACTGCGCGATCCGCACCACGCCCGGCTCGGCCAGGCTCGGCTGGACGGCCATGAACAGGATGGCCCAGATGTCCTGCACCACCAGCACCCCGAGGGTGAGCCGGCCGGAGAGGACCTTGAGCTCGAACTTCTCGCGGAGCAGCTTGACCACGATGAGGGTCGAGCTGAGCGAGATCACGATCGCGAGGTACACGAGGTCGAAGTGGCCGCCCCCCACCCGGTAACCGAGCCAGGAGAAGAACGCCAGCCCCAGGAGCGCGTTGATCACGAACTGCCCGACGCCGAGGGTCAGCATCGAGCGGCCGAGCCGCTTCAGCTCCCGCAGGTCGATCTCCAGCCCGATGATGAACAGGAGCAGGATCAGGCCGATCTCGGAGATGAGCTCGATGCTGTCGCCGTCGGTGACGATGCCGAAGCCCATCTGATCGCTCAGCAGGATGCCGCCCGCGATGTAGCCGAGCAGGAGCGGCTGGCGCAGCAGGCGGGCCCCGTGGCCGAGGAGGGCCGCGAAGATGATGCTGAGCGCGATGTCCCGCAACAGCGTCACGTCGTGAGCCATCCGTCGCCCTCCCCTCCGTCTTGGGATAGAATCGGTCGCCGTATCCTATCCAACTTTTGCGGCGCGTGAGGAGGATCTCGTGGAGCAGCGCACACTCGGGAAGAGCGCACTGGCGGTCTCCGCCATCGGCCTCGGCTGCATGTCCATGTCGAACGTCTACGGCAAGGGAGACGACGCGGAGTCCATCGCGGTGATCCACCGCGCGCTGGACCTCGGCGTCAACTTCCTCGACTCCTCCGATCTCTACGGCTGGGGCCAGGGCGAGGAGCTGCTGAGCCGCGCCCTGAAGGGCAAGCGCGACCAAGTGGTCCTGGCCACCAAGTTCGGCAACATGCGGAAACCGGACGGCACTGCGGGGGTCAACGGCCGACCGGAGTACGTGCCGCAGGCGTGCGACGCGAGCCTCAAGCGCCTCGGGGTCGAGACCATCGACCTCTACTTCCAGCACCGGGTGGATCCCACCGTGCCGATCGAGGACACGGTGGGCGCCATGTCCCGGCTCGTGGAGCGGGGCAAGGTGCGCTTCCTCGGCCTCTCCGAGGCGTCGCCCGCCACCGTCCGGCGGGCCCACGCGGTGCACCCGATCGCCGCGCTGCAGTCCGAGTTCTCCCTGCTCTACCGCGAGGAAGCGGAGGAGACGCTGCCGACGCTCCGCGAGCTCGGCATCGCGTTCGTGGCCTACTCTCCGCTCGGGCGCAGCCTGCTCACCGACAGCACCCACGCCGCGGCGGAGATCCCGCCCGACGACCGGCGGCGCGATCATCCCCGCTTCCAGGACGAGAACCTCCGGAAGAACCTGACCCTAGTGCGGCCCCTGGTCGACATGGCCAGGCAGAAGGGCTGCACGCCTGGACAGCTCGCGCTGGCCTGGCTCCTCGCGCGCGGGCGCGACATCGTGCCCATCCCGGGGACCAAGCGGATCGCACGGCTCGAGGAGAACGTGGCCGCGGCTCGAGTCTCGCTGACGCCGGCCGAGGTCACCGCGCTGAGCGAGGCGGTCCCGGTGGGCGCGGCGGCGGGCACGCGCTATCCGGGCGGCGCGATGAAGTCGGTCTACATCTGACCCCGGCGCGGGCAGCGTGGGCGACTGGCTCGAGACGTATCGCGGCACCGTCTTCCGCTGGGAGGTGGACGGCAACGACCACTTCACGGTGGCGTACTACTTCGCCCGCATCGCCGACGCGGGCGCGGAGCTCCTCGCGGATCTGGGCCTGGGGCCGGACGAGACCCGCACCATCGACTGCTTCGTACGCTACCAGCGCGAGCTGCGGGTGAATGACCTCATGCACGTGGAGAGCGGGGTGATCGGGGCGGAGCCGGGCGCGCTCCTGCTGGGCCACAAGCTGATCGACTCCGGAGCGGGAGCGCTCTGCACCACCGTGGAGCAGCGGGTGCGGGTGCCGGCCGCCCTGACCGCGGAGACCACCCGGCGCGTCGACCGCCGGCGGGTGACGTGGGAGGGGCCGGCGCGCGAGCGGCGGGCGCGGCCCGCGGGCTGGACCGGCTTCCGCGACAGCGCGCGCGACACCGTGAAGCCGGCGGAGCTGGACGTCTCGGGCGGGGTGGCCCTCTCCCACTACGTCCACCGCTTCTCGGCCGCCAACGGCCACGCCATCGCCGCCTTCGGGATGACGCCCGCCTACATGCGCGGCGAGCATCGCGGCTTCTCGACCTTCGAGTTCCAGCTCGAGGTGGGCGCGCCGCTCCGCGCGGGCGACCGGCTGCGGGTGCGCTCCGGCCTCGTGCACGTGGGCAACTCGTCGCTCCGGCTACTCCACGTGATGACGCGCGAGCCGGCCGGCGAGGTGGTGGCCTCGCTGGAGCAGTCCGGCGTGCACTTCGACCAGGAGGCGCGGCGGCCCGCGCCCCTGCCCCCCGCTCTGCGCGAGCGCGCGCTCGCGCTGCGGGTCTCCGCCTGATGGCGATCGCGCTCGGGCTGTTCTCGATGACCACCGGGCCGTGCTCGCACCCGGACGGCGCGGTGCGGGTGGCGCGGGCCGCGGAGGCCGCCGGCTTCGACTCCCTGTGGGGCGGCGAGCACGTGGTGCTGCCCGATCCGCAGGCGCCGCCCTCGCCGCTCGCCCCGGAGGATCGGATCACCGACCCCATCGTGGCCCTCGCGTTCCTCGCCGCGTCCACCACCCGGATCCGGCTGGGCACCGGCATCATCATCCTGCCGCAGCGCAACCCGCTGGTCCTGGCCAAGCAGCTCGCCACGCTCGACGTCCTCTCCGGCGGCCGGCTGATCTTCGGCGTCGGCGTGGGCTACCTGGAGCCGGAGTTCCGCGCCCTCGGGATCCCGTTCGAGACGCGGGGGGCGATGACCGACGACTACCTGGCCGCGATGCGCGCCATCTGGGGCCAAGCGCAGCCCGCGCACCGCGGGCGCTTCGTGTCGTTCGACAACGTGCAGGCGCATCCGCAGCCGGTGCAGCGGCCGCATCCGCCCATCGTGATCGGCGGGCACACCGAGCCCGCCTTCCGTCGCGCGGTCGAGCAGGGCTTCGGCTGGTACGGTTTCGCGCTGGACGAGGCGGGCGTACGGCGATGCCTGGACGGCCTCCGCGAGGCGGCCGCCCGCTACCCCCGGCCCGCCGCGCTCGGGTCGCTCGAGATCAGCGTGACCCCGCGGCCCACGCGCGGCGGCGAGGCGATGGACCGCGCGAGCGCGGAGCGCTTCGCCGCGCTCGGCGTCCACCGCCTCGTCTTGATGCCACCCCGCTCCCTCGACGCCGACGGCGTCACCCGCTTCGTCGAGAAGACCTCGCGCGAGATCCGTTAGCGCCGGTTCGCCCGACGCTAGTTCGCGCGCTGACTCCGGCCCCACTCGATCACGAAGCCGATCGAGGGCCAGCCGGGGTTCTCATGGTCGCCCGCCACGCGTGAGCCCACCGGCGGGTTGGGCGCGGTGTATCCGGCCACACCGGCCTGACCGGTCGCGGTGGGACGCGAGAGCGGGCCGATGAACTTCGGAGTCTGCGGCAGCGACGGACGCTGCGGGTAGAGATCACGATCCGGCACCGGCGGCGCGACGCGATCGATCGGCGCCGGATGACTCTTGAGGCTCAAGGGATCGGCGTTGACCGCCGCCGGCGTCAGTGCCAGCGGGACGGTGAAGACGAGCAAGGCCACGATAGATGGGGTCCTCAATACGTGTCGCCCTCCCACCCTTGGGAGTACGCATGGCGGATGCCGGTTCCCGGTTTCCGGCAAGGGCAATCAGGGCGCGCAGTTACGGTACGGGGTGCGGCAAGGACGCCCATAGCCGGGGAAGGAGGGACCATGTAATTCCTACCCCGGCTTGCCCCTTCCCGGCGCCCCTCCGCGCGCTTATCATGGGCGGCACTTTCCACCGCTCAACGAGGAGAAGGCCATGACCGCCATCACCCAGTCCGTCGATCTCGACCGCCGCGGCCGCGTCGCGGTGCTGACCGTCAACAACCCACCCGTGAACGCGTTGAGCCAGCACGTGCGGCAAGGCCTGCGCGACGGACTGACGCAGGCCGCCGCGGACCCGAATGTCGACGCCATCGTGATCACGTGCGCGGGGCGCACGTTTATCGCGGGCGCCGACATCACCGAGTTCGGCAAGCCGCCGAAGGAGCCGGGCCTCCACGCGGTGCTCGATCTGATCGAGGGCGCGCCGAAGCCGGTGGTCGCGGCCATCCACGGCACCGCGCTGGGCGGAGGACTCGAGGTCACGCTGGCGTGCCACTACCGGGTCGGGGTCAAGACCGCGCGCTTCGGGCTGCCCGAGGTCAAGCTCGGCATCCTGCCCGGGGCGGGAGGCACGCAGCGCCTGCCGCGCGTGGTGGGGGTGCCCAAGGCGCTCTCGATGATCGTGAGCGGCGATCCGATCGGGGCCGACGAGGCGCTCACGGTCGGCCTCATCGACGAGATCGTGGATGGTGATCTGACCGCGGCGGGGGTGGCGTTCGCGGAGAAGGTGGTGCGGGAGAAGCGGCCGCTCAAGAAGATCCGCGACCTCGACGACAAGGTCGCAACGGTGCGCGGCAAGCCCGAGGTGTTCGCCGACTTCCGCAAGTCGGTGGCGCGCCAGACCCGCGGCTTCCGCGCCCCCGAGAACTGCATCAAGGCGGTCGAGGCCGCGGTCAACCTGCCGTTCGACCAGGGGATGAAGCGCGAGCGCGAGCTGTTCCAGGAGCTGATCACCTCGCCCGAGTCCAAGGCCCAGCGCTACTTCTTCTTCGCGGAGCGCGAGGCGGCCAAGATCCCCGACGTGCCCGGCGACACCAAGAGCCGCGACATCAAGAAGGCGGCGGTGCTGGGGGCCGGCACCATGGGCGGCGGCATCGCGATGAACTTCGCCAACGCGGGCATCCCGGTCACGGTGGTCGAGGTCGCCCAGGACGCGCTCGACCGCGGGCTCGGGGTGGTACGGAAGAACTACGAAGCCACCGCCGCGCGAGGCCGCCTCACGCCCCAAGACGTCGAGAAGCGGATGGGCCTCATCTCCGGCACCACCGACTGGTCGAAGATCGCCGACGCCGACATCGTGGTGGAGGCGGTGTTCGAGGAGATGCCGATCAAGAAGGAGGTCTTCGCCAAGATCGACGGCATCTGCAAGCCGGGGGCGGTGCTCGCCTCCAACACCTCGACCCTCGACGTGGACGAGATCGCCTCCGCCACCAAGCGGCCCGACGACGTCATCGGCATGCACTTCTTCAGCCCCGCCAACGTCATGAGGCTCCTGGAGGTCGTGCGCGGGAAGAAGTCGGCCAAGGACGTGATCGCCACCGCGATGGGAGTCGGCCGTCGGATCGCGAAGGTCCCGGTGCTCGTGGGGGTCTGCTACGGCTTCGTGGGCAACCGCATGCTCCACCAGCGCGGCCGCGAGGCCGAGAAGCTGATCCTGGAGGGCGCGCTCCCGCACGAGGTGGACAAGGTGCTCACCGACTTCGGCTTCCCGATGGGCCCCTTCGCGATGGGCGACCTGGCCGGCCTCGACGTGGGCTGGCGCATCCGCAAGGGCAAGGGCGTGAAGTCGGCGGTGGCGGACCGCATCTGCGAGCTGGGGCGCTTCGGCCAGAAGACCGGCGCGGGCTACTTCCGCTACGAGAAGGGTGACCGCACCCCGATTCCCGACGCGGACGTGGAGAAGATCATCGTCGAGGTCGCGAGCGAGATGGGCATCACCCGGCGGAAGATCTCCGACGACGAGATCCTGGCCCGCCTGCTGTACCCGATGGTCAACGAGGGGGCCAAGATTCTCGAGGAAAAGATCGCGATCCGGGCGAGTGACATCGACGTGATCTGGGTCTACGGCTACGGGTGGCCGATCTACCGGGGCGGCCCGATGTTCTGGGCCGATCAGGTCGGGCTCAAGGCCATCCGTGACCGGATGAACGAGTGGCGGAAGACACAGGGCGAGGACTGGAAGCCGGCTCCGCTGCTGGACCGGCTCGCCACCGAAGGCAAGACCTTCACGGGAGCGTGAGCGTGCGCGCGCTGGTCACGGGTGCGGCGAGCGGCATCGGTCGGGCCACCTGCCTGCGGCTGGCGCGCGACGCCCGGACGGCGGGAGCAAAGGCGCAGATCGCGGCGGTGGACCTCTGGCCTTCGACCGGGGGTCCCTCCCCCGCCCGCGACGCGCTGGTGAAGGAGCTCGGCGACCTGGGCGCGGCCGCGCTGCCGCTCCACGGGGACATGGCGACGGTGGACGCACCCGCGCGGGTGGTGGGCGAAGCGGCGGCGCGCTTCGGGGGGCTCGACGGCATCGTGAGCAACGCGGGAGTGAATCGCCCGGGCCCGCTGGTCAGCTACGCCGTCGAGGACTGGGATCGGATGTTCGCGGTGAACACGCGCGCCACGTGGCTCCTGGCCAAGGCCGCCCACGACGCCCTCGCGGCCTCGCGGGGGGCCATCGTCGCGGTGGCCTCGATGTCGGGCAGCAACGCGCACGCCAACCTCGGCCCCTACGGGCCGAGCAAGGCCGCGCTCATCATGCTGGTGTCGGTGCTCGCGCAGGAGTTCGGGCGCGACGGCATCCGCGTCAACAGTCTCTCGCCGGGCATGGTGCGGACCGGCATGACCGAGAAGGTGTACGCCGATCAGGCGGTGGCCGGCGCGCGCGACGCGCTCGTGCCCATCGGCCGCGTGGCGACCCCGGAGGACATGGCCGACGTCATCGCATTCCTGCTCGGACCCGACGCGCGCTACGTGAACGGCCACGACCTCGTGGTCGATGGCGGCGTGACGGGAAACTTCCTCGGCCGCTTGCCCGGCATCGGTCAGATCACCCGCAGCTGAGCCGACTGTCAGGGGGCTGACTTGGCGGCCGTCACACTGGCCGCGCCGCGGCATTGCCGCCCCGTGTCGCCCCGCAACTAGCCGATATCGCTCGCCGGGATCGGCGTCCCGGTTGGCACCCGCCTCGCATGAAGGGACCCAGCCGGAGGTCCTCCATGCTCTCCCGATTGATCCAGATCTGGAACCGGTATCGCCATGCCGACGAACGGCAGCTCGCGCTCTTCCCCGACTGGGAACGCGCGCTGTGGCTCGCGCCGATGCCGTCCATCGCCGCCGCGCTGGGCCTGCTCGTGCTGTTCGCGGTGGGCACGCCGTCGGTCCCGGTGGCCGCGAAGGGCGTGGTGGCGCTCGAAGAGCGCGCATCCGAGGCCGAGGCCGACGAGCCGGATTCCCCCGAGTACGATCTCAGTGCCATCCCCGACTACATCAAGGCGGCGTCCCAGCGCCATCGCCTTTCCGAGTCCCTGATCGCCGCGGTCATCACCGTCGAGTCGAACTGGGACCACGAGGCGGTCTCTCCCAAGGGCGCCCGCGGCCTCATGCAGCTCATGCCCCAGACGTCCGCCGCGATCGGAGTGCGCGATCCCCACAGCCCCGACCAGAACATCGACGCGGGGGCCAGCCATCTCCGGGCCATGCTCGACACCTTCAAGGACGACCTGCCGCTCGCGCTCGCGGCCTACAACGCGGGCGAGCAGAACGTGATCCGCTACCACGGGATCCCGCCGTATCCGGAGACGCGCCGGTTCGTGGCCCGGGTCCTCCGCAAGATGGGTGACCGGCAGGCGGCGGACCGCGTGATGGCTCGCCCGATCCCGACGCCGGTGTGGACCTCCCGCACCACGCGGCCCGTCCCCGCGGTCCGCATGCTCGCCGCTCCCGCGGGCTCGCGTCCCAGCATGATTCCTCTGACGGCCCCGCGGACCGAGCGCGCCTCCCAGGTCGTGCTGCAGGACGGCGACCTGCTCCCGCAGCCCGCGGCCCGCCCGTGGGGGGAGACGAGCTCGGCTCCGATCGTCCCGCAGATCCCCACCGCTCCCGCCCCGACGCTCCCGTTCGCCGAATCGCCGTAGCGCTCCCCTCCTCGCCTCCCGGCCGCCGGTTGCGCTAGGATGACCCCGCGCGGCCGGCGGCCGGCGCGAAAGGGGCACGAGCGACCATGCAATTCGGGGTCTTCTACGAGCACCAGCTGCCCCGCCCGTGGGCGGCGGGGAGCGAGCAGCAGCTCTTCCAGGACGCGCTCCACCAGGTCGAGCTGGCCGACCGGCTGGGCATCGACTACGCGTGGGAGGTCGAGCACCACTTCCTCGAGGAGTACTCGCACTCCTCGGCCCCCGAGGTCTTCCTCGCCGCGGCCTCGCAGCGCACCCGCCGGATCCGGCTGGGCCACGGCATCGTCCTGATGCCGCCCGGGTACAACCATCCGGCTCGCGTCGCCGAGCGGCTGGCCACCCTCGATCTGGTCTCCAATGGCCGCGTCGACTGGGGCACCGGCGAGTCGGCCTCGCGCGCGGAGCTCGAGGGCTTCGGCATCGATCCCGCCGAGCGCCGCGCGATGTGGCGCGAGACCACCGAGCAGGTCGCCAGCATGCTGGCGCTGGATCCCTATCCCGGCTTCCAGGGCAAGTACTTCTCCATGCCGGTCCGCAACGTGGTGCCGAAACCGGTGCAGAAGCCGCACCCGCCCCTCTGGGTCGCGTGCTCGAACCGCGAGACCATCCACCTGGCGGCCCAGCTCGGCATCGGCGCGCTCACCTTCGCGTTCATCGACCCCGCCGAGGCCAGGCACTGGGTGGAGGACTACTACGAGACCTTCAAGCGCGAGTGCGTGCCGATAGGGCACGCGGTGAATCCCAACGTGGCCATGGTCACCGGGTTCTTCTGCCATCCCGACGGCCAGGAGGCGCGCCGCCGGGGCATCGACGGCTTCCGCTTCTTCCAGTTCGCGCTCGGCCACCACTACGTCTTCGGCAAGCACACCCCGGGACGCACCGACATCTGGGACAAGTTCGAGCGCGTGCGGGCCGAGCTGGACCTCGAGGTGCTGGGCGGCGGGACCGGCTGCATCGGCACCCCCGACGAGCTGCGCGCGTCCCTGCGCGCGTTCGAGGAGTACGGCGTCGACCAGACGATCTTCATCCAGCAGGGCGGCAAGAACCGCCACGAGCACATCTGCGAGGCGCTCGAGCTCTTCGCCTCCACGGTCATGCCCGAGTTCAAGGCCCGCGAGGCGGCGCGGGCGGCCCGCAAGGCGGAGGAGCTCGCCCCGTACGTGGCGGCCGCCTTCGCGCGCAAGGGGAAGATGGCCGCGCTCCCGAACGGCGACATCCCGACCTACGAGGCCTACGGCCTCACCGTGACCCAGCCGGTGGACCTCGACAAGATGCCGGAGGCGAACCGCCGCCGGGTGCTCGCCTTCCGGCGCATGCGGGAGATCATGGAAGGCCGCTAGGCGACATGGCGTCGGGCGCGGAGTCGATCGAGCCGCTGGCCGGCCGGCTGCGCCGCGTGGGGGAGATGCTGATCGGGCTCTCCGGCTCTCCCGTTCCGACGCATCTCTTCCAGACCCTGGCCGAGCAGGCCGTGACGGTGATGCCGCACGACTATCTCGCGGTCTGCCTGGAGGACGTCGACCAGCAGGGCTACCTCGTGCACTCGCTCTCCACCCTGCCCGGCGAGCCGATCGCGACACGCGTCTTCACCCGTGACGAGGGCCTGCCCGGCCGCACCATCCGCACCGGGCGCGCTCACCTGGTCGGCGAGCTCGAGCGCATCGCCGACGGCGCCCCGGACCTGGACGGGGTGCTCGTGCGGGCCGGGCTCCAGGCCGCGCTCGCGGTGCCGCTCCGGCGCGGGCCGCAGGTGCTGGGAGCCCTGCTCTTCGCGCGCCAGAGCGCGCCCTACACCCTGGACGACCTGGAGATCGCCGGCCTCCTGGCGGCCGGGGTGTCGGGCGCGCTCGAGACGTGCCGCGCCTACCAGTCGCTGGCCGACGAGCGCGGGACGCTGGCCGCGGTCCTCACCAGCACCGCGGATGCGGTGGTGATGGTGGGCCAGGACGGCCTGGTGCTGCTCGTCAACCCGGCCGCCCGCGCGATGATCGGGCTGAGCCCCGAGACCGCGGTCGGCCGGCCCTTCCCGGAGGCGCTCACCCACGAGCCGCTGCGCCGCCTCTTCGAGCGGGGGCAGCCCGGGGTCGTGGAGCTGGCCCTGCCCGACGGCCGCACCGCGCAGGCGAGCCTGGTCTTCGTGACCACCGAGTACGGCGAGCCGGTCGGCCTCGCCGCGATCCTGCGCGACATCACGTTGCTCAAGAACCTGGAGCAGATGAAGAACGACTTCGTGAACACCGTCTCCCACGACCTCAAGAGCCCGATCATGGCCATCGCGATGACCGCCGAGCTGCTGGCCAAGACGGTGCCGCCCACCGGGGCCGACGCCCATCGCGATCGCTGTCAGCGCATCCTGCGAAGCGCGGGGCAGATGACCGAGCTCGTGACCGACCTGCTGGACCTCGGGAAGATCGAGGCCGGCCTCGAGGGGCCGGGCGAGCCGCTCGACCTGGTCGCGATGATCGACGAGGCGATCCGGGCCCAGGCCGTGCAGGCGGAGGGCAAGCGCATCGCGGTCTCGCGGCGGGCTCCGTCCGCCGCGCTCGTGGTCGGAGTGCGGGCGCGCCTCGCCCAGGTGCTCGTGAACCTCATCGGCAACGCGGTGAAGTACTCGCGGGAGGGCGGCCGCGTGGAGGTGGTGGTGGAGCCGAGCGCGGGCGAGGGCGCCCCGGTCCGGCTCCGGGTGGTCGACAACGGGATCGGCATTCCCGCGCGCGATCTCCCGCACGTCTTCGACAAGTTCTTCCGGGTCCGGAACGCCTCCACCTCCGGCATCGCGGGCACCGGGCTCGGGCTCGCCATCACCCGCCGCATCGTGGAGGCCCACCGCGGGCGGATCGGGGTGGAGAGCGTGGAGGGAGCGGGCAGCACGTTCTGGGTGGAGCTGCCCGGCGCGCCCGTCGCAACGGAGCCGCCCGCGCCGAGCGCGGGCTAGGCGGCGCCGGAGCCGGCGGGCCGCGAGCCGGGCGTGTCGGCGGCCCGGAGCACCGGCAGCCGCACGGTCACCACCGTGCCTTGCCCGGGCGCGGGCGCGATCTCGAGGTCGCCGCCGTGCCGCCGCAGGAGCCCGTAGGCGACGTTCAGCCCCAGGCCCTTGTGCTCGCCGGCCTTGGTGGTGAAGAAGGGCTCCAGCGCCCGGCGCTGCGCGTCGGGGGTGATGCCGGCGCCGTCGTCGCGCACCGTGCAGAGCACGTGCGCCGCGTCGGCCCAGGTCTTCACGGTGATGGCCCCGCCCTCCGGCTGGGCCTCGATGGCGTTCATCAGCACGCCGGTCATCGCCTCGATCAGGACCGAGGCTTCGCCGGCCACCGGCGGAAGCGCGCCGCAATCGAAGCAGACCTCGACGTGGCGGGCGTCGGCCCCGTCCCCGATGGTGCAGCAGGGTCGCGTGGCGTCCAGCGCGGCCCGCACCACCTCGTTGAAGTCGAGCGGCGGCGCGGCGCCCACGGTGCGCACCTCCGCGAAGGACTGCAGCCGCTTGAGCACCTTGGCCGCCTCCTTCACGGTGGTCTTGATGGTGGCGAGCTGCTCGTGCCCGGGGGTGCCTTCCAGCTGGGGCAGGACCACCTGCACCTTGCCCATGATCATCTGCAGCACCTGGCGCACGTAGTCGGTCACCCCGTCGGTGAGCGACGCGATGGCCCGGAGCCGCTCGGTCTCGATCAGCTCCTGCTGGCCCGACCGCACGTCGTCGAGCGCGGACTGCAGGGTCTGGTAGAGATGGCTGTTCTCGAGCGCGACCGCGGCCTGGTCCGCGAAGGCCCGGGCGAGCGCGATGTCCTCCGCGCTCCAGCTCCGCCCGGTGCGGTCCCGCGCCGCGAGCGCGCCCACCACCCGGCCCTGCACCAGCAGCGGGAGGGCCAGCGCGGCCGCGCAGCCGCTCGTGCTCACCCTCTGGCGCTCCTCCGGGCTCAGGACCACGCGCGGATCCTCGAGCAGGTCGCCGGTCGGCACCGGCTGGCGGGTGGCCGCGGCCACGCCTTCGATGCCGGCCCCGCGCGGCAGCACCGGGTCCGCCCGCAGGGAGGCGTCCCGGCCCGACGAGACGGCGATCCGGGCCAGGTCCCACGTCTCCGGGTCGAGGCGGTAGACCGCGGCGCCGCGGGCGTCGAGCAGCCCCGCGATCCCGTCCGCGATCTGCCGGCCCAGCTCCGCGAAGGTCAGCGAGTGCGGCACGCTGCGCGACACCGCGGCGAGGCGCTCCGCGATGTAGCGGCCGCGCTCGGTCTCGGTGAAGAGCTGCGCGTTGCGCAGCGCCAGGGCCGCCTGGTCGCCGAAGACCGCGAGCAGGTGCTGCTCTTCCGCCGAGTACACTCGATCCGGATCGCTGCCGACCATCAGCGCGCCGAGGACCCGCTCCTGCCCCATCAGCGGCACCGCGATCACCGACTGGCCCGACTCCTCCACGAAGGATTCGTGCGCGCGCTCCGCGAGCGGCCCATCAACCGTGGCGTCCTCCGAGGCCACCATGTGGCGCGCGTTCACCGCGAGCCACGCGATGCCCGCCCCCGCTGGAAGGTGGCAGCCCACCCATTTCGCGGCGTCGGCGGGCCCCGCCGCGGCCACGCACACCAGGGTGCGGGACTCGGTCTCGAGCTCGTAGAGCACCGCCCGCTGGGCCCGGAACACGTCGAGAACCGCGCGGACGATCCGGGTGGCGATCTGGTCGAGGTCGAGGGTGCCGAGCAGCTCGTGGCCGACCTGGGAGAGGGCGCGCGCGGTACGCTCGGCGCGGAGCCGCCCGGTGATGTCGCGCGCGGTGGTGGAGGCGCCGGTCACGCGCCCCGCCGCGTCCCGGATCGGCGAGATGGTCAGGCTCACGTCGATCCGGCGGCCGCCCTTGGTGAGGCACGCCGTCTCGAAGTTGCTGATGCGCTGCCCGTGGTGCAGCCGGACCAGGATGCCGGGCAGCTCGTCGCGGCGCTCCGGCGGCACGATCAGGGAGATGGAGCGGCCGATCGCCTCCTCGGCGCGGTAGCCGTAGAGGCGCTCCGCGGCCGGGTTCCAGCTGATGATGCGGCCCTCGAGGGTGCGGCCGACGATCGCGTCCTCGGACGACTCGACGATCGAGGAGAGCAAGGCCTGCACCGCCTGGGCCTGCCTGCGCTCGCTGATGTCGCGGGCCACCGCGAGCCGGCCCACCACCTCGCCGCTGCGCACGATACTGGTGCAGGTCACCTCCACCGGGGTGCGCCGGCCGTCGCGTCGCACCACCTGGCACTCGAACTGGGGCGCGACCTTGCGCCCGGCGCGCACCGCCTCCAGCCCCTCGCGCACCAGCATCGCGCCGGTGCGGTCCAGCACCGAGAACACCGGGCGGCCGACCAGCTCGTCGGAGCGGAAGCCGGTGAGCTGCTCGCCGTAGGCGTTCACCATCGCGAGCGCGCCATCCAGATCGAGCAGGAAGAGCGCCTCGGTCATGCTCTCCGCGATCAGGCGATAGCGCTCCTCGGAGTCGCGCAGCGCGCGAAGCAGCCCCTTGCGGGCCAGCGCCCGATCGACGGTGGACAGGAGCTGCGCGGTGTCCACCGGCTTCACCAGGTACGAGGAGGCGTCGCCCGCCATCGCGGCGAGGGCGCCGTCGAGGGAAGCGTGCCCGGTCAGCAGGATGACCTCGGTGTCGGGCGAGCGCGTCTTGATGCGCCGGAGCAGGTCGAGCCCCGAGATGTCGGGGAGCCGGCAGTCGACGATCGCCAGATCCACCGGGCGAGCCCGACCGATGCGTTCCAGCGCATCCTCTCCGCGGTCCACCGGGTCGACGTGATGGCCGCGCTCGCGGAGCACCTCGCCCACCGTCTCCCGGATGACCGGGTCGTCGTCGATGACGAGGATATCGGCGCCGGAGGCCATGGGCCGGTGGGTGTGCACGGAAAGTGCCACCCCCGGCCCGCCCGGGATACGCAAAAAATTAGCTACTTGCGCTAATCGGTAATCTTTCCGGACGGTTGTGGCTCGACACCGCCCGCCGGGCTGACACTCGTGCCCGCTCGCGGCCGCCGGGTCAGCGCTCGGCCCGGACCTCGGTGAACACGTCGCGGGCGCAGATCATGGCCTCGCGGATGATCGGCACCCCGACGTAGCCGGACATGTGGATCAGGACCTCGGTCAGCTCCTTCTCGGTCCAGCCCTGGTTCAGCGCCATGCGCAGGTGGATCCGCAGCTCCGGCTCCCGCCCGGTGGCCGCGTCGGAGACCACGCACACGAGCGTCCGGGTCTTGAGATCGAGGCCCGGTCGCGCCCACAGCGCGCCGAACACGTTCTCGGTGGCCACGTCGATGAACGTGCGCATGATCGGGTCCTGGTACGTGGTGGCGTTCACCCGCTCCACGTACTTGTCGCCCAGCAGCTGACGGCGGATCTCGTTGCCCTTGCGGTGCAGCTCGCTCTCGGCCATCTCACCCTCCCTCATTACTGGATGGGAACGCCCGGAGGCTACCGCCGGGTGCGGGGACCGAAGAACCCGCCCTTGGGCCGGCCGTGGGCGTGGTAGTGGTCGGGGATGTTGCGCATGTGGTCGTCGATGTAGCACTCGCCGCCGAGCACGCGGGTGGCGATCTCGCGCAGCAGGGCGTGCATGTGGCTCTTGTGGTCGACGGGAGGCTCGGTGCCGTGGTAGCGCCACACCACCATCGGCACGTCACACACGTCGCACTCCGCGACCCAGCAGATGTCGTCCTCGTGGTGCCAGGGCGTGATCCGGGCCGCCCGGCAGAGGTCGCATCTGTCGACGCGGGTGAAGGGGGCGGGCGCTCCTAGCCCCACAGGGCGCGCATGACGTGCACCGCGACGCGACGGTTGTAGTCGCGCACGAGACGGCGGATGCGGAACAGATCGAGCACCCACCACGCGGCCAGGCCACCCAGGGTGAGCCAGAACAGGACCTGGAGCCCGCGCTTGCGCAGGTAGAGGTAGTGCCATCCGAGCGGAAGGAACAGGAGCGCGACCAGCGGCGACTTGGCCTGCGCGCGATAGCGCCACAGGAACGCGCGCTGCTGGTCCGGGGTGAGGTACGCGAGCTGCTCGCGCACCGTGCGCGACAGCGACGCGGCCACCGACTTCGGGATCGTGAGGCTGCGATCGCCGCGCGCTTCCGTGCCGCGCCGCGCGGTGACGCGGTCGGGCGGAGGCGTCACCGGCTTGCGGAACACGGAGGAGGACGTCTCTCGGTCGGCTGAAGTCCGGCTCATCGTCACCCTCCCAAGAGGCCGGGAGGGAGCAAGAACGGCGCCAGCCGTGCGGGTCATGCGGGGCTTGAACTTAGCCGGGGGACGCTGATCAGCGCTTCTCACGTGTCACTCCGGTCGTCCGCAGGAGGACGGTTGCAAGGTGTTGCAGAGGTGTCAATTCGCCGCTTTTCAATCTGCTGCATGGGGCCACACCACCATGCCGGTTCCAGAGCGCCAGGCGATCGCCGGCATGTACGCGAGCACCTCGGCGGGACCGGTGGTGAAGGCGAGCGCCACCATCCACGCGAGCAGCTCCGCGGTGCCGCCGGAGCCCGCCGCCTCCATGCGCTCGAGCGTGCACTCGCGCAGCAAGGCGGCGTGATCGCCGGCCGCGAGGAGCTCGAGGAACCAGCGGTCGAACTCCTCGTCCACCCAGAAGTAGCGCGGCCCGCCCGGCTCGTGGGAGAGCCCGCCGGTGGCGACGACCGCCACGCGCTCGGCGCCCGGATAGCCCTTCACGATCTCGCGGAACGTCGCGCCGACCTGGTAGGCTCGCTCCGGGGTGGGAATGGGCGGCACGGTGCAGTTCATCGTCACCGGCACGAGCGCGATGTCGCCCTCCGGGTTCAGGTAGTGCATGGGCACCGAGACACCGTCGTCGAACTGCATGTCGCGCAGGTACGCGAGCCCGAGCCGCCGCCGGGCCCCCTCGTTCACGAGGTGGCGGGCGAACGCGGGATGCCCGGGGATGCGGTACTTCTCCAGCGCGAGCCATTCGTCGTACCAGTCGGCGGGCCCGGCGTGCTCGGCCCCGATCCCCACCGTGTACTCGGGGGTGTTGTTGATGGGCCAGTTCAGCAGGTGATCGTTGCTGAAGAGCAGGATGACGTCGGGCCGCGCGGCGCGCAGCCGCTCGCGCATCGTGTCGAGGGCGCCACGGGCCTCCCGTCGCTGATTCTCCGGCGCGCGATCGAACCAACCGGTGAGGCCGGGCGAGTGCGTGAGCGCCATCGCGGCCACCACCTGGGCCACGGGTCAGCCCTGCCCGCGGCCGAGCCGCGCCTGGAGCCGGTCGGAGGCCGCCGCCTCCTCGGGATAGGCCTTGCGATAGGCCTCCAGGGCGGGATGCGCGTTGCTGTTGGCGGAGGCGCCGTAGAAGAGGCGCAGGATCTGGGGGATGTAGTACTGGTGCACGCCCATCTCGTTCAGGCGGCGCACGTCGCGGTCGCGCAGCGCCTCGTACTCCGCCTCCCCGAGGCCGAACTCGCGGGCCAGTCCGGCCAGGTCGGTGAGCCACCGGGCCCGGAGCGCGGCGTCGCGCCGGACGTAGAAGATCATCTCGTTCAGCGGCAAGGTCTTGTCACAGCGCTCGACGTTACCCATCGCGGAGCACCTTCGGGTTGATCTTGACGAACATGATCACGCAGCGGCCGGGACCGGGATTGCGCACGTCGTGCAGCACGCGGTCGGGGAAGTGCACGATCGAGCCCGAGGGCACGACCACTTCCTGCCCGTCGATGGACATGTAAGCGGTGCCCTCCAGCACGAAGATGGCCTCCTCCTCCCGCGGGTGCTGGTGCATCACGGTGGATTGGCCGGGCTCGTAGCAGGCGATCTCCGACCAGAGCTGGTCGGTCTTGAAGAGCATCTTGCGCACCCGCCGGTCGGGGGCGAACGCCTTCAGCCCGTGCAGATCGAAGACCCGCGCCACTCCGGTGACGCGCGCGGTCGCCGTCTCGTCCATTGGTGGCCGCATCATAGCGCCGTCGCGGGGCGTCCGCCACCACCGCGTGCGTCGGCGCGCCGGCGCGGGAAGATCCCCGTTGACATCCCGGGACCCCTTCAGTAGAAAGGGGGCCGAAGGCCGTGCCACCCTCCCCCGCCGCGTCTCCGTCGGTTGCTCGTCGCATCGCCCGATTCGTTTCCGACCTCAGCTGGGAGCAGGTGCCCGCCGAGGGGACCGCGCGCGCCGGCCTCCTCGCCCTCGACACGCTCGGCAGCTGCCTCGCGTCCTGCCGCGAGGACTTCGGACGCGCGGTCCTCGACGCGGCGGAGCAGCTGGGCGGCGCGCCGGAGGCCACCCTGGTGGGCCGGAAGAGCCGGGTCGGGGCCGCAAGCGCGGTGCTCGCCAACGGCACCCTCGCCCACGGCCTCGACTTCGACGACACCCGCGAGGACGCCATCGTCCACACCGGCTGTGTCGCGGTCCCCACCGCCCTGGCGGTCGGCGAGGCGGTCGGCGCCTCCGGGCGCGCGACCCTCGAGGCGATGATCGCGGGGGTGGAGGTGATGTGCCGCGTCGGCCTCGCGGTGCCCGGCCGCTTCCATGCGCGCCACTACCACCCGACCGCTCTGACCGGCAGCTTCGCGGCCGCCGCGGTGGCCGGGCGGCTCCATCGCCTCACCGAGGACCAGCAGGTCCACGCCTTCGGGATCTGCGGCAGCCAGGCCGCCGGCATCATCGAGTACCTCGCCGACGGCTCGTGGACCAAGCGGCTGCACCCGGGCTGGGCCGCCCACGCCGGGGTGGCCGCGGTCGCGCTCGCGCGCGCCGGCTTCACCGGGCCCGAGACCGTGTTCGAGGGCGAGCACGGCTTCTACGCCGCCTTCGCGGGAGGCCACGACGCGGCGCGGCTCGAGGACCTGCTCGCCACGCTCGGCCGCACCTGGGAGCTCTCCGCGCTCACCTTCAAGCCCTACCCGTGCGGCTCGATCGCGCACCCCTACATGGACTGCGCGATGCGCCTGCGTGAGCGGCACCGGCTGCGGCCCGATCAGGTCGCGGAGGTGCGCTGCCGCACCGCGGCGGGGCCGCTGCCGCGACTCTGGGAGCCGCTCGCGGCCAAGCAGGCCCCGCGGAACGGCTACGCGGCCAAGTTCAGCCTCCCCTACCTGCTGGCCTCGATCCTGGTCCGCGGCCGGGCGAGCCTCGCCGACTTCACCGACGAGGCCGCGCGCGACGAGACGGTGCGCGGGGTCGCGGCGCGCGTCTTCTACGACGTGGATCCAACCATCGACTACCCGCGTCACTTCATCGGTCACGTGGCGATTCGCCTGACCGACGGCACCCGCCTGGAGGAGACGCAGGACCACCCGCGTGGCGGGCCCGACTTCCCGATGGATCGGAGCGAGCTGGTCGCCAAGTTCCGCGACAACACCGCCCTCGCCATCCCCGAAGCCCGCGCCGCGCGGGTGGTGGAGCTGGTCGACGCCCTGCCAGCCGCGCCGCGCCTCGATGCCCTGATGGACGCTTTGACCGCCTGACCGAGCCTCGGCGCACAGGACAGCCCAAAGGAGTCCGCGAATGACCCACCACCGACTCGTGTCGCTGCTACTGGCTCTCGCGATGGCCCTCCTCGCGGTCGAGGCGCGCGCGCAGGATCCGCGCCTGGAGGCCGCCCGGAAGGAGGGCAAGGTGGTCTGGTACACCTCGCTCGCCCTCACCAGCTCCGAGAAGGTGGCCAAGCTGTTCGAGACCGCCTACCCGGGCGTGAAGGTCGAGGTGCACCGCACCGGCTCGCAGCGGATCCTGCAGCGGATGATGCAGGAGCTGCAGGCCAACATCAAGAACGTGGACGTGGTCCACACCTCCGACGCCGGCCACTACGTGCTGCTGAAGGAGAAGCAGCTCCTGATGCGTTACACCCCCGCCGGGGTGGACCGCTTCGCGCCCGGATTCAAGGACAAGGACGGCTTTCACTACGGCCTGCGCGCCACCGTCAACGTCATCGCCTACAACACCCAGAAGGTCAGCGCCGCGGAGGCCCCGCGCACCTGGAAGGACCTGCTCGATCCGAAGTGGCGCGGGAAGCTCGTCACCGCGCATCCCGGCTACAGCGGGGTGATCGCGACCCACGTCCTCGCGCTCGTGCACCTGCACGGCTGGGACTACTTCAAGGCCCTGGCCCAGAACAAGCCGATGCTCGTGCAATCCGCGGTCGACCCCTCCGGGGTGGTGGCGTCCGGCGAGCGGCCGGTGGCGGTCGACGGCGGCGATTACACGTTCTACCAGGTGAAGAAGAAGGGAAACCCGGTCGAGATCGTGTACCCGAAGGAGGGCGTGCCGCTGGTGGTCTCGCCCAGCGCGATCACCAGCTTCGCGCCGCACCCCAACGCGGCCAAGCTCTTCACCGACTTCATCTTCTCCAAGGACGTGCAGCAGGTGCTGGCCGACACCGAGGGCCTCTACAGCGGGAACCCGCAGGTGACCTATCCGTCGGACAAGCCTCGCCTGTCCGATCTCAAGCTCCTGTCGGTCGACGCGGAGGAGCTCGAGAAGCGGAACGAGGAGATCAAGACCCGCTTCGTCGAGTTCTTCGGGGCCTAGCCCGCTCCATGGCCGAGGCCGCGACCGCCGCGCGCCCGCGGCGCTGGGAGGGCCTGGACCGCGCCACGCCGGTCTGGCTGCTGGCCGCGGCCGCGCTGGTGGGGCTGATCCTCATGCCCCTGGGCTGGCTCGCCTACATGAGCGTGCGGAGCGACGGCGGGCTGACCGCCGCCCACTACGTGCGCGTGCTGGGCGACCCGCCGCTGCAGAAGGCGCTCTGGAACACGGTGGTGCTGGCCCTCTGGTCCGGGCTGATGGCCCTCGTGATCGGCGCCCCGCTCGCGTGGCTCACCGCGCGCACCGACCTGCCATTCCGCCGCTCCATCCAGTCCCTCGTGATGGCGTCGTTCGTGACCCCGCCCTTCCTGGGGGCGTTCGCGTGGGTCATGCTGGCGGGGCCCAACGCGGGCTACCTGAACCGCCTCTATCGCGAGCTCACCGGCGCGGTCGACCCGCTGCTCAACATCTTCAGCATGCCGGGGCTGATCTTCGTGGTGGCGATCTACACCTTCCCCTACGTCTACATCATGATCGCCAACACCCTGGGCCTGATCGCCTCCGATCTCGAGGACGCGGCCGGCATCCTGGGCGCGGGCCGCTTCCAGGTGGCGCGCACCATCACCCTGCCCATGGTGCTGCCCGCGATCCTGAGCGGCTTCATCCTCGCGGTGCTGCAGGCCTTGGCCCTCTTCGGCTCCCCCGCGATCCTGGCCCTGCCCGCCGGCTTCCACACCGTCACCACCCAGCTCTGGTCGTTCTTCCAGTACCCGCCGCGCGTGGAGCTGGCGGCCGCGTTCTCGATGCCGCTGCTGCTCGCCACCGCGCTGCTGCTCCTCGTCCAGAAGCGCCTGCTGGGCCGGCGCGGCTACGCCGCGGTGGGCGGCAAGGGCGGCCAGCGGCGGGTCGTCGCGCTCGGCCGGTGGCGCCATCCCGCGCTCGGCGTGTGCCTCGCGGTGCTCGCCGCCGCGGTGTTCCTGCCCTACGGCATCCTCCTCAAGGCCGCCTTCTCGCGCGCGTGGGCGCAGCCCCTCACCTGGGACAACTTCACCCTCGACAACTGGTCGTTCACCTTCCTGTCCGTGACCACCCGGTCCGCGATCGTGAACACCCTCGAGCTGGGAGTGCTCACCGCCTGCGTGGGCGCCGCCCTCGCCACCCTGCTCGCCTACGTCACCAATCGCCGCCTCGTGGCGGGCCACCAGGTGCTGGGCTTCCTCGCGGTGGCGCCGGTGGTCATCCCCGGCGTGGTCCTCGCGGTCGCGCTCTTCGTGGCCTACACCCGGCCGCCGTTCCTCCTCTACGGCACGCTCTGGATCCTCTTCCTGGCCTACCTCACCAAGGAGATGCCGGTCGGCTACTCGCAGTCCGACGCGACCCTGCGCGGCATCCACCCGGAGCTGGAGGAGGCGGGGCGCATCCTGGGCGCAGGCCGCTTCCGGGTGCTGCGGGAGATCACCGCTCCGCTGGCCAGGAGCGGCATCATCGCCACCTGGTGCTTCGTGTTCATCGGGGTCATCCGCGAGCTCTCCGCGTCCATCATCCTGTTCAGCCCCAACACCAAGGTCATGTCGGTGGTGATCTTCGACCTGAAGGAGGAGGGCCAGTTCGGGGCCATCGCGGTGCTCGGGGTGTTCATGCTCGTGATGACCTTCGTCATCGTGGCGGTGATGCAGCGCCTGCTCGGCCGCGACGTGATGGGCGGCCGTCAAGCGGGCGGAGCGGGCTGACCGTGCCCGGCATCGCGATCGCCTCGCTCACCAAGCGCTTCGGCGACGTGGGCGCGGTGAACCAGCTCGATCTGGAGGTCCGGCCGGGCGAGCTGGTCGCCCTGCTCGGCCCCTCCGGCTGCGGCAAGACCACCACGCTCCGGCTGGTGGCGGGCTTCCTGACTCCGGAAGGCGGCGAGATCCGGGTGGGCGACCGGGTGCTCTCGTCCCCCACCGTGGTGGTGCCGCCGGAGCGGCGGCGCATGGCCATGATCTTCCAGAGCTACGCCCTCTGGCCCCACATGACGGTGGCCCAGAACGTGGGGTACGGGCTTCGCTTCGCCGGAGTGGGACGTGCGGACCGCGACCGGCGGGTGGACGAGATGCTGCGCGCGGTGCAGCTCGCCGGCTACGGCGCGCGCTATCCGGGCGAGCTGTCCGGCGGCCAGCAGCAGCGGGTGGCGGTGGCGCGGGCCCTGGTGGTGGAGCCGGAGATCTTGTTGCTGGACGAGCCCCTGAGCAACCTCGACGCGAGCCTGCGCGAGGAGATGCGCTTCGAGATCCGCCGCCTCCACGAGCGCTTCTCGATCACCACGCTCTACGTGACCCACGACCAGGCGGAGGCGATGGTGATCTCGGACCGCGTGGCGGTGCTGCGCGACGGGCGCGTGGCCCAGATCGGGCCCCCCGCCGAGCTGTTCGAGCGGCCGCGCACCCGCTTCGTGGCCGAGTTCGTCGGCAAGACCAACCTGATCGACGCGATCGCCGACGGCCCCGGCTGGGTGCGGCGCGGCGGCCTCCGCCTGCGGGTGCCCGGGGAGGCGCTCGCGCCCTCCGCCGCGTCATCGACCCCGCCCGCGACTCCGGTCGTCGTGTCGATCCGCCCGCACCAGATCGCGCTCGGTCCGCGGGGCGCAATCGCGGACGCCTCCGGCAGCGTGCTGGCCGGCACGGTGGTGCGCGCGAGCTACCTGGGCGACGCCGTCGACTATCAGGTGGCGCTCGACGGCAGCGACGTGGTGCTGCGCATCGCGGGACCCGCGCCCGCCCGGGTCGGTCCGGGCCAGGCGGTGTCGGTGGTGGTGCCGGCCGCGGCCTGCGTCCTGCTGCCCGCGGGCGACTGACGCCCGCGTCCCGCGCCTCCGCCTACAGGCCGCCCCAGACCTGGTGGGCCAGCTCCACGCAGAGGGCGAGCTTCGCCCGCTGCTCCTCCAGCGCGAGCTCGTTGCCCTCGAGCGTCGAGGAGAAGCCGCACTGCGGGCTCACGCAGACCTGCTCGAGGGGGAGGAAGCGCGCCGCCTCGTCGAGCCGGCGCCGCAGGGAGTCCGTCGACTCCAGCGCGCCCAGCTTGCTGCTCACGAGGCCCAGGACCACCCTCACTGACCGGGGCGCGTGGCGCAACGGCGAGAAGTCGCCTGAACGGGCGTCGTCGAACTCGAGGAAGAAGCCGTCGTAGGGCATCTGGTTGAAGATCGTCTCCGCCACCCGCTCGTAGCCGCCCTGGGCGCGCCAGCTCGAGCGGAAGTTACCCCGGCAGAGGTGCGTGCACACCGTGAGGTCGCGCGGGCGGTCGCGCAGCGTCGCCCGCACCAGCGCCACCGAGAGGGCCAGGACCGCGTCGGGATCCTCGCCGCGGGCGCGGCCATCTTCCCGCATGCGCTCGTCGCAGAGGTAGGCGAGGCTCACGTCGTCGAGCTGCAGGTACCGGCAGCCCGCCGCGTAGAGGTCGGCGATCTCGGCCCGGTAGGCCGCCGCGGTGTCCTCCACGAATCGGTCGAGATCCGGGTACACGCTCCGGCTGATGTTGGCGCGGCCGACCTGGGAGTAGAGCATGCACGGCGACGGCAGCGTGATCTTGGCGGTGCGGGTGGTGGCCGCGCGGAGGAAGCGGAAGGCGTCGACGAAGATCGGCGCGGGCCGGCCCACCGGAGCGTCGATGCGCAGGTCGGGCCGGGTGAAGTTCACGTCGCCGGCGCGGCCGTGGAAGGTCACCGGCAGGGCGCCGCCCTCGCTGGAGAGGCCACCCAGCCGGGTGAGGAAGTCCATGTGCCAGGACTTCCGCCGCTGCTCGCCGTCGGTGATGCCCTCGAGACCGGCGCGCTCCTGGATCCGCACCGCCTCGCGGACCGCCTCGTCCTCCGCGGCGGCGAGGGCCGCCGCGTCGATGCGCCCGGCCTCACGCTCCCGGCGCCGGGCCTTGAGCGCGGGGGAGCGGAGCAGGCTGCCGACGTGGTCGGCCCGGAAGGGCGCGCGAGGCGCGATCACGCGCGGTAGAGCCCGCGCCCGGCCGCGAAGACCCGCGTGAGGCCGAGGAGCGCGTCGGTGCTCGGAGTGGCCACCCCGACCCGCGCTCCGATCTCGCTCACCGCGGTGAGGAGCCCGTCGATCTCGAGCGGCTTGCCCGCCTCCACGTCCTGCAGCATCGACGTCTTGAAGGCCCCGAGCTTGCGGGTGACCGCATTGCGCGCCTCGCCGCTCTGGCGGATCGGACAGCCGATCTTCTCGCCGATGGCGGCGGCCTCCGCCATGATCGCGAGGGTGAAGCGGTCCAGCAGCGGATCGTCGAGCAGCCGGTCGCAGGTGGCGCCGGTCAGGGCCGACATCGGGTTCATGGTCATGTTGCCCCAGAGCTTGTACCAGACGTCGGCCTGGATCCGCTCCGAGACCGTGGTCTCGAAGCCGGCCGCGTCGAGCCGCGCCGCGAGATCGCGCACTCGCGGGGACGTCCCGCCGCCCGGCTCGCCCACGATCAGCCCGCGGCCGAACCCGTGGCGCCCGCGCCCCGGCTCCACCACCGCGCAGGTGGCGTGCACCACGCAGCCCAGCACGTGGCGCACCGGGATGGCGGCCGCGATCCGCCCCTCGGGATCGATCGCGCGCACCGCGGTCCCCTCGAGCGAGCCGCCGAGACCGTGGAAGAACCACCACGGCACCCCGTTCATGGCGGGCAGCACCACGGTGGCGGGCCCCAGCAGGGGCCCGACGTGTGCGGAGGCCTCGGGCAGCGACGGGCCCTTCACCGCGATCACCACCAGGTCCTGGATGCCGAGGGCGCGGCCGTCCTCCGCCACGTGCACCGGCGCGGTCAGCGCGGTGCCGCCCTCCTCCCAGCGGACGCCGCGGGCCCGCAGCGCCTCCGCGGTGGCGCCCCGGACCACCGCGGAGACCTCCGCGCCGGCGCGGGCCAGGTGCGTGCCGAGGAACATCCCGATCGCCCCCGCCCCGACGACCGCGATTTTCACGAGGCGGGAGCGGTCAGCTGCACCACGTTGTAGGCCTTGACCGGACGCTGGAAGCCCTTCAGGGCCAGCTCACCCACCGTCTCGCAGTGGGCGATGCCCTCCACCCCGGAGGCCACCCGCTGGGACAGGAGAATCTGGCCGGGCTTGGCCTCCCCGCAGAGCCGCGACGCCATGTTGGTCACGGTGCCGATGGCCCCGTAGTCGAGCCGGCCCTCGAAGCCGATGGCGCCGATGGTGGCGTAGCCCTGGGCGATCCCGATGCCGAAGTCGAGGTCGAAGCCGCGCTTGCGCCAGGAGTCGGTGAGCCCCACGATGCGCTCCCGCATCGCCATCGCCATGCGGACCGCGCGCGGGCCGGGGTCCGGGACCGGCACCGGGTCGTTGAAGAAGATCATCATGCCGTCGCCGGTGAAGCGCTCCAGGGTGCCCTCCGCGTCGACGATGATCCGGCCCATCTCGGCGTGGTACTCGCGCAGCACGGTCATGACCTCCTCCGGCTCCGCGGTCTCGGCGAAGGCGGTGAACCCGCGCAGGTCGATGAACACCACCGTGATCTCGCGGCGGTGGCTGCGCAGCGGATCCTCCGCGTCGCCGCTCACGATCAGCTCCGCGAGCTGGGGGGAGAAGAAGCGGCGCAGCCGGCCGAGCCGCTCCAGCTGGGCCACCTGGTCGGTGACCCGGCGCTCGAGGGTGCGGTTGAGCTCGGCGAGCTCGTCGTGGAGCGACTTGATCCGGAGCAGGGAGCGGACGCGGGCCAGCAGCTCGGGCTGGTTGATCGGCTTGGTGAGGAAGTCGTCCGCCCCCGCCTCGATGCCCTTCACCCGCTCGGTGCTCGGATCGAGCGCGGTCACCATGATGACGGGCAGGAGGCGCGTGGCCTCGTCGGCGCGCAGCCGCCGGCACACCTCGTAGCCGCTCATCTCCGGCATCACCACGTCGAGCAGCACCAGGTCCGGCCGGTCCTCCCGCACCCGCTCAAGGGCCACCGGCCCGGAGGGCGCGGTGCTCACCGCGTAGCCGTGGCCGCTCAGCACGCCCTCCAGGAGCTTCACGTTCATGGGGGTGTCGTCGACGACGAGGATGCGGACGGGGCCGCGGGACGCCGCCTCGCTCACCGCGCGCTCCCGCCCCGCGCGATCATCTCGCGCACCGCGTTCACGAAGCCGGTCACGTCGATGGGCTTGGCCTGGTAGCCGTCGAAGCCGGCGGCCATGATCTTCTGGCGGTCCTGGCTCATGGCGGAGGCGGTGACCGCGATCACCGGCACCGCGCGGGTGCGGTCGTCGCCCCGCAGCACGTGGAGGGCCTCGATCCCGTTCATGCGCGGGAGCTGGATGTCCATGAGGATGAGGTCGGGCGGGCTCTCCTGCGCCAGCCGGATGCCGTCTTCGGCATTATCCGCCTCCGCGGTGCGGTAGCCGTGGAACTGGAGGATGTCGCGCTCCAGCTTCCGGTTCTTCTCGTTGTCCTCGACGATCAGGATCAGCTCGCCGGCCATGCGCGCTCCGGGATCGAGAAGGTGAAGGTGGAGCCCTGCCCGGGCTGGCTCTTCACCCAGATGCGCCCGCCGTGCAGCTCCACGAACCGGCGGGCGAGGGTGAGGCCGAGCCCGGTGCCCTCGCGCTTGTGCGCGTAGTCGCCGCCCACCTGGCGGAACTCCTCGAAGATCAGCTCCTGGTTCTCCGGCGCGATCCCGATGCCGGTGTCGGTCACCGAGACCTCGACGCCCCCGTCGGTCGGCACGGCCCGCACGTCCACCCGGCCGCCTTCGGGAGTGAACTTCACCGCGTTCGAGAGCAGGTTCAGCATCACCTGCTTGATCTTTCGCTCGTCGGCCACCACGTCTCCCACCGCGCCGTCCACCTCCAGGTTCAGGTCGATGCCGTGCCGGGCCGCGCGCTCCCGCACCAGCACCAGGGTGTCCTGCATGGCCTGGGGCAGGTCGAAGCGGGCCAGCTCCAGATCCATGCGGCCGGCCTCCACCTTGGAGAGGTCGAGGATGTCGTTGATGAGGGAGAGCAGATGGCGCCCGGAGGAGAGCACGTCCTGGAGGTACTCCTCCTGCTTGCCGTTCAGGTCGCCGAACATGCGCTGGAGCAGCACCTCCGAGAAGCCGATGATGGCGTTCAGCGGCGTGCGCAGCTCGTGCGACATGTTGGCGAGGAACTCCGACTTGTGCTGGTTGGCCACCTCCAGGAGGCGCCCCTTCTCGTCGATCTCCCGGAAGAGGTTGGCGTTGGCGATCGCCACCTTCGACTGGTTGGCCAGGGCCTGCATGAGGCTCACGATGCGCTCGCCGAACTCGCCGGGGGTCCGCCGCACCACCACGATGCCGCGGGCCACGTCGTCGTCGCCGCCCATCGGCACCGTCAGCACCGAGCGCAGTCCCTCCTGCAGGAAGAGGGTGCGGAAGGGGTAGTCCCGGGCCACCTCCACGTCGGGAATCTGCACCGGCGCGCCGGAGTCGGAGGCCTGGCTGATGGTTCCGTGGTCGACGCCCACCGAGAGATGCAGCACCGCGTCCACGAACTCGGCGGACAGCCCCTGGCTCACCACCACGTCGAACGCCTTCCGGCCCGGCCGCAGCTCGAAGATCCCGCAGCCGTCCGCCCCCGAGAGGGTGATGGCCTGGCGGGCGACGGTGTCGAGCACCTGGTGGACGTCGAGCGTGGAGCTCACCGCCTGGATGACCTCGCTGAGGGCTCCGGTCTCCTCCAGCGACTGGGACAGCGCCTGGGTGCGCGCCTTCAGCTCCTGGAACAGGCGCACGTTCTCGATCGCGATCACCGCCTGGTCCGCGAAGGTCTCCAGCAGCTTGATGTGCCTGTCGGTGAAGGGGCGCACCTCCATCCGGCGGATGAGGATCACCCCGATCGGGGCTCCTTCCCGCAGCAGCGGGGTGGCCAGGATGGTGCGGGTGCCGGTCGATTCCTGCAACGGCTTCGCCACCGGGTACTCGTCGACCGCCGCCGCGAGGTCGCGCACGTGCACGGTGCGCCGTTCGAGCACCGCCCGTCCGGTGACCAGGCCCGGGGTGATGCGCTGCCGGACGTTCCGCGCGTCGCTCGGCATCGTGCCGTAGACCGCCACCTGCGGCATCTCGTCGCCCTCGATGCGGAAGATCTGGGCGTCGGAGGCCTCGCAGAGGCGCGCCGCGCTCTGGGCCACCGCGTCCATGATCGGCTGCAGGTCGGTGGGCGAGCCGCTGATCACGCCCAGGATCTCCGCGGTCGCCGTCTGCTGCTCGAGGGCCTCCTGCAGCTCGCGGGTGCGCTCGTCGACCTTGCGCTCCAGGCCCGCGTAGGACTCGCGCAGGCGCCCCGCCATGGAGTTGAACTGGTCGGCCAGCACCTCCAGCTCGTCGCCGGTCTTCACCTCGATGCGGTCGCCCAGGTTTCCTTCGCCGATGCGGACCGCTCCCGCCTGCAGCGCCCGGATAGGACGCTCGAGGGTGCGGGCCAGCATGACGCTCGCCCCCACCGAGAGCACGATGCCCAGCACCAGCAGCAGCACCGTGCGCTTCACCGAGGCCCGCAGCGGCTCCAGGGCCTCCTCCAGCGGCTGCTCCGCGAACACGGTCCAGCCGAGGGAGGGGATCGTGGAGTGGGCGGTGAGCACCTGCTGGTTGCGCAGATTCCGCGCGATGGTCCCGTCGGGAGCCGCGTCGCCGCCGGGCTGCGGGTTGCCGCCGAGCGCGCGCCGCACCTGCTCGAGCCGGGTGAGGTCCGTCTTCTGCAGCACCAGGCTGATGTCGGGATGGGCGATGAGGGCCCCCTGCCCGTCCACCACGAAGGCCTGCCCGGCCTTGCCGATCTTGATCTGGGACACCACGTCCCAGATGAACTTCAGGTTGACCTCCGCCGCGGTGACGCCGCCCGCCTGGCCGCCCTCCGCGATGGCGATCACCATGTAGGGCTCGGACTCCTTGCGGAAGTACACCGGCCCGCGGTAGACGCGCCGGGCCTTGGCCTCCACGAAGCGCGGATCGGCCGACATGTCGATCTGGCTGCCGATGGAGTCCATCGCGAGGCGGGAGACCCGCAGCTGCTCGCGACCGCTGGCGTCGATGTAGCTCACCTCGGTGATCGCCGGCACCTGGCGCTGCAGACGGAAGAAGTCGAACCGGCGCTGCTCGAGCGTGGTGCCGCCCGGCGCGCGCTGCGGCTGGGTCACCCAGCCCATCTGCCGCTCGATCTCCTTGATGAAGTTCTCGATCTGGGAGGCGGCCGCGAGCGCCTTCTCGCGCTGCAGGGTCACCAGGGCGGCCTGGTTCTCCTGGTAGGAGAAGTAGAGCTCGGTGATGCCGCTGGCCAGGAGCTCGGCGGTGACCAGCAGGACGAAGAAGGTGGTGTACTTCCAGAAGAGGCGGCGACGGCGCATCAGCCGCCCCCGCCGGGGCGCCCGGGCGTGGAAGGGTTCGGGCGAGGGCTCCGCGGCGTCACCCTCGCGAGTGTAGGCGGGGGGGTGGCTCCCTGTCAAAGAGCCCGCCGGGGCGGACCGCCTCCGGGTCAGGCGGGGGCGGGCTCCGCGGCGGGTCCACGCAAGGGGCAGCCCGGCCCCATCGCGGCCCGCTTCTGCTCGATGATGCCGCCCGCGTACCGCTCCAGGTAGTGGGTGATGGTCTCCACCCGGATCTTGACCGAGCCCGCGGGCTTGGTCGAATCGAGGTCCTGGAAGGAGAAGAAGAGCGTCCCGGAGCGC
>Ga0207706_10000779_pt1 | contig 33001 bp, 25 predicted proteins | sample KBSC53metaG_FD_184318 | JGI IMG/M metagenome (GOLD analysis project Ga0207706, IMG submission 184318) | Corn rhizosphere microbial communities from Kellogg Biological Station, Michigan, USA - KBS C5-3 metaG (SPAdes) (version 2) | ecosystem: Host-associated > Plants > Roots > Rhizosphere > Soil ... | reverse complement strand
ATTTGCAGGTAAACGAACCATTCTCGCATGATCGTTAATAGCCTGGAGAATGGATTGACGGATCCACCAAACAGCATACGATATAAATTTGAAGCCTTTGGTTTCATCAAACCGTTTTGCAGCTTTAATTAGTCCAAGGTTGCCTTCGTTGATCAGATCGCCAAGGGTAAGCCCGGAGCTTTCATATTGCTTCGCAACAGAAACCACAAATCGTAGGTTCGCACTTGTAAGGCGTTCCAAAGCAGCCTGGTCGCCCTGTCTTATTTTTTGTGTTAAGATCACTTCCTCTTGCGGCGTTATCATCGGCAGCTTTGCAATATCCGATAAATATTGTTGTAATGACGCTGACTCACGGTTCGTGATCGACTGACTTATTTTAAGTTGTCTCATTTATCAAAATACCTTTCTTAGTGAATGCTAAAGATTGTGTGCCTTAAATGCGCGTGGTGATGATTGCTTAAAAAAGCAGAATAACTAAAAGCTAATGCGGTCAAATCAAAGGAATCGCTACAAATCTTTAACGCACAAAGATACACACAAACGCTCCAAAATTTGTCGGTTATATGTAAAGAAACGACTGAATATCAGAGCAAACCAGCCTAAAAAGGCTCTTTTAGAACAAATAAAATACCGGTCGGTTTTATTGTTTTCTTAATTCGGCATTAACAGCCCTTGTTTAGTGAAATTGATATTCGACTCGTTGGCCAATATAATGTACCCTTTAAAGTCATCAATTATTTTCAGCATATGCTCTTCATTGGCGGGTATGGACTGGGTACTTCCCCCGCTCAACTCAAATGTTTCTTTTTCAAATATCAAAAGCGCCTTGCCCGATTCGACAATCAGGAATGCTTCAGATGTGGCCACATGCCTGGGCATGCTGTGGCCCGCGGCAAACTCTACTTTAACCACTTTGTAGTGATCGGTTACCTGTAGTTGTTTCATATCTTAAATTTTGATTCCGTTCAATCAGGCCAGGGCCGGTTTTCGCCGGCTGCCCGTTATTTCTTTCCACCCCATGATGAATAGCGCAGGCACTTTCAGCACTTCGAGAATGATATATCCCCAATGCATACCTGTATCCTGTTGCTGATGCCCGGATATATATTGAACAGCCCGGGCATCGAGCACTGGCAGCAGCCAAAAGGTTTCTGCCAGCAGGATAACGCAAACAACACTAGTGCAGAGCATTACCAGCGCACCAGGACGGTTAAATAAGCAAGTGCACAACACAATCAGCAACAAAACCCATTCACATTTATTCAGCGCTCCAAAAACCAGTCTGCCTATTTGCAAGCCCTGCGCTATGGTAATGCCCGGTGCAGTAAACTTCAGGGGTGCTTCCATAAAGCTGATGGCCATAAAAAAACCTAACCAAAAAATCGCGGCAATTCCCCTGATAACAGGCATTTGTTGTTTGTTCATTTAATATCGTTAGACTATTGTATAACCAGAGCCATCTCTCATCCTATCGAGTTTGCTCATAAACATGGTTGCCATTAACCCGGCCCTCTGTTTAGTTTCCACTGCCATAGGCCCTTCAAAATTCTCATCAATGGTTTCAGCGAATAGTTCCAGCCATCTTCCAAAATGCTCCGTTACGATCGGCAGCGGTACATGCTTTGCAAATGGATTTCCTTTAAAGCCCGGCTCGCCAAACAAAACAGCGTTCCAGAACGCATACATTTTTTCCAAATGTAGCTGCCAGTCGGTAATAACACCTGCAAAGACAGGTCCTATCAGTTTGTCTTCGCGCACCTTGCTGTAAAACCCGTCCACAAATAGTTGTATATCTTCCAATCCGGTTATATCTTTCATAATTTATTTTAGTATATAAATACCTTTTTGTCCTTTATAGAGATAAAAATTTTTATTTTTTTAATACTGCTATGCCCAGGTTTAGTTCCTCATTAAACTCTCCAATTTTAGTAGTTTTTAAAAGATCCTGCATCTGGTTGCGTATGGCTTTAAAATCGTGATGTATAGGGCAGGGATTTTCTTCTGAACAGTACTCCAACCCTAAACCACATCCAGTGAATATTCCGTTACCGTCTACCGCTTCAACTATTGCCGCCAATGGCATGTTTAGTATCTCTTCGTCTACATAAAAACCGCCGTTTGGCCCCTTGGCTGATTGTATCACTCCTCTTCTGCTCAGATCCTGCAATATTTTGGCCAGGAAGTGTTCGGGAGAATCAATCCCCGTGGCAATTTCCTTTATGCCAACACGGCCACCCTTAGCTGTTTTGTGAGCGATAAAAAACACCGCCCGCATGGCATATTCACATGTCTTTGAAAATACTCCCATATGTTGATGGGACAAAGATAATACATTTTTAAAAATAAAAGAGTTTTTTATCTTTTATTAATTTAATAAATTGGTCGATGATGGGGCTTGTTTTCAAAACATATTAAAAACGGAATCTTCCTATCATTTTTTTGAGGATTTGAGCTTATTTTAACTACTGCTTGCTCTTTTCCAATCTATTAACTTAACTTGTGTCAAATTAACACATTGACAAACCTGAATTATGAAAATAATTAGACTCTTACTGCCATTTGTAGCGGGGCTTTTGTTAATAGCTAATGCATCATTTACCAACTATGTGTTAGCACAATCTCCAAATACATCACAAAAACCACGCATTGTTGTCACCTGCGACCCGGAACTTGATGATAACAATTCACTTATCCGCTTTTTAATGTACAGCGATGGGTTACAGGCAGAAGGGCTTGTTTATGCAAGCAGTGGTTATCATTGGACGGGTGATGGAAAAGGTACCAAGTGGTATGTCCCTAACCGGGAGTATTCGCGTTTTGGCTTGAACTTATGCCCATGTGAGTCATGGCGTTGGGCCAAAAACGAGCGTTTTATTCATAACGCTGTAGAGGCTTATAAAAAGGTGTATCCTAATCTTAAGGTGCATGATCCCGATTATCCCTCACCAGAATACCTGATGTCGAAAATTCGCTATGGGAATATCCAATTCGATGGAGATATTTCTAAAGATTCGCCAGGCTCAGACCTGATCAGGTCCTTGATACTGGACGACAAACCCGGACAATTATATATTACCGCATGGGGAGGGCAAAGCACCATCGCACGCGCCCTTAAATCTATCCAGAACCAGTACGAATACACATCGGCCTGGGAAATGATCAAAAAGAAGATATCGCATAAAGTAGTTTTGTTACCTTCAGGCGATCAGGATGATACCTATGCAACCTATATTAAGCCCAACTGGCCGGATATTGAATACCGCGAATTTAAAAACGGGCCCAGCTATGCCTATGCTGCCCAGATAGGCGCTAAAAAAGAAGACTCGGTTTATATGACATCTGAATGGATGAAGAAAAATATATCAGACCGGGGGCCTTTGGGTGCTATATACAGGGTTTGGGGCGATGGTAAGCAGATGGTGAAGGGCGATAAACTTGATTTTTTTGGCTTTTCGGGCTATTCGGCTGAGCAATTAAAACAAATGGGATACGTCGTCTGGATGCCAATTCAGGCTAAAGGGTCGTGGCTGGGCGAAGGCGACACCGGCACCTTTATGGACATGCTTGCAAACGGGTTGAATGCTTACGAGGCAAACTCGCCCGGAGGATGGGGTGGCCGTATCGCCAGGGAGTCGCACAATTTCTCGTTCCTTCCCGATTCGGCCTCAAAAGATACAAGTGCCAGGGCTATGGCGTCTGCGTTGAGCTCGATGAACAGGCAAGCGAATAAAAATGTGGCGTACCCAGATTTTTTTCCGGCAGCTCAACTGGATTTCGCAGCTCGTCTTAAATGGTCAGTAACCCCTAAATACGCTAATGCAAATCACGCGCCTGTTGTAAAAATTGCAGGGCCACAGGTAGTGCTGGCATTTGCAGGAGAAAAATTGCGTATTAGCGCAGCTGTTTCAGACCCGGATGGTAATGCCGTGTCTGTCAAATGGTGGCAGTTCAAAACCGGAACAGATGATAAAAACATCACTATAGTAAATCCGACTTCATTACAGACAGAGATTAGCATTCCTAAGGATGCAACCCCGGGTCAGACTATCTATTTGATCCTGGAGGCCACCGACAATGGCTCGCCGGCTATTACACGATACCAGCGCGTTAATATCTTGGTTAAGAAGTAGAGATGTGCTGCACTGAAGCGGAAATTATTGAGCTGTGACGCAGAAACACTGCCAGTTAACATTATTTAACGAAATAGAACTTTTTGTGGCAGGAGTTTTTGGCAAACCCGGTTAATTTCGTTTGAAATAAATTAAACTCTATATTAGGGAGGCGCACAAACCCGCCAATCAACCAATTTATCGCCTTTTATATTTAATGAGTCAAACTGCTTATCTTCCATCCAAAAGCCACTACCAGATCCTCGACGGGTTGCGCGGTGTGGCTTCCGTCCTGGTAATTATTTTTCACATGTTTGAAACCTTTACCGGGGGCAACCGCTTTATCCAGATCATCAACCATGGTTACCTTGCTGTCGATTTCTTCTTTGTGCTGTCGGGCTTTGTTGTCGCATATGCTTATGATGACCGTTGGGGCAAACTGACCCAATGGGATTTTTATAAACGACGCCTGGTGCGCCTGCAGCCCATGGTGGTGATGGGTTCGATAATTGGTGCTGCGCTATTCTATTTCCAGGTAAGCAACGTGGTCTTCCCTAACATAGCGGGCACGCCTGTATGGGAAATGCTATTGCTGATGGTGATTGGCTGCACCCTTATCCCTGTCCCGCTTTCGATGGATATACGCGGCTGGCAGGAAATGCACCCGCTTGATGGCCCGGCATGGTCACTGTTTTTTGAATATATCGCGAATATTCTTTATGCGGTTATCATACGCCGATTCTCCAAATTGCTGCTTTCCATATTTGTATCGCTTGCCGGTTTAATGATGATATTGTACCTGGTCCTTGGTCCGCAAGGCGACTTGATCGGCGGCTGGTCATTAAATGGCCCCGGATTATTTGTCGGCTTTACACGACTGTTGTATCCGTTCTTCGGGGGTGTACTGCTTTGTCGTATCGGTAAGCTTATTCATATCAAAAATGCGTTTTGGTGGTGCAGCGTGCTTGTTGTTATTGCACTGTGTATACCACGCATTGGCGACGAACATCATTTGTGGATGAATGGTATTTACGATGCGTTTTGTGTGATCCTGGTTTTCCCGCTTATCGTATCTATCGGTGCAGGAGGCCGGATCGACAATCCCAGGGCGCTCAGGGTATGTAAGTTTTTTGGCGACATCTCCTATCCGCTTTATATCACTCATTACCCGTTGATCTATGTATTTACCGCTTGGGTAGTGAATAACAAGATCCCATTGGGCCCGAAAGGTCTGCTTGTAGGATTAGCGCTGGTCGTTGCAGGCATCTTGCTTGCTTACGGTTGCCTCAAATTATATGACGAACCGGTTCGCGAATGGCTGAAGAAAAAGGTTTTGATGAAGAAAACTCCAAAGACACTTACGGAGCAGCCTGCTATTTCAACTGAGTCAAATTGAACCGGATTGCCTCTATTGATTCTTTTTGACGGGAGATAATCACATATAAATAGCCTTTATAAACCATGGTTACCGGGTAGCCATATTGGCCGCCTTTCCATAAACCTTGTTTTTTTAAGGTATAAAGGTCGTCGGCTATAATGTATTGCTTGTTGAAATATTTGCCATCATCCGAAAGTGCCAGCACCAATGGATTACGGTCATAGTGATGAAGGGTGTCAGGGATGCCTATATAGTAAAATCTTTTGTCGGGTAATCTGCCGAAATGGAATTTACTATCGTTATCCGTAAAGTTTGTCTCAACCGGCCTCGACCAGCTTTCACCATTATCATTACTCTCCGTTAACCATAACTTGCCTTTCCAGCCTTTGCCGGTTACACGCAGCAGCATATGGATCACTTTATCGTCGGTTTGAAAAAATGAACCTTCGCATAAAGGCGGTAGTCCGGTTTTCTCTGCCGGCCTGTAGAATGTTGCCGGGTTATCCTGCTTATAAAGAGAATCCCGGTAAAAGCTGCTCATCTTCCAACCGGAAAGCCCCGTATGATCGTCGGTATAAGGGAAAGTAAAGTTGCCGCTGATAATGAGTCTGCCGCCCTGCACCATCGTTGGACCATGATTAGGATTAACCGGCACATGCATATCTAATGGTGCGCTCCAATGCAGGCCATCGGTAGTTGTTTTGGCCCATAAATGAGTATTGGTTCTGTCTTTCTCATATTCGCCATAATAGGCTACCAGCGTATCATTAAATTGATAAAACCCAGCGGCAGTCAGCACATTTAATATGCCTTTAGAGCCTCTCGCCGGGGACGCCAGTTCCTCAGGCGCCGACCACTTGTTGAAATCTTTCGATACCGAAAAAACAACCCGCTGTCCCGGAGAATCCTCATCTATCATACCATCAGACCAGATGGCAATAAACTTGCCTTTAAATGCGGTAATCGCAGGATGATGATTATACAACCATTCCTTATCCGGCGAAAAGATCATGCTCCGCTCAATTTTCAGATGCGGCAGACCCGTTGAATCATGATAATTATTCCTAATGCCTTCCTGCTGGGCATTGGCACTGAAAGCTATGAAAATTAAAAATGCCGGAATAATACTTTTCAAGGTCCTTGCTATAGGCATAAATGTAGCGTAAATCATCAAAAAAACCGTTCCGGTTTCCCGGAACGGCTGCGATCAACTAATCAACGAATGTTGCACAACCAAATGCAATCATTGTTACCTTCTACCGCGTTAGCGGTTATTCTTTAGTTCCTGAACCATGATGCGGGAATATCCTTTGGTTCCGAACCGCTAAAGCTGTATTTCAATTTAAGCGTAAAGCCGCCTCCGCCTTCAATAAAATCAAGCGCGAACGGCTGCAACCCTTTTCCCAATGCCACCTGCCCTGTTTTCTCAATTGCTGAATGCAAGCCATCATTATCTACGGTCATCCGGTCAGCTACTTTTAATGTACCGCCATCATCACAGGTAAGATAAAACGTATAAATTCCTGGTTCCAGTATGTCAATATAACCACGATATTTTAACCCAAATGATGGTGCGTTAACCGATTTCGGTACATCTATACCCAATGCATTGTAAGTGCTATCCGGTTTTCCGTTAGGGATTTTGGTAGTTCCTTTAAAGAAGCCTTTGTAATAATCCACCTTCAATCCGGGAACAGTTTTATCTGGTGTTGCCGGGGTGGCCAGGCTCTGTTGCTCATATTTTATGGAATAAACATCGCCGCGCTTACCTCTAGGCGTAAAAGCGGCAACCTTCACCGTTTCGGTATGATTGATCAACAGGTTACTTAATATCGGTGAAGTGGCCTCTGGCAGCGATCCATCTGTCGTGTACCGAACACTTAACGTTCTCAATGGCGATGTCACGTTCAAATGATCATTATCGACAAAGACTTTGCTATCAATAACACCTTCCAGATCGGGTAGACGATAATTGATATTCAAAGCATCCATGCGTGGGAATTGCATTACCAGTCTTTTCTGGTAGGATGCATAATCCTCTTTATTATTCGTCCACAACATCTCGGCTAAAGCGGTCATACGCGGCATGGTCAGATAATCCGCACGTTTTTCTGAAGGAATATTTTCGGACCAAACATTAGCCTGCGCACCGATGATCAGTTTTGCCTGCTCCGGTGTCAGTCCAGCCGGGATTGGGTTAAAGTGATAGACGTTAAAGATCGAATTCTTATCGGCAGGATAATCAAAATAGAGCGGACTACCCGGCGTCATGATCACGTGGTTGCCGTTGCGTGCCGCTTTAGCAGGTGCATCAGGCACCCATGTCCGCCAGTACATAATATTTGCTGTCGGACTGATGCCGCCTTCCAATACTTCATCCCAACCGATCAACTTACGGCCTTTTGAATTGAAGAATTTCTCCATCCGGTTGATGAAGTAGCTCTCCAGTCCTGCCACATCTTTTATCCCTTCTTTTTGCATTAATGCTTTGCAAACATCAGATTTAGCCCAGTCGCTGCGGTCAACCTCATCACCACCAATATGGATATATTCAGACGGGAAGATGTCCATGATCTCGGCGAACACATTTTCTGCAAACTCAAAAGTAGTTTCATTGCAAGGGCAAATCGGCTTGGTGAACAATTCTCCCCATTTGTTCTCACCATTACAGGTAAGGAACGGGTAAGAATTAATAGCAGCCATCATGTGGCCGGGCATATCTATCTCGGGAATAATGTCCACGTGCTTGCCGGCAGCATACTTTACCAGCTCCTTCATCTGTTGCTGGGTATAAAATCCACCGTAAAGCGTTTTGCCGCCGCGCTGGATGATATGCTCTTTGTCGAGAGTAAAATCCGGATTATCCGCAGCACGTTTCATGCAAGCGGTATCATTCTTGTCAAATGTCCGCCATGCACCGTTCTCGGTCAGTCTTGGATATTTCTTTATTTCTATGCGCCAGCCCTGGTCGTCTGTAAGGTGCAGGTGCAGTTTATTCATCTTGTATAACGCCATCCGGTCGATGAACTTTCTCAAGTAAGCTATCGAAAAGAAATGTCTTGAAACATCCAGGTGCATGCCACGCCATGAGTAGTCCGGTTGATCACTGATCATTAATGCAGGCAGACTTAATTTCGATACCGCCTTTCCTTCTTCTATCGACACCGGCAACAACTGCCTGATAGTTTCAATCGCATAAAACACACCTGCGTTAGTTCCAGATATAATGGTCACTTTTGCTGGAGTGACCTTTAACCGGTATTCGCCGGCCGATTTTATATCCGGATCATAAATAATATCTATAATATTGGTTTGACGGGCGGTTTTTAAAACCCTTAAGTCACTTTTCAAGGATCGCGCAAGCAGTTCATTCAACTGATTTATTTCGCTGCTGAACCTTTTCGGCGAAGCAGAACTGATAACTGTTTGCTTAGTAATATAAAAGTCGCCTTTACCTGGTTCCAAAGATTTCGGATACGGGATCAGGGCATAATTTGCCTGTGCAAAAGTATAAGAAGTAGTAAGCGATAAACTTACTAACAGAATTGATAAGGCAATTATATATTTTCTAATCATCATACTGACTGACAGCACTTTAATCAAAACAAAGCAGTCCAACAATTATACCTATCAATAGCGGTCAATTATTTTTCAAAAACTGCCATTTCTTAAGCTATTTTGGCATCATTGAAATACCATTGATTAAAAAACATGCTTAATTAGGTGAATAAACAGGCTTTTCAACTGCGAATTATCGTAAGTTTACAAGCTTTCTTTAGTTATGCTCAAAAGGCGTAATGCCCGCCTTCTTTATTTTCGATATTACATTATTACCCACTGCAACTCCTTGTACGTTGCCATTTGTGATACTTTCCATATAATGGATGCCGCCATAAAATCTCGACATAGAAGCTTCGGCCGCTGCGGCTCTGAACGATTTAAACGCGCGCTGCCCGCTGCCAAATGGTATCTCCGTATTATCGTTATAAGTGAAGTTGTCGCCCATTAAATAAGTCAGCACTTCAGCAGCAGCATTTGAGATAACCGCGTGACCGCTGGTATATTCCGGGAACGGTGGTGTTTGCAGAACAGGCTGCCATTTTACATCTATGTAGCGGTCGATGTAAGTTTCAGGACGAATGCGGTTGCTATCGTATTTCTCTTCCCAGCAACTGATGAACGCATCCATCAATGTCGAGCCCACCAAAGCAAGCGCTACAACTGATTTATCAAAACTCAGATGAGCCTGTTGTGTAACCAAACCGGTAATATGCATCCAGTGTCCTCCGGGACTGATCTTCTTATAACCGATAGCCATGTGACCCGATGTAGTAATGGCAAAGGGGTTACAATCCCAAAACAATGCAATATTGATCTGCTCTGGCGTTAAATGCTTAGAGATATCGTACACTTCCTTCACCCCTTTATAAAACTTGGAGGTTGTATCTTTACTGAATGGGATCAGCGGCTTAGGCTTGAACTGGTTGGAAGAATCAATCAGCATCGTGCGGATCGTTTTCCAGTTAGGTTCAACAGCTTCGAAATATCCCGGAGGGGTCGGATACCATTTACCCTCCTCCTTAAGAGGCGTATACCTTTTAAGGGCGCTTAGGTGACCGTAATGATCTGTTTTTGAATAGTTGATGATATCATTAGCAGCCAGGATGCCCACTTTTACCGAATTATCGATCGTTTTCTGAGGCACTCGGGTTTTTTGCAGCAATTGTACAAAAGCATCCTCATCATCCTTTAGCATAAAGCCCGATGGCAGCATCAGTTTGGCTATTTCCAACATGCTGTAATAGGCCGCTATCCGGTAATCATACGAATAATGAATAGTATCTAAAACCCCACTTGGCTTGTATGATTTTATAAAACGCTGTAAGGGCGGCACTTTTTTGTCATTAGCCGATACGATGTTATAAGCTCCCAATGTGCAGTAAGCATAATACCGGGCTGCTACAGGCGGGCTTACTACATCGTGGACCATCACCATGGTAATTGCATTTATAGCATGATCGGGTTGCAAATAATCAGGATAAACATCCTTGCCGGTTTGCGCCAGGCAAGGCCTGATGGCCAGTAAACAAACCAGGATCAGTAAATATCTATAACTTCTCATTCTTTATAAAACTGTAGCGGTCCATCGCTTAAACCGATGAGCAGGTAAGGAACATTATTAATTTTTGTTTCGACGGCCGATTTTACATCGCCGATCACGGAAAGGCCGGACGCCGGCTGATCGACATATTTAAACCCGCCTTTGCCATCACCTTTTAGCAGACAGCCATAATTGGCATCAATACTGCCTAATTTAAGCCTGTTGTCAGAATGGTTACCCAGCAACAGGATATCTGTAGAGCCATCATGATCAAAATCGCCTGTCAGTATCTGGCTTACTGCTGAAAATTGTGCCTGTATTGGCAATACGGCAGCCTTAAACTTTCCATGCTGATTGATATAAAGCATCGTCCTGGTCTCGTTAACAGTCAGCTTTTGCGCTTTTGCCAGGTCTGTCGGACTTAAAATATCGGTCATCGTTGCATCTGCGTATCCGGCATACGAGCTGAACTTGCGGCGCATCGGGTATATCTGTTCATTTAGCTCATCGCGGCTTACAAAGGGATAGCTTTTGCCTTGAACATAGAAGTTGAAGAATGGGTCGATAGAGCCATTGTTGTCAACATCCATAGCGTACATTTCGGCCGGTTCTTTTGCGGATGCATGAATCTGCGAATTCAGGCCAAGATTACCTGCGATTAAATCGGGTTCACCATCTCCGTTTACATCGGCAAATGCTATCGAGAACCAGAAGCCATTCTGAGGTGCATCAAAGTAGTCGGACGTTTTGTCTTTAAATCCTTCCGGAGTATTGATCAACACGGTTATAGGCATAAACTCGCCGCATATCACCAAATCCTTACGGCCGTCTTTATTCAGGTCGATCCATTGCGCATCAGTCACCATACCTATTTTGTTGAAAGGTATTTTGGCTGTGGTGAATCTGCCTTTGCCCTCATTTACCAGTAAATAACTCTCCGGAGTTGTCGGATATTGACCCGGTATAACCTTCCCCCCAACAAAAACGTCAATATCGCCGTCGCCATCAAAATCACATGGACGCACAACGGATTTGCTGTTTGCATTAAGGACAGGCAAAGCATTTTGCGACAGGACAAAGCTGCCTTTGCCGTTGTTTAAATATAGTTCATCCTGCAGATCAGGTGTATTGGGGTCATATAAAGAGTATCCGCCTTTAGCGATATACAGGTCTGGAAAGCCATCGCCATTAGCATCAAAAAAGGCTGCAGCTGCGGTAGTGCCGATATTGCTATCGCTTCCTCTATCCAGTTTTGAAACGATGTATTTACCGCCAGGTTGCTGCAAATAAATCTTTCCCGGACTATCCTGATCACCGCTGATAAACAAGTCTTCCAAACCGTCATGATTTAAATCTGCCCTGGCAATAACGGGCGCTGTTTTCGAATACATAAACAGCATCAGCAGCTGGCGCTTGAAGTCGTTCAGCGTTATTTCTTCCGGTTTATAATTGATGATTGGGTCGGCATGCTTGAATATTGATTTGACCGGGGCAACAGCAGCAACGTATGGCTTTGATACACCCGGATAATCGATATTTAATAATTGATTGCCTTTAACTGATGTTAATACTTTCGACGTCTGATCCGGCCAGATAACGCGTACTGAATCTATCACCTTATTATCACCCAGGCCGAAATTTAGGGTAGTCGAAACACAGGAAAGATACCCCCTGTTAGGGTTAACTTCCTGGTACTGCAAATTTCCCGGCGTATATATATAAACCTTTGCACCAATGGAGTTGGTGTTTTTGCCCGTTCCCTTTACTTTGACAGCGAGATAATTGGTATTATTATTCTCGCGGCTCATGTTTTGGTAGATGGACGCCGGTTGATTAATGTTATTAATAACAAGATCCAGATCACCGTCATTATCTAAATCGACATAAACTGCCCCGCTGGAAACGGTTGCTTCACCCAGCCCCCACTCCTTTTGTTTATTAGCGAAAGTCAGGTCGTGATTATTACGAAAAATATAATTGGGCACCTTGGTTGATGGCATTGCCTTTACCAGGTCCATCAGCAAAAACGGCTCACCGGCCATTGCTTTTTTGATCTTATAATCGCCCCAGTAACGTAAAAAGTCTTTATTGGTGTAATCTCTTAAATAGCCATTGCTTACAAAGATGTCTTTATAGCCGTCATTGTCAAAATCTGCCATCAGCGGGCACCAGCTCCAGTCAGTATTAGATACGCCTGCGAGTTGCGCTATCTCGCTAAATGTGCCGTCGCCGTTGTTAAGCTGCAGCATATTGCGCATATATTGTTTATACAATCCCTGCGATTGCATTAATGCAAAGGATTCGTAGTTTTCTTCTAATTGTAGTGATTTCTGACGGTGATTATCTTCCGGAAGCATGTCTAAAGTCATTACATCCGGTAAACCGTCGTTATTAAAGTCGGCAATATCTACCCCCATCGAAAAATGGGAAAGATGCCTGAATAGTTGTTTTGATTTTTCGGTAAATGTGCCGTCATGATTATTGATGTATAAATAATCAGGCTCATTATAGTCGTTCGTTACATAAATATCTGGCCAGCCGTCTTTATCTATATCGGCAATGGCCACACCTAAACCAAAAGTCAGCGGATTTTGAACAATCCCTGCCTTTTTAGAGACGTCGGTAAAATGCCCGCCGTCATTTCTGAATAATTTATTACTTGCAAGGTCATCAGTTTGATCCTTATACCTGGCCAGTTCCATATTGTCTATCTTTTTTATGTTATGGTTCAGCAGGAACATGTCCAGATCGCCGTCATTGTCGTAATCAAAAAACACGGCCTGTGTGCTGTATCCCGGGTCGTCCAACCCGTATTCCTTCGCTTCTTCTTTAAATTTGTTATTACCTTGATTGATGAACAACTGATTCCGGCGGGTATCGTTATTTGTTTTGCCTGAGTAGCATACATAAATATCCAGCAGTCCGTCTCCATTCACATCCGCCATCGTTACACCCGTCTTCCAGGCACCAGAACGACCTGCAAGCTCCAGACAAGCTTCTTTGGTGATATCCTTAAACTTCATACGACCGAGGTTCAGATAAAGTTTATTCGAACCCATATTACCGGTAAAAAAGATATCCGGAAGGCCATCGCTGTTGATATCGCCCACAGCTACTCCGCCGCCATTATAAAAGTATTCATAAGACAATACGTTCAGTGATTCCGTCTCATTGATATCGTTGCTGAACTTAACATTCGTTTCCTTCGGAGACAAAAGCTTAAATAATGGTTGTTGGGAAAAAGCAGAAGCTGCGAAAAAACAAGTAAATGCAAAAGCAAACAAGAGTACTTTAATCTCTTTTTCGATGGACAAAATTTTAACCCGGCACATCTTAATCAATAATCAAATAGGGACATTGGGACCACTATTGTACAAAATAGCGATTTATAATTGCAATAAAACAAGCAGGGAGACAATATTTGTCTCCCTGCAATATATAAATTAGGGGAATTATTTATCCCACCATACTCTGGTCATGAAGTTATCAGCACCTTGATCGGCAATTGCCGCAGCTAAACCAGCAGGGTTAGTTTGCGGTATACTTACCGGATAAGTTACCCTTCTTGGAATACTTCCATCGGTAAACTGACCAGGATACACAACAGGTGTTAAAACTGGGAAATCAGATCTTCTCCAGTTGTTCCACGCTTCGATAAAGTTGAATGTGGTACAATGTGAAACATAATATTCCATATTGATCTGTTGCAATGCAGTAGCCGGCACCAACGGGTGAGCTGCCACATATGTTGCAATCGCAGTCGGATCAACCACCGCCTGCGGGGTTGAATTTAACTGTGAAACTTCCTGCATGTCAGCAGCAAGTGCATTGGCAAAATGGGTAGCTGCAACACCTGTAGCCCAACCTCTTGTAGCCGCTTCTGCAAATAACAGTTCCGTTTCACCATAAGTAGCTACAAAGCTGGCACGGTTACGGTCAAGATACACGGCGAATCTCGGGCGTGAATATAATCCTTGCTCGGCAGGGCCATCTCCTGTCACTGCAGGGTTTGCCGGCGTTGCGCCCGGGTAGCCTGGTGCCGTAGAGATATCATGCGCTCCGCCGATATCATACCCATTTGGCATGCCCAGCTGTTTTGATGCTGTATTATCACCCGGAACATATGCAGCGTTTGCAGCTAAACCGTTACCGATAGCTATTTCAGCTATAGCAGAAATGCGTGGGTCGCTGTTTGTTTGCATATAGCTAATCAAGGTTTTTCCCCAGCGTACACCTTGCCAATCAGGCACGTTGTTCAAAAAAGTGTTGGCACTATTGTTAGAATTATTATCGGCATTATCGCTAAGTACAACGGCATCATCTGCAATGCTTGACATAGCGCCACCTGTATAAGCCATTTCAGCATATTTCTGTGCAGTTGCAGGATCAGCTTTTGTTAAACGCATAGCTATTCTCAACATTAAAGAATAGCCCAGTTTTTTCCATTGCGCCACATTGCCATTATAAAACAGGTCTGATGTTGGGCCCGGTTTTGATGCATCTAAAGCCGCAGTAGCAGTAGCCAACTGGCTCAGCATGTTGGTATAGATCGCCTGTGTTTTGTCAAATGCAGGCGTATATACACCACTTTTAGCCTGGTAAGCCTGTGAATACGGGCTGTCGCCATACGCATCTGTTGTCTGCTGCTGGATCGCTACCAGCAGAATGGTACCGCAATTATCCAGATTTGAGAATGCTGCATTGCCCTTTACCAGATTTTTCATCTCATAAACCAATGTACCGGCGCCGTAGTCATCATTCCAGATCATATTGGTATAGGTCTGCGGAGAACCACCATATACATATTTATCGCCGTTGGTGTAATACCCTTCAGTACTTGCAAGGCCCTGAATCCAGCAGCTCTGCAATAAGAGCTCACGATAACCCGCGTTGGCAAATTGTATCTGGGCCTGGGACATAAAGTAGTTAGGGTTAATTAACGCCGACGACGTTTGGTTCGGGTCTGTATTTATTTTATTAAAATCTTTGGTACAGCCCGCGAAAAGAGTAGCGCCCAATACCAGGGAACTATATATAAGTCTTTTTTTCATGTCCGTTAATTTTTAAATTTAAAGTTTACACTAAACCCATAAGTTCTGACAGCAGGGATACTTGTACCTTCGATGCCTGCATAAGCCACATTTGGTGAAAAACCAGATTCAGGATCGATGTTGTCGCTGCGTTTCATAATTGTCCACAAGTTGCGGCCAACCAATGAAACATTAATTGAACTGAACGGAGTCGCACTCAAAAGGGTTTTTGGTATAGTATATCCGAAACTTACCTGGCGCAGCTTGATAAAGCTTCCGTCTAAAACATCAAATGCGGATACTTGTCTGGCCAGTTTCTGATAATAAGTCTGAGCATCAACATTTATCGTGTTTGGAGCGCCTGTTGCATCAACACCCTGTCCTACTACTCCGGTTTCGCGGCCCGGGAGCGTAATCTTGTTCAAGCCGCGTAAGGTGCTATAATAAGATGTTGCAGAGAGTATCTTATTGCCATAACGATAATCAATCAGGAATGATAGGTTAAATCCTTTATAGCTGAAGTCGTTATTGAAACCGCCATAATATTTAGGCACAGTACTTCCCATTGGTTTCCTTGGGCCTCCCTGTGGCAAACCTTGTGCATCAAACACAATCTGGCCGGCAGCATTGCGTAAATAATCACTGGCCATAACTTGCGGGCCAGGTAAACCCGGAACGAATGCAAGATTGGCATTAAACGGACGGTATGTTCCTAAACCAATATTGGCATCATTCGCATCAGTTTTCAGGATCTTGTTTTTAACATAGGTGAAATTGAATGCCGGTGTCCAGCTAAAATCCGAAGTTTTAACCGGCGTGCCATGCACTTCTACTTCAATACCACGGTTTTGAGTGGAACCTGATGCTACATAATAAGAGTTGTATCCTGATGAAATATCAAGTGAAGCCTGTGTAATTTCATTCTTGGTTTTGCGCGCAAAATAAGCTAAGTCAAATCCAAATCTGTTGCCCCAGAATTTCATCTCGGTACCTGCTTCAACCTCTGTTAAGGTATATGGTTTTAAGAACAAGTTCGGCAAAGTACTGTTAAAACTGGCTGCGGGAGTGCCGTTAATTGAGTTAGCTAAGCTGTAATATACAGCATCGCTATATGGAGTAGCCGGCTCACCGCTGGTTTGAGCGTAAGATAAACGAATCTTGCCGAAATCTAAACCATTGATATGGTACAGGTCAGAGAATATAAAGCTTCCTGAAACAGACGGAGTGAATATACCGCGGTTGTTAGCAGGCAAAGTGCTATATGCATCATAACGGCCTGTGGTACTTAACACCAGGAAGTCTTTGATGGCAAAGTCAGCAGTATAATAGGCTGAATTTGTTTGACGCGAGTGGAAGTATGGAACATCCGCCGATCTGCCAGAAAAGTTAGATAAACTATAAAAGTAAGGGATGATGAAGTTGTTTTGACCGTAAATACGGGTACCCTCATCACCGGCTTTACGAATGTTACCACCCACTGATAAGTCTAAGTTAAGCAAGTTCTTTACCAGGTCGTGCTTAGCGCCAATTAAGATATCTGTATTTTGCTCGGTAATTTTTCCATTTGACTGGCTCATATTACCTTGTGCATTGTAGCCTGTACCGGTTGGGGTGATATCAATACGTTTATCATTGATGACATCATAACCCAATCGTAACTGTGCAAATAACCAGGGGGTGAAATTATATTTAGCAGATGCCGAAGTGATTAAACGTTCACGGCTCGTATTACTTGAGAATTTATATGCCGCGAAATAAGGGTTAGTCACATAGTTATCATCTGTAAACTGCGTTTCCACACCATTCGCTCCGTATCCAGGAGCAAGTATTTTCTGGTCCTCGTTCGGCGACAGGAACAATACGTTGTTCGGGTTACCTGGACCGTCGCTCAAACCTGTCCTGTTTTTTTCATTGTCAACTATATAGTTGGCTACCAGGGATACATCCAGTTTGCTTGTTACAGACTGAGTAGTATTCAAGTTGAATGACTTTCTGTCCAAACCGCTGTTTGGCACCACACCTGCATTGTTCAAATCTGATAACGAAAAGCGGAACGCGCCCTTATCGCCGCCACCAGTGAAGGCAACAGTATTGGTAAATGTATGGCCGGTGTTATAGAATGATAATATGTTATTTGGAACGGCTGAATATGGATACATTTTCCCATCGAACTGAATTACCTGCGAACCATCCAGTCTTGGTCCCCATGCTTCGCTGCCGTCGTTCATTGCACTTCCTATATCAGTAGGTTTTTGTCCGTGCTGACCCTGGCCATACAGATTTTGATAATCAAGATCATTACGTACTTTATCCATCTGATAGTTGGTGCTATACTCAACCCCGAAGTTGGTGTTCTTTTTGCCCGACTTAGTCGTGATCATGATCACGCCATTAGCTGCACGCGAACCGTACAAAGCAGATGCCGACTGGCCCTTCAGCACAGTCATTGATTCGATATCATCAGGGTTCAAGTTGGCAATACCATCGCCATAGTCCGCACCACCCCATTCACCCGAAGCACCACGCTGTGTATTGTCCATCGGCACCCCGTTAATTACAAATAAAGGCGATCCTGAGCCGCTCTGGCTGGTTACACCGCGCAACAGAAGACGTACAGATGAACCAGGACCACCATTGGTGCCGCTTATTTGCAGACCTGATACACGGCCTTCAAGTGAAGCTGCAACGTTGGTTTCCTTTACTTTGTTAAAGTCATCGCCGCCTACTGTTGTAGCTGAATAACCTAATCTTCTCTCTTCCTTTTTAATACCCAGTGCCGTAACAACTACTTCATTAAGGTTTTGGCTTGCGCTTCGCATGGTAACATTGATAGAGCTTCTGCCGGCAACCGCTATTTCCTGGGTGTCATATCCGATAAAAGAAACTACCAGTACCGCATCGTCCGCTACGTTGATAGAGAAAGCACCGTTTATGTCAGTAACCGTACCCGCGCTTGAGCCCTTTATCTTGATCGATACACCTGGCAAAGGCAACCCTTTGTCGTCAACTACCTTACCGGTAACTACCTTGTTTACAACAACTTCGTTTTTGCCGGTAATTACAATCAGGTTGTTAGCCATCTCGGTGTAAGTAAAATCGGTGTTAGCCAGCAACTGATCCAGAACGTTGGTAACATTTTCGTTCTGAACATTGATTGATACATTTTTTGCTGGGATCTTACGTTCACTAAATACAAAATGGTAATTAGTTTGCTTTTGAATGGCAGTAATAACTTTCTTAAAGTCGGCCGATTTTAAATTGATGCTGACTTTTTGCTGCGAATAAACATTAGCTAATGCCTGCAGGTTGAATATTGCCAAAAATATTATTGTCAATTTCATTATTAATATGGACTTGATTAGTCGATATCTATTTTTTACACCCCGAAGGTGTCTAAAATATTTCATATTTTTACTTATTAAAGGTGAATGATACATTGCTAAATTCTGTTCCAGAGAAAGTAGCATTGAATTAATTAACGGATGTTCATCTTTTTTCGGGAGTTACTTTAGCCGGTGATTCCCGTTTTTTTTGGTTGGTGAGTAAGTTTTTTTCAATTCATAAGCGTTCAAATTAATTAGGGTTAATAGATGGATACTGTTTCGTTATTATATTTGTAATTAAATGGTTCTATCATCTTTAAAGCATTTAATGCCTCGACGACATTTTCTTTCACGAAGACACCTGTAAAGTGGTAACCTTTCGTGTCCGGGTTCTTAAACTTAATTTTTATGCCATACCATCTTTCCATTTGGTTGGCCAGATCGCTGAAGGCTTCATCTTTAAAAACAAGTTCGTTGTTTACCCATGAAGTCTCAACTATTGTCGTATCGTTTGATCGGAGGTGAGTTAGGTTAGTAAGTGCGTAATTGGTATTGTTTTCCTCGGCGGTGGCTAAATTATTTGCGCGGGGTTTATTAAAGTTTTTGTTATTCAAGACTAATTTCTCGTTTGGTTTCAGGATGATCCTGTCGGATGGACGATCTGACAGTGTTACTTCAATAGCGCCTTTTATCAGGGTTGTCTCCATGTTCTTATCATTTGTATATGATTTCACATTGAACGAGGTACCCAATACTTTGATATTCATTTTACCCGCATGCACTATAAAGGGGTGACTGCGGTCATGGGTCACGTTAAAAAACGCTTCACCGTTAAGGAAAACTTCCCTGGTAGGCCCTGCAAAAGAAGAAGGGTATCTTAAAACGGTCTCAGAGTTTAAGGTCACAACAGAGCCGTCACTCAGGTAAATTTTGGATTTTGTACGGCTTGGGGTCTTGGTAGTCGCAATATTACCCTCATTATTTTTACCTGGTGCACTATGCGAATAGCGATATGTAAATAACCCTATTCCTAAAACTACAATCGCAGCCAGACTACGCCAGAAAAATGGGAATTTTTTAATCCAGCTTTTTTTTGAATCTGTATCGTCAAAATCTTCAGGGACGGTTATTCTGTTTTTTATGCGCTGAAACAGTAACTCCTCGTTTGAGTATTTTTCCTCATCCTGAGTCCAGTAATTTTTAAAGAAATTAAATTGCTTAAGACATTCCTCATCACTGATCAACATATAATTCAACTCAGCCAATTCGCTTTCGTCGATCTCATCTGAAAGTTTTTTAGTGAGTAATTGAACAAATCTGTCGTTGACCATTAGGGTTATAAAAATGTCGGTTTAATGTAAGGACAATCTTTTTTTACAAATTGCCTACAAGCCTGGAAAAAAAATTAATAATTTTTTAACGGTCAGGATAAATCAGACGACCAATCAAAAGATGATTTTTAATACACGGCAGAAAAAACTGCTTATAACAGAAATTACAAAGCAACCGAAATTATAATAAACCGATTAACGGTGTACTCGTCGAAGAGTTAGTAGTGGATTTGGAAGATAGCTGATGATCTGATAAGATCACACTTAGTTTTTTTATAGCTCTGAATAGCTGAGTTTGTACAGTACGGGGAGAAATATTCAGGATTTCTGCTACTTCCTTATATTTCATTCCGTCTTCTTTTATCAGCTTAAATACGATGCAGGCTTGTTGCGGTAGTTTTGCTATAGCCTGGTCAAGCAGGAAATGTAGTTCCTTACGCTCTAATTCCTTTTCAGGATCATAGGTATTTACGAATTCAACCTTATCGGATGACTCAATTTGAACCAGGTGAAGGTTTGAATATTTTTTAACGTAATTTAAAGATTGATTCTTAACACAAACGAATAGGTAAGTTTCGGGATTAACAATTTCAGCTAAACCTTTTCTCGCTTCCCAGCATTTTACGAAAACATCAGATACTATCTCCTCCGCAGCTTCCTTTTGGTGCACATATAATATACTGAATTTGATGAGTCTATTGTTAAGACCATAAAATAGCGCTTCGAATGCCTTTAGGTCATCGTTGAAACATATTTGCCGCCATAACCCTGAAGTATCGGTTCTCTGTTTCAAATTGTTTTCCGTTAAGTTACTATCACAATAATACGATTTAACTTACAAATTCATAGCAAAACTTAATATTTTTTTAATAAGTAGGTAAACTTTTTAAAAAACTAAACTATGTGAGCAAATTATTAACGCAAATTGTCATTACTATTAGAAGTTTATTGATTTAAGCTAATTTCAAACAATAATTTATGACAAAAATGAAAAAAGCTCTTACTCTTTTAGCCATTGTAACTATCACAATAGGCCAACTTTTTGCACAAGAACACCAAATGTCAAAAAGTTACATACCTCCTGATGATCAATTAGTGAAAGAGAAACTCGCCAATTGGCAGGACCTTAAATTCGGTTTGTTTATGCATTGGGGTACTTACAGCCAGTGGGGTGTGGTTGAAAGTTGGAGCATATGCCCGGAAGATGAAGGCTGGACACAGCGCCGGGGGCCTTATAGCACAAACTATAATACCTATAAAGCTGCTTATGAGAATTTGCAGACTACCTTTAATCCCACCAAATTTAAACCGGAAAAATGGGTGCAGGCTGCAAAAAATGCGGGAATGAAATATGTGGTTTTTACAACCAAACATCACGACGGCTTTTGCATGTTTGATACAAAACAAACGGATTATAAAATAACCAGCTCAAAAACGCCTTTCTCATCCAACCCAAGAAGCAACGTCACCAAAGAGATATTCAACGCTTTCAGGAAAGAGAATTTTATGATAGGCGCTTACTTTTCTAAGCCTGACTGGCACACGGAGTATTACTGGTGGCCATATTTTCCACCTAAAGACCGTAATGTAAATTACGATCCGGCAAAATACCCTGAACGCTGGCAAAAATTCAAAGACTTTACTTACAACCAAATTGGCGAACTGATGAGCGATTACGGCAAAGTCGATATTTTATGGCTTGATGGCGGATGGGTAAGGCCAAAAAGTACCGTTGATAGAAGCGTCGATTGGCAGCGAACCATAACCTATGACCAGGATATTGACATGCCAAAAATTGCAGCCATGGCCCGTACCAGGCAACCCGGGCTGATTGTGGTTGACCGCACGGTAGCCGGTAAATATGAAAACTATACTACACCCGAACAGCAAGTGCCCAATGTACCCTTAGATCATCCATGGGAAAGTTGTATTACCATGGGCAACTCCTGGAGCTATGTGCCTGGCGATCAGTATAAATCTGCCGACCAGATTGTTTCCCTACTAGTAAAGATTGTTTCACGCGGTGGCAATTTATTAATGAACATCGGCCCCGGCCCCGATGGCGACTGGGATCCGGTGGCTTATGAGAGATTGCAACAAATAGGCGCCTGGATGAAAATAAACGGCGAAGGCATATATAACACTACATCGGTAGCACCCTATTCTGAAGGAAATACCTTTTATACTAAACTAAAAAACTCCAATACCATTTATGCTTTTGTTCTCGCTGATAAAGGTTCAGTTACTTTGCCTGCAAAAGCTACTTTTCATTTAAAGGTTGATGGCAAAGTAAAAAAGATCAGCTTACTGGGTGTTAATAAGAAGTTAAAATGGGCCCAATACGGAGACAGTATTAATGTACTTATACCGAAGGACTTACAAACCAATAGCGGGTTAAACCAGGCTGCCGCATTTAAAATTCAATATTAATTCAACAATATATTAAATAAAGAAAGCCGGGAATAGTCCCGGCAATATCTGTTACCGATGCTTAAATATTTCACTACTGCTTTTTGCTTAATATTTTCATTCCAGGTTTTTGCCCAGGCAAAACATAGCGGCTCTAAAACCCAAGCCGATTACACCCGCTATGTCAATCCATATATTGGCACAGGCTTTCACGGGCATGTATTTGTTGGCGCCAATGTACCCTTTGGTGCCGTTCAATTAGGGCCAACCAATTTGTCAAAGGGTTGGGACTGGTGCTCAGGCTATCATATTTCTGATTCAACTATCATCGGCTTTCAGCATACCCACTTAAGCGGAACAGGAATCGGTGACCTGGGCGATATTTTATTTATGCCTACCACCGGAGCCATTCATTCCATGAAAGGCTCATTGAAAGATCCACAGAATGGCTATTTCTCATTGTTTGACCGCAAAGATGAAGTGGTTAAACCGGGCTATTATGCCGTAAAGCTGAAACGATATGGTATTGATGTTAAACTTACCGCCTCAAACAGAGTTGGTTTTCATGAATACACTTATCCTGCATCGAAAGAATCTCACATTGTGATCGACTTGCAGGAAGGCATAGCCGATATTGCAACAGAGACCTACATCAAACAGGTAGATAAATATACTATTGAAGGCTATCGTTATTCAAGAGGCTGGGCCAGAGATCAGCGCATCTATTTCACTGCTATATTGTCAAAGTCGATTGAAAAGTTTGCTGTTTATGATACTACTGAGCTAAAAAACGGCGCGTCGCTAAAAGGTAAAGCAGTAAAAGGTATCATCACTTTTAGCACCAAAGCGGGCGAAAATGTATTTGTAAAAGTGGGCATATCGCCGGTAAGTTCTGCCAATGCCTTGCTTAACATCAATAAAGAAATACCTGACTGGAACTTCGCAAAAGTAGTAGCTGCCGCGCATAATGCATGGAATGTCGAATTCGCCAAAATACAGATCAAGGCGGATTCGCTTTCTCAATACAAAAAGTTCTATACAGCCATGTACCATACCATGATCGCCCCGTCAACATTTAACGATGTGAACGGCGATTACTGGGGTGCCGATAAAAAGGTTCATAATGATAAGTCATTTACTAACCTGACTACATTTTCGTTATGGGATACTTACCGTGCTGCCAATCCATTGTATACCATCATTCAGCCTGAACGCCTAAAGAATATCATCAATACCATGCTGACCATCTATAAGCAGCAGGGCCGCTTACCGGTATGGCATCTGATGGCTAATGAAACCAATACCATGGTGGGCAACAGCGCTGTTCCGGTAATAGTTGATGCTTACCTGAAAGGCTTTAAAGGGTTTGATGCCAATCTGGCTTATGAGGCAATAAAAACCACCCAGATGCAGGATATCCGGGGACTGAAATATGTAAAAAGATTGGGATTCATCCCGGCTGATAGCACGAGAGAATCTGTGGCAATGGGGCTTGAATATGCCATTAACGACTGGTGCATTGCGCGTATGGCATTGAAAATGGGCAAGCAGGACGACTATGCTTACTTTAGCAAAAGAGCAAAATACTACCAGAACTATTTTGATAAGCAAACCGGCTTTATGCGCGGAAAAGTATCCGCAACCGAGTGGCGCACGCCCTTCAGTCCGTTCGTATCCCGTCACGAAAAGGATGACTACACGGAAGGGAACGCTTGGCAATATACCTGGCTGGTACCGGAAGATGTGGAAGGGCTGATCGCACTACATGGCGGCGAAGCTGGATTCATCAAAAAGCTAGACTCTCTATTTATTGCCAAGGGCGATCTTGGTAAAGAAGCATCACCTGATATTTCGGGACTGATCGGTCAGTATGCGCATGGCAACGAGCCTAGCCATCACATTGCCTACCTCTACACCTTCGCGGGGCAACCGTGGAAAACCCAGGAAAAGGTTCGCCAGATATTAACTGATTTTTACACTACTAAGCCGGATGGCATTATCGGCAACGAGGATGTGGGGCAAATGTCGGCATGGTATGTACTGTCAGCATTAGGCATTTACCAGGTAAACCCAGCCAATGGCCTGTATGTTTTTGGCAGTCCGGTTGTAAATGATGCTGTAATAAAACTGCCGGCAGGCAAAAGTTTTCATATAGTTGTAAAGAACAACAGCGGCGTCAACAAGTATATCAGCAAGATTACTCTTAATAACAAAATTTACACCCATGATTTTCTGCTATATGATCAGCTGGAAAAGGGCGGAGAATTGGTGATCGCTATGACAGACAAGCCAACAGACTTTGGTACCGCACCTGCTGACAGGCCGAAGTCTATTTATTAATAAAAGATTCTGAACAAGCAAGGGCCATCAATTATATATTAATGGCCTTTTAATATTTTATTATTTGCTGCCATTCATGCCTCGATTGGGTTTCCGCTTGTTGCTTTCTTTTTAAAAAAGTCAAATAGTCCCATTAATTTTTTACTTGGATTATTATTTACACAAACTCCTTTTTAAACGATGCCGGCGATACCCCCGTATGTTTCTTAAAGTAGTTGCTAAAATGCGCCATTTCGGTAAAGCCTAAACGGTAAGCTATTTCCTTAATTGACAGATCTGAATGCTGCAATAAGGATTTAGCTTCGGCGATGGTTTTCTCGGCTATCCACGTACCTATAGCTTTGCCGGTTTTGGTTTTGATCACATTGCTGAGATAGTTGGGGTGAAGGCTCTGTGCATCGGCATATTCCTGTATGCGGTATACCTGGTCGGCCTTGCCGGAGCTGATGTCGCGGTAATGGCGTTCGAGCATTTGCTTAAACTTCTTAACGATCTGCGAGCTGCGGTTACCTTCATAGATCGGGTTGTAATCCAGCCAGAAATATTCTTTGATCTTTAATAATAACACTACAAAGAGGTTTGCGATCAACCTGCTTCGATAAGGTGATCGGCCGGTATATTCTTTATATATCTGCAAATAAATACGTTCAAACTCTGCAAACACTTCAGGGCTTACCACTCTTGCAGGAAACGTCTCAGCCAGCAAAAAAGGAAACTCATCAAAAATATCGGCGTGGACATTCGTTTTCAGGAATGATTCATTTAAAGTGATTAGGTACACCTCGTTAATGTTTGTCCACTGATACGAGCGAATATGGCCGGGATTGGTAAAATAAATGGTGCCCGGTTTGGTCTCGAAGTTCTGATCATCGATGGTGTATCGCGCGTTCCCATCTTTACAAAAAATAAAAACAAAAAAATTCAACCGCGCTGCTGACGAGCCAAATGGTTTTCCATCACCTACGTCCTTCAGATTAAAAACGGTAAAATCGGTTTTCTCATCAATCAGGTCGACGGGCAAACCCAGGTCGCGGTACTGGTCATACAGGGTATTGAATATCTTAATATTACCTTCTTTCATTCTTTATCCGGCGGTTCTTAGGATTATGCAAGTCATGCTTAGGATTTCGCAATTCCAGGGGTCGAATTCTCCACAACTTTGTCTTGTCAATAAACATAAACAAAAAATGAAAACATTAGAAAACAAAGTAGCACTGGTAACCGGTGCCTCAAGAGGAATAGGAGCAGCAATAGCTTCTGAATTAGCAAAAAACGGCGCCGCCGTAGTTGTAAATTATGCCGGCGGCAAAGCTGCTGCTGATGAAACCGTAGCAGCCATTGTTGCAGCAGGCGGTAAAGCCATAGCCGTTCAAGCTGATGTAAGCAAATCAGATGATGTTGCTCACTTGTTCGACGAAGCGATTGCTGCATTTGGCAAAGTAGATATCCTGGTGAATAATGCCGGCATCATGATCACCAAACTGATTAAAGATACTACCGACGAAGACTACACCCGCCAGTTCGACATCAATGTAAAGGGCACTTTTAACACCCTTCGCGAAGCAGCCACCAAACTGGCCAACAACGGCAGCGTGATCAATCTGTCATCAACCACCACTCGCTTAATGTTCCCTACTTATGGTACTTATGTGGCCAGCAAAGGCGCTGTTGAACAGCTAACCCGCGTATTCGCAAAAGAAGTTGGCGCTAAAGGCATCAATGTAAATTCAATCTCTCCTGGCCCAACTAACACTGAACTTTTCACAAACGGCAAACCGCAGGAAGTGATAGATCGCCTGGCTTCCTTATCTGCCTTCAACAGGCTTGGCGAACCACAGGACATAGCCAACGTAGTGGCGTTCCTGGCAAGTGATGCCGCTAAATGGATCTCAGGTCAGAATGTTGGGCTAAACGGCGCTGTGGCTTAAGGAAGTCCGCATATGTCGGAAAGTCCGAAAGAAAGTAAATCTGTGTAATCATCAATAAAATCTGTGTAATCATCTAAAAACAATCATCATGAAAACTCTGGTAAATAAAGTAGCATTGATCACTGGTTCAGGTCGTGGATTAGGCAAAGCAATTGCCGAAAGATATGCCGCATTGGGCGCAGACCTGATATTGAACTATTCAAGAGACAAAGCGTCAGCCGAAGAAGTATTATCAAACGTTACTGCAATGGGTGTAAAAGCCATCCTTGTTCAGGCCGATGTAAGCAAAGTAGCCGAAATTGAACGTCTATTTAATGAAGCAATGGCAGCTTTCGGCAAGATTGATATCGTAGTAGCCAATGCCGGTATCGAAATGGTAGAGACCCCTGCTGTCGAATTTACGGAAGAGCAGTTCGACCGCGTTTTTGGCATCAACACAAAAGGCACTTACTTTACCATGCAACAGGCTGCAAAACATGTGTCTGATAATGGCCGGATCATTTACATTGCATCCAGCACCACATCATTCCCTGTGCCCGGAATGTCTGTTTATGGCGGCAGCAAAACTACGCCCCGCTATTTGGTAAATGTCCTATCGCAGGAAATTGCACACCGGGGGGTAACCGTAAATTCAATCATCCCATTTGCAGTTGATCATTCCGGCATATTCGCCGATCCCGATGCCTATCCCGAATTAAGAAAATCATTACTGGCCAGTAGTCCAATGGGCCGCCTGGCAGAGGTAGAAGACGTAGCCAATGTGGCTGAATTCTTCGCCAGTGACCTGTCCTCGTTCGTTAATGGTCAGCACCTGCTGGTAAATGGGGGCGCCAATCAATAATCAATCATACCCAATCATCCTATCCATCTCTAAACAAAAGGCCTCTGTAATTGATACAGAGGCTTTTTGTTTATATTTATTTACCGTTCGCCGACCTTATATCCGACACAAACTGATCAGGGCTTTCATTCGGAAAGCCGTCCCAGCTTTTTAGCACCTTGCCGTTGTCATCCACCAATAAAGTGAATGGGAATTTGCCATCAGCGTTATATTTATCAGCCAATGCTTCGTTCAGCTTAGTTTGCTCTTTACTCAGCTGATTCTTTTTCTGACGTGGAAAATCAGCACGCACTAACACAAGGTGATCCGAGGCGTAACCTTCGAAAGTCCCCGATTCCAATATTTCCTTACGCAAACGGATACATGGCCCGCACCAGTCGGAGCCCGAAAAATTGATTAGTATTAACTTATGCTTTTGAGTAGCTTCTGTTTTCGCTGCATTAAAATCACCCGTCCAGGTTACTCCCGGCAAAAGCAGCATTCCCAGATATATCACTAATAACTTCATATTCAATTCTATTAACTGTTACTTTCAAAAATTTATTGTTCCATATTCTTATTTAAAACCCATACTTAACGAAACTACATTCGATACCAAATTGGTAGTCTGCGAATAATGTCCATACCGTAATTCCAGGTCATGCAGGTTTTGCCAGCCAAGGACACCTTTTGGCGGCGCCACTCTGAAACCTACCCCATAAAAGTTAGCATGGAATTGGGCATACTCATTATTACTGGTATAGTACTCATCCGTAGGACTATGCACTTCATATGGCGCAAAATATTTAGCCGCGGTCTGATCGTAATACCTGTAAAACGGAGAAACCGAAAAAAAAGGTGTGATTTTTATCACTGTTTCCAGGCCTGCTGTGTTCGATTTGATACCCCAGCTATCCCTATAATAGCGGTAATAAGAACGCAGAATGATATTATCACCCAAGAAATAATTCAGCCTCACGCCTACCGGCAGTTTAAACCTGTTCGACGGCAAATGTTCTATTGTATCCTTTCCTGTATTAAAATACACTCTGTGAAACGGCAATCCCAAATAACCGTTCTGCGCCACCCCGTCAACCAAAAACATCACCTGCATACGAGAATTGATAACTTGCGAATAACCAAGTGATGCCGAGTATGTATTTCGCGGGCTGCTTGGAATATTCCGCTTGTTATCGATCACCTGGCCATTGCTTAATATAGTTTGTGTTCCACTGGCAGTTGTAATAACTGTCGTTCCCCCGGAGTCGGTTGTGGTAGTCTGAGGTATAAACTCGGATGGGTAGATCATCTTTACCTGATCAAAATACGCCTGAACCTTGGCTGTGAATTCGCCATTCTTATCAGCGGTTTTTTGTGAAAAATGAATATCAGCCCCCAATGACTGATAGTTATATTCGCCCGAATAATAAGCGCCGATACCAAAGCTGCTGCCTTTTTTTACATTTTCGGTCGTCCAGTCAAGTGAAGGATAAATCCTGGTACCACCTGTTCTTGATGCGCCACTGAGATTTACATAAGCCGCTGAGGCTGATGTATGATGATCGTAACCAAATCCGGCGGTTATGGAGTTCTGTCTGCCTTTTGGATCGCCCCATACCATTTTTAGATCAATACCATTGGAAATGTCTGTCACCTTTTCGGTGCCAATACCTCCCGTAATGGCACTATGATCGCCATTTTGCCAATAGTAGCTAGAGACTAGGTTAATCTCATCCACATGTAACGAACGCGGATGATATTCCGAAGGCTCCGGATCTCCAACGGGCCGGAATAAGCTCACGCCATTAGTTCGCGGGAGGCTATCTTGTTTGGTCTGTGCAGAAACGTTCAATCTGCATAGCAGGGAGAAACCTACTATTGATAAATATACCTTTCTCATTATAAATTATGCGTTTTTAAGAAAGGCTTATCAATTACATCCACAACCACCACCGGTTTTACCGGCATTGGCACCTGATGCAGCTTCCCTGTACGATTGAAAATTCAGTTCATTTTTCTCTACCTTCCGGTTACCTAATGCCATCTCAGCATCGTTAATGCGGCTTTTCTGGTATTCTTTGAGGTGGACACATGATGATATACTCATTATGGCAATCAGTCCACCTGCGATCTTCAACGTTTTTTTAATCATAGTTTTTAAGGGGTATTAATTTATGTTGATATTCTTTGATATATACATCCTGTCCTGGTCATCAATGATCACTGCTTCTATATCTCTCATCTGATCTATCATATCCAGACCCGTCCTGATACCCATGATCATTACCGGTGTGGCCATGGCGTCGGCTATCTCAGCATTCGTGGTAATAATGGTAACACTCTTGATACCCGTTACTGGCAAACCTGTGCGTGGGTTGATAGTATGCGAATATTTTTTGCCGTCTATCATTACAAATTTTTCATAGTTACCTGAAGTGGCCACGGCCATATCAGTAATGGACATATAAGAAAACACCTCGTGTTTTGCCCCGGGATTAGCTATACCTATCGTCCAGGGCTCACCGTTTGGCTGCAATCCCCAGGCTGTCAAGTCCCCAGATGCATTAACCACACCACTTTCAACGCCTTGTTGCTTCATTATCAGTTTGGCACGCTCAGCAGCATAGCCTTTGCCAATGCCGCCAAAGCCTATACGCATTCCTTTCTCCTTCAAAAACACCGTGCTTTTTTCGCGGTCAAGGATCACATTGTGGTAATTAATCAAGCGCACCATGTTTTTCGCCGTTTCTTTATCAGGCAAGGAGGTCATGTGCTGATCAAAATTCCAAAGTCGTTTATCTATCGAACCGTAAGTAATATCAAAAGCCCCCTGTGTAGCCTGGGAGATTCGCAACGAGCGTTCTATGAGGTTGAAAGTTTCCGCGCTGACAATTACCGGGCTTATACCGGCGTGCTGATTAACCTTATTAGTTTCACTCTCATCGCTAAATGTAGTGAGCAGCCGTTCAATCCGTTGTATTTCACTTACTCCTGCATCAATTCTTTCATGCGCCCATTTTTCATCGTCGGCAACGACCGTTAGCTCAAAATGGTTGCCCATCAACTTACAACTTCTCTTAAAAGCGGAACTTACAGCCATATTGCCGACCTGTTAACTAAGTCTATTTAACTTAACATTTATAGCAATATTATATTCCGATTCTGGAGAATAGATGAAAAAGTACTATGTCTCGATGAAATAGTGCTTTTTTAACACTTTTTAACTTAAATAAGACGGCCCTTGCAACAAAAAAGCCTTCAAAGTCGCTCTTTGAAGGCTTGCCTTATAGCTCGCATAACCCAATTATTTCATTTCTTTTTTTATTTTTTCAATTGTCTCCAGATGCATTTTTAAAGTAGGCAAGGTTTTAACCGCGAATGCCTTCAGATCACTGTCTTTCAAATTCTTTGAAGCATCTTCAAAAGCTTTTACATCTTTTTTATGATCGTCTACCATATCTTGTATGTAAGCCTTGTCAAAATCGGCACCCGATTTTTTTGCCAGATCATCCCTGGTTTTGCTTTCTTCAGAAGCTATTGAATCTGGTAAAGTAATACTTAGTTTTTTTGCTAAGGCTTTTAACTCGTCATTGGCCTTAGAATGATCGGTCACCATCATAGTTCCAAAATCTTTTACTTTCTTGTTCGTGGCCTTCTCTTCTGCCAATTTACCGAACACTACTTCAGCCATGCCGCCGTTTGCTGCCTCAACCGCAAATTTGGCATCGCTTTCCTCTACTTTAATCGCGGGAGTGGCCGCTTTACCAGAATCGCTTACACCCCTTTTCATAGTATCCTTAGCCTGGTTAGCGCTGTCGGCCGCACCTTTACTGTCTTTGTGACTTTGGCATGCGCCCAGCGAAAATGCACCAAAGGCAAATGCCAAAATGTAATTCCGTGTTTTCATAATTCGTTTTTCAAGATTGATTGTTAACTATTTAACAAATTATTTAACTACTAGTTTTAGAATTAACATAGGGCTTTACACCGCAGAAACATTCTTCAATGAATTTTCACCGATTAAAACCCGCCATTCACCGACTTCCTTAAACATTTAACAAGATTTAACTTTTGCTCCGCGACTTACCGCCTTAGTTTTGGTTTATATTAAATTTTTACGGCCATGAACTTGCAATCAACTATCATCCCCGATACCGACAACCAGATCAATATCAACTCGCTTTTCAGCAGTTTAGATAAACCAATGATCACGAAAGATTTTAAAGGCGGTAAGATCAACAACATGTTTGCAAGCACGGAGCTCGACCTGAGTAATGCTGATTTGAGCGGCATGGCCGTTTTAAACATTTCCCAGCTTTTTGGCGAGATCACTCTGATTGTTCCCTCCGACTGGCATGTAGAAACAGATATTTCGCAATTGTTTGCTACAATAGATGACTACCGGGAGAATAAATACAATATCAGGAACTCAGACAAAGTGTTGGCCATCAAAGGTACTTCAGTATTCGCCAATATTGAGATACACAATAATATTTAACCTGCCACAGGTTTAGCGTGCATATCCAAAAGAGTCGGATGGTAGATTTAAATTTTCTTTTTTAGATTTAGCTACAAATTTTACTTTATCTGATGAAAAAACTGACTCTCTTAATCCTTTTATTTAGTTATTTTACAGTCCAGGCACAGGATAAGATCACCTGGCCTGACCATAAAAAAGCGGTCATTGTGCTTACCTACGATGATGCGCTTCACTCCCAACTGAACGTCGCTATCCCCCAACTAGATTCCGTTCATTTTAAGGGCACATTTTTTCTCACCGGCGACATCAATAGTCAGACAATTCCCCAATGGCGGAAGGCAAGTAAGAAAGGGCATGAGTTAGCTAACCACACGGTGTTTCACCCCTGCTTTAGTACCGACGATAACCCGATGGCCTCGGAGCATTATACCGTGAATCGCATACTCCACGAAATTGATGTGATGAATAACTGTTTGTTCGCTGTTGATGGTAAAGCCATGCATACTTATGCTTATCCTTGTACCGAGACACATGTTGGCGGTAAAGATTATGTAGATTCATTACGCAAATATGGCAACGTCAAATTTGCGCGCATTGGCGGCGATATCAACGCCGTTATCACCGACTTTAAACATCTTGACCCTTTAAAGGTGCCCTCTTATGGCCTGGAAGATCATACATCGGCTGATAAATTGATCGATTTTGTAAAGAAAGTACAGGCAGCCGGAGGCATGGGCATTCTTATGTTTCAC
>Ga0207706_10000777_pt1 | contig 33046 bp, 33 predicted proteins | sample KBSC53metaG_FD_184318 | JGI IMG/M metagenome (GOLD analysis project Ga0207706, IMG submission 184318) | Corn rhizosphere microbial communities from Kellogg Biological Station, Michigan, USA - KBS C5-3 metaG (SPAdes) (version 2) | ecosystem: Host-associated > Plants > Roots > Rhizosphere > Soil ... | reverse complement strand
GCGTCCCCACCGCGCCCGCCGAAGAGGCCTCCGACACCATCGAGTTCTCCGAAGAGCTCATGCAGCCCCTCCTCCGCACGGCCAGCGTGGAGGAAGACGAGTTCATGGAGGAGTACCTCTGGCACGTGAACCAGTACCTGAACGAACATGTGCGCTTCAGCGACACCAAGGCCGGCTCGGTGATCGTGCTGGCCGGCGCGCTGCTCAGCATGCTGTACGGCGGCGGGATGCACCGCACCTTCGCCGCGGTGCCGGTCGCGGAGTGGAGCCTGCGCACGGTGGCCGCGCTGCTCACCTACCTCCTGCTGGGCGGCGCGGTGATGGCGGCGGCGTGGACCATGCGCCCGCGGATGGTGAAGAGCGTGCCCATGGGCTACGTGTTCTGGGAGAGCATCCTGGCCCACGGCTCGCCCGCGGCCTTCGTGCGCAACCTGAACCTGCGCAGCCGCCAGGAGCTGCTCGATCACCTGGCCATCCAGCTGTACGTGGTGAGCGGCATCTGCACCACCAAGTTCCGCTGGGTGGGCCGCGCGGTGATGCTCTGCCTGGCCGGCGCGCTGCTGGCCGCCGTGGTGCTGGTCACCGGCTGACCCACCTCCAACGTCCGCCGCGGCCCGTCTGGGACACCGCGGCACCCCGAGAGGTCCGGCGCGGAGAGCGATGATCCGCGCCGGATCGTCGTATCCGGCCCCCGCCCCCGGCTCGCCTGAAGGGATACGGCTTACGCACGTTCCAGCGGCATCCTTCCATCGACACCCGCCTACTCCCGTCCCCCGCCGTGAATCGAAACACTATCCTGCCGCGTAGAAAGGGCCCGGTGAGGTCCGTGGATGACACACGCCGGATGCGGGAGGTGAGGATGAGGAGACGGACGACGATCGGCCTGGCGATGATCGCATGCGGCGCCGCGGCGCTGGGGGCGTGGAGGATGGCGCCGCCACGGGATCCCGTGCTCGACGCGATGGATGCCATGATCCAGGAGGAATACCACACCGCCGCGCAGTACGAGCGCATCGCCCGCGACCACGCCGGCGCGCAGCCGTACGCCGGCTGGGCCGACACCGAGCGCGCCCACGCCGAGCTGATCGGCTGGCTGTACCACGACCGCGGCAAGACCGCGCCGCCCAGCCGCTGGAGCGCCGACGCGGTCCCCTCTCGCCGGCCGCTGCCGCAGGCGTGCGCGTCGGCGCTGGCGGCCGAGGAGCGGTCGATCCGCCTGTACGACGGCTACCTGCAGGGCGAGCTGCCGTCGGACGTGCGCCGCGCCTTCCGGCACAACCGCAACGTGGCGCACCTGCAGCACGTGCCGGTGCTGCGCGAGTGCACCCTGCGCGGCACGCCGGGGCGGTGACGGCTTACGGGCGGGCGGCGGCGGGGTCCTTTCGCCGCCGGGTCTGCAGGAAGGGAATCACGCCGAAGCCCACCAGGTTCGGCAGCCAGAAGGCGAGCAGCCGGTAGCCCACCACGGCCAGTGCCGTCGTGGCTGGCGGCTCGCCCACGTGGTGGAAGATCCCCACCATCATCCCCTCCACCAGCCCCACGCCGCCCGGCACCACGCCCACCTTGGACACCATCAGGGGAATGGCGTACCCCGCGAAGAAGACGTGCGGGCTCACCACGTCGAGCATGGCCACGAACACCAGCCAGAGCGTGGCCGCGTCCAGCAGGATCATCAGCGCCGAAAGGACCGCCGGGCGCACCCAGCCGCGCGCCTTCAGCAGCGCCAGCGCCGCGTAGGTCGCCTCTACCCGCTCGCGCACCCCGGCCTCACGCACGGGCTTGCGGCGCAGGCGGGCCCAGCGGCGCGAGAGCGACACCGCCAGCCGCTCGGCGGGCGCGGGGTGGCCGGCCGCCCACCACAGGAACGCGCCGGTGCCCAGGGTGATGGCCAGCGCGACGCCCACCGCCGCCCACTCCGCGCCGCTGAGCCCGTGCGCCGCCACCAGCTCCACCACGCCCGTCACCCCCAGCACCACCATCACCGCCGCGTTCAGCACCGTGGGGAGCCAGCTGGCCAGCAGCGCGCCCTCGGGGCTCACCCCCGCGTCGCGCAGCCAGCGGAAGGTCGACCCCGCCTGCCCCAGCGCGCCGCCGGCCACCAGCCCCACGCTCCCCGACGCCACCGAGATCGCCGTCGCCCGCCCCGTGGGCAGCCGGTCGCCGGTGAGCGTCACGATGTGGCGCAGCATCAGGCCGCTGCACGCGTAGCTGCCGATTTGCGCCAGCGCCGCCGCCAGCAGGTAGCCGGGGACCATGTTGCGCAGCGTGTCCACCGAGTTCTGCAGCGGCCCCAGCTGCGGCACCACCAGGCGGACGGCCAGCGCCAGCACCGCCAGCATCAGCGCCCAGCGCAGCCACGGAAAGCGGCGCGGGCGCGCGGCCGCGTGGGCCAGCTCCCGCGCCTCGTGCGCCAGCTCGCCGTCCGCCGGACGCGACGAATCCGCCGCGGGTGCATTCGCGGCGGATTCGGTGGGCTGCGGCGTAAGGCTGGGCTGCGTCAACGGCTCAGGCGGATCGGGAGATGCCCGGCCGCGCGCCGGCCGGGGAGGACCCACCAGCGCCAGCCCCGTGCCACGGGATCGGACGTTGTCGCTTGCGATGGAAGGGGTTACGTCACATCCCCACCATCTCGTGCACCATCGCCGCGCCCATGATGCGCTGCATGCGGGCGAGCTGATCGGCGCCGAGGATGCGGTCGCGCGAGACCTCGTACGCCGTCCAGGCCCGGGCGGCCGCGGCGTTCACCGCGGTTCCGTCGCGGCGGGCGAGCGAGGCTCGGACCTGCGCCGCCTGCTGCTGGCACGCGGCGGCGATCAGCCGCTCCTGCCGGTCGTCCGTGCCGGCGAGCCGTGCGGTGCGCTTCACCTCGGCCGCGCAGGCGCCGGTGGCGAGGAGGGCGACGCCCTGCGCGGCATCCACGCTCGCGCCCGTGGCCCACGCGGCGGGGAGGCTGGCGCGCAGGTAGGGGAGCGCGCGGTGCTCCTGCGCGAACAGGCCGTCGGGGTTGGGGAGCCACACCCAGGCGTGGACCATGGTGAGCAGGGTGCGCCCGTCCGGACCCACCTTTCCCCGCCGGATGCGCCGCTGCACGAGGCCGTGCAGCAGCGGCCGGTCTTCCGTCGCGACGTCGGCCAGGTGCGCCACGTCGTGCGTGTGCCACGCGTCGGCGCTGCCGGCGAAGCCCGCGGGCACCGGGTCGCCCGGGCGGCGGTAGACGGTATAGGCGACGCCCGCCAGCACCTTCCGCCCTCCGATGTTCACGTACTGCAGCGTGGACGGGTGCGCCAGGTCCAGCGGCCGCCCCACCAGGTCGCGCCGGTACCAGTGCTCGCCCATCAGCGGCCCCTCCTGCCCGAAGCGGCGGTACCCGTCCTTCACCGCGTTCGCGTGGTCGCGGTACCGCGCCGTGGCCGCGCGCACCGCCGCTACCTGCTCCGCCAGCGCCGCCGAGTCGCGCGCGGACATCGCCGCGGCGGCGTGCGTGGCGTGCGCGTCGTGCGTGTGCTCGTGCATCTGCGCCGCGGCCCGCGCGGGCACGAACGCGAGGGCCAGCGCCGCGACGGCGGCGGTTGGGGTGATGTGAATCATGGGATGTATGACCTCACGGATGCGTGAATCGGTCGATCGGGACTGCGTCTGGAGATACAGCGGAGGCGGGAGGGGCGTTGGCGCGGACGCGGCGGGGATGGCCCTCTACCCCGCCGGCGCCCTCCCCGCAAAACTACCCTGGGGAGGGGAAGAATTCAGTGCTGGAGCGAATTTCGGCTCGTTGCACGGATGCCCGCGTGGGAGTCCGCGAAGGCGGACTTCGGGCCGTCGTTGCCGCGGTTTCAACCGCCCGGACAGCCCATCACCGAGCGCAATCCCGCCCCTTACCCCGCCCGGTAGATCGTCACCGCCGTGGTCTCGTCGAAGTCCCACGTCTCGCCGCGGACGGGGAGGGCGTGGTCGGCGGCGTGCTCGACGGTGAGGATGAGGGCGAAGGGGGTGCGGCTCCAGGTTTCGATCAGCCGGTCCAGCATCCCCGAGCCGTAGGGCGGGTCGGCGAAGGCCACGTCGTAGGCGCCCGCCTCCAGCGCGGCGGCGAAGGGGAGCGCGTCCTTCTTGAAGATGCGCGTCTTTTCGCGCACGTGCAGGGCGGCCACGTTCGCCTTCAGCGCGTGGAGGCTGGCGGGGCGCGTCTCCACGAAGTCGGCGTGTCTGGCGCCGCGCGACAGCGCCTCCAGCCCGAGCGCCCCCGTGCCGGCGAACAGGTCCACCACGCGCGCGCCGCCGAGCTCGCGCTCCAGCAGCTTGAGCCACTCGTCGCGCACGTGCTCGGCGGTGGGGCGCACGCGACGGTCGGGCGGCGAGGTCAGGTGGCGCCCGGCCCACTTCCCGGCGACGATCCTCACCTCAACCCGCCTGCTTGAGGTGCTCGCGCCACTTCGCCTCGTCCCACCCCACGTCGATCGCGTTCCCCTGCCGCACCAGCGGCGTCACCAGCAGCATCGGGTCGTCCTCCAGCAGCGCGGGGATGCGCCCCTCGGAGACGTGCGCCACGTGCAGCCCGCGGTCGCGGAAGTGCTTGCCGTCGCGGTCCAGCAGCTTCTCCCACCCGAACTTCTGCGCGAAGCGCTGCAGCTCGCCCTTGCTGGCCGCGCGCTCCTTCAAGTCCACGAAGTGCACCTTCATGCGGCGCTCCTTGAAGAACCGGAGCGCCTTCTTCGTCTCGTTGCAGCTCTTGGTGCCGAATACCTGGAATTCCATGCCTCGTTCCGTCTCGCTCCCCGTGTGTGCCGAAGCTCGTCGATCGTCGCCCGAAGTAGCCGCGCGAAGCGCCCCCGGGTCCCTCTCCTGCAGTTCGGGAGAGGGACAGCCGTTCAGGACGCGACGCAGTCGCGCCTGAACGGCAGGGTGAGGGCTACGCCGCCACGCGCTTCCGCTCCACGGGCTCCTTGCGCGCCGCCGCCACCCGCGCGGGGAAGAGGCCGGCCAGGTACCACGCCGCCCACGCAATCGCCACGTTGATCGGCAGCGCCAGCGCGATGGCATAGCCGTTCCCCTGGTTGAACCACGGCAGCACCTGCAGCACGAAGCCCAGCAGCGAGAGCGCCGCCACCGCGATCGCCAGGCGCGAAGCCCACCGCCGCGCCCAGCGCGCGCCGTAGCCCAGCGCGGGCACCAGCAGCACCAGCGGCAGCGCCAGGGGCGACAGCTGCAACAGGTTCTCGTTGCGGTAGGCGATGGCGTGGTCGGTCACCGTCCACAGCCCCAGCAGGATCAGCCCGCCCGTCCCCGCGAACAGCAGCCAGACCGACGTGACCAGCGAGAACCCGAAGCGCCCCGCCGCGCTCTTCCGCGCCGCCAGCGTGAGTCCGCCGATCGCCGCGGCCGCCAGCACCCCGGCCAGCAGGTAGCCGATCAGCCAGCGCGGCGGCGCGGACGGCTCGGGCGGGCGCGTGGCGGTGAAGATCGTCTGCTGGCGGGCGACCAGGGGGATCATCTTCCCCGTCGCGTCCGGCACCTTCAGCGCGGCCACCTCGTCTCGCAGCTTCATGGGCAGGAACATCTCCTCCCACCTGCTGATCGGCCGGTCGGCCGCGGGGCCCAGGCCGAAGTCGATGGCGGTGAAGATCGGCACGTTGCCGGCGCCCTGCCCCACCAGCCGGCGCGTGTGCCAGCGGTAGGTGGTGCCCGACGGCTGGCTCGACGTCGCCCGGCTCAGCGCGCCGCCCAGCACCCGGTCCAGGATGTCGCGCACGCGGGTGGAGCAGTTGTCGCGGTAGTAGTCGTAGCGGTAGAAGCGGTTCTCGGGGCGCTCGTTCCACTCCAGCAGGCGCTTGACCTCGGCGGCCTGCGCCGGCGTCAGGTTCAGCTCCTGCGCCCAGACGCTGCGGTTGAGCATCCGGTAGTGGTCCAGCGTGAGATAGGCGTCGAAGCCCTCCATCCAGTAGTTCATCCGCCCGCGGGCGAAGTTCAGGACGAAGTTCTCCTGCCGGAAATCGAACATCCCGTAGTTGTACGCCTTCTCGGTCCCCGCGGCGGGGTCGTGCACCCAGATGGCGTTGTGGCCGAACTTCTCCCACACCTCGTCGCCCGGTCCCATGGTGAGCAGCACGATGCGGAGCGACGTATCCGCCGCCGCGGCCTGCGCGAACGGCTGTGCCGCCAGCGGCGCCACGCCCAGAACGGCGGCTGCGGACAGCGCAACGGCCGCGCGGCGCAAAATATTCGACAACTTCATCGGTTCAGATGATGAGGATTTCGTTCGGTCCCCACGAAGCCCGCTCCGCGCGCCGCCATCTATTCCACGCGGATACCGGCAGTCCGCGCAGGCGGACTTCGTGTAGTCGTTGCTGCGATGCTGCGATTTCAATCGCCCTGCCCCCACAGCGATCCCGACCGCCTGCTAGCCCGGTCGCGACGGATTCTCGAAAGGAGGGTCGACGGAACCGCTGAAGCTAACCGTGCCGGTGCGGCGGGCGCCACGGGCGGGCTTTCGCGCCCCCGCCGCGCGGCGTAGTCTCATCCGCCGGGGTGTGGTTCACTCGTCCACGATGCATGACACGCGGGAGCGGCCGGTGTTCCGGGACGATCTGCTGGCGGGGAAAACGGTGCTGGTGACGGGGGGCGGCTCGGGGCTGGGCCTCTCGATGTCGAAGAAGTTCGCGGCGCTGGGGGCGAACGTGGCCATCACCGGCCGCAGCGCCGAGCGGCTCGAGGCGGCCGCGGGCGAGATCGACTCCTCCGGCGAGCGGGTGGCCACCATCCCCTGCGACGTGCGCGACTTCGCCCACGTGGAGGCGATGGTGGCGCAGGTGAACGAGCGCTTCGGCGGCACGGACGTGCTGGTGAACAACGCCGCCGGCAACTTCCTGGCGACCACCGAAGACCTGTCGCCCAACGGCTTCAACGCGGTGGTGCAGACGGTGCTCTACGGCACCTTCCATGTCACCCTGGCGGTCGGACGGGGGATGATCGAGCGGAAGCGGGGCGGCTCGATCCTGAACATCGTCACCACCTATGCGTGGACGGGGTCGGCGTTCGTGATCCCCAGCGCCGCGGCCAAGGCGGGCGTGCTGGCGATGACGCGCTCCCTCGCCGTGGAGTGGGCCACCTACGGCATCCGCAGCAACGCCATCGCCCCCGGCCCGTTCCCCACCGAGGGCGCCTGGAACGCGCTGATGCCCACGCCCGAGCTCGAGGCCGAGGCGAAGGCGCGCATCCCGCTGGGGCGTTTCGGCGAGCACGAGGAGCTGGCGAACCTGGCCGCCTTCCTGGTGAGCGACGGCAGCGCCTTCATCAACGGCGAGGTGGTCACCATCGACGGCGGCGAGTGGATCGGCAGCGGCGGCGAGTTCAACGGCCTTACCCGTCTCCCCCGCGAAGCGGTGAAGGGCGCGCTCCGGGCGATGCGGGGGAAGTGAATCCCACGCCCCGCGAACCGGCGGCTGAAGCCGCCGCAGCAACTACGAAAAGCCTCGTAAACCCCGCGAGGCTTCGTCGGCGCGGAACCCGGGTTTGTGCACGGTGACGGCGTCCGCGGTCCGCGAAGGCGGACTTCCCGACGTTCCAGCGGCAGGTTTCAACCTGCCGCATTCCAACCTGGCCGACGAACCCGCCGCCTGAACGTCTCTGACCTGATCGAATGAAAGCCGCATTCCTGGCCATCGGCGACGAGATCGTCGGGGGGATGACGACGGATACGAACTCGGGGTTCATCGCCGGGCTGCTGCGCGACGTGGGCGTCGAGCCGGTAGCCGGGTTCTCCGTGCCCGACGACGAAGAGCTCATCGCCCGCGCGCTGGAGCGGGCGATGAAGGAGGCCGATATCATCGTATGTACCGGCGGGCTGGGGCCTACGGCGGACGACCTCACCACCGCCGTCGTCGCACGCGTCGCGGGACAGGAGCTGCGGCTGGCCGAGGCGTCGCTGGAGGCGATCCGCGAGCGGTTCCGCCAGCGCGGGATCGAGATGACGGAGAACAACCGCAAGCAGGCGCTGTTCCCCGCATCGGCCACCGTCATCCCCAACCCGAACGGCACCGCGCCGGGGTTCGTGGTGCCCATCGAGCGGGACGGGGGCCGGCGCTGGGTGGCGTGCTTCCCCGGCGTGCCGCGCGAGACGCGGGCGATGGCGCGTGACTGGCTGGTGCCGTGGGTGGCGGGGCTCAACCCGGGCACGCGCTTCGCCAGCCGCACCTTCAGCACCTTCGGCCTCAGCGAGAGCCGGCTGGACGAGCTGCTGGCGGGCGTCGTATCGGCGGACGAGGCGCGGCTGGCGTTCCGGGCGGCGTTCCCGCGCATCCAGGCGCGCCTGACCGTGAGCGGCGGAGCGGATGACGACCTGGAGGCGCGGCTGGACGGGATGGAGCGGCGCGTGCGCGAGCGGCTGGGCCACCACCTCTACTCCACGGGCGACCAGGGGCTGGAGGAAGTGGTCGGCGCGCTGCTGCGCGAACGGGGGCTCACGCTCGCCGTCGCGGAAAGCTGCACCGGCGGCCGCATCGGCGACTGGATCACCAACGTGCCCGGCAGCTCGGAGTACTTCCTGCTGGGGGTGGCCACCTACTCCAACGCAGCCAAGGAGCAGGTGATCGGCGTCAGCCCGCAGACGCTGGCCACACACGGCGCCGTGAGCACGCAGACCGCCGAGGAGATGGCCGAGGGCGTCCGCCGCCGCGCCGGCGCGGACCTGGGCCTCTCCACCACCGGGATCGCCGGGCCGGGCGGCGGATCGCCCGGCAAGCCCGTCGGCACCGTGTGCATCGGCCTGGCATGGGAGGGCGGCGTCTGGTCGCGCCGCTACGACCTGGGCGACCGCGGCCGCGACTTCATCAAGGGGCTCACGGCGATGAGCGCGCTGGACCGCGTGCGCCGCTGGCTGCTGGGAGAGATGCGAGATGGAACCGCGCGAGAATGATCCGTCCGCCGGTCCCGCAACGCCGGGCCGCTCGCCAGACGGTGTGGGGCACGAGGACGTGCCCGCGAAGCCGCCCGTCCGCGTGGAGCCGCCGCCGGCCGCGGAAGAGGAGATGGGCGGCGAGCAGCCGTGTCAGCTGCAGCGCTGGTGGGACGTTGATGAGTGACCCGGCGATTCGCGGGCCGCTCGAGCCGGCCGGATCACATCAACCCGAATCTGCCGTAAGAACCCGATGCTGTCTCGACGTGCCGTCATCCCGCTGTTGACGCTCGCCCTGGCGGCGCCTGCCCGCGCGCAGCAGCCGGTGCAGGAGTACGACCCCGCCCGCGGCTATTCCACCTTCAACGCCGCCATCCAGCTCACCGGCGACTTCGACCGCGGCCGCGAGCTGATGCTGGCGTGGGGGCGGATGGCCACTGTGGGCCCGCGCGGCGCCTGGATGCCGTCGCTGGAGCTGGGCGCCGGCATCAGCCCCGGCACCCACGAGTTCATCGAGGGCGTGGCGGCGGGGCCGCGGCTGAGCCTGGCGCGCGCGTTCCCGGCGCAGTTCATGGGGCTGGGCCGGCGCTCGCGCGGCGAGCCGTACCTGCTGGCCAGCGCCGCCCTGTACGCCGCCGGCGACTTCCGCGACGACCGGAACCGCTGGGGCGGCGCGCCTGCGCTCTCCGCCGGCCTGGGCCTGCGCACGTTCGGCGACGCCTGGAACGTGGACCTGACGACTTTCGAGGCCGTGCTGGAGAAGCGCTACGGCGTGCAGGACGACGGCCTGCGCCTGTACCTCCGCTTCGGCCGCGCCGCCGCCCGCCGCCCGCGCGAGCGCGAGACCCCGCCCCCCGTCGTCACCCCGCGCGAAAACGGGCCCTGAGCAACGCGCCCGGAGCCCGATTGGGTACCATAGTCCCCGCGCTGACGTCAGCAGTGCGTCGGAACCTCGCGCATCCAGAAATCGAGTCGCTGTGAGATTCCGGAGCGCGGCAAAGGTGTCCTTGCTCAGGAGTCTTCGAACTCGTAGTGGATGGTGACGGTGGCGCCGGACTCGTCGTGGCGGTACTCGACGTCGCCGCGCAGGCCGCGCAGTTCGCCGGTGCCCGAGCCGGGGACGATGCTGCCGAACGCGCGCTGCCCGCCGGCCGTGGCGATGCCGCCGTGCTGCATCACGAACGTTCCGGCGCGCCCGGCCAGCGTACCCGTCACCACCTCCTGCGCGATGTAGCCAGCGCCGCCACCCTCGCCCTTGCACGAGAGCATCTCGGTCTCGCTGGTGCCTTCCAGCTCGCCGCGGAACGTCTTCCTGATATGCGCGCGGCCCAGCTTCGGCCCGCCCTCGGCGGACGAGATCTCCGACGGCTCCCACCCGGTGACGTCGAACTGCGTTACGATTCGTGTGCTCATCGTGCCTCGGTGGTTGGGCGGTCAGTTCGGCGCGCCCGGCGCGGGCGGCGGGACGTTCGAGAAGCCACGGGTCATGTACTCGGGCTCCAGCGGCCGAGTCCCCGCCCGCATCCCTTCCGCCACCGCGGGCGGCACCGCCAGCCGCATGGTCAGCTCGAAGTCAGGCTCGTACACCACCTCGCCCGTGCTGGTGAAGCGGTACTCGTCCAGCGTGGCCGGCTGCAGCATCTCGCGGATCGGCGGGAGGTTGAAGGTGGGCCCGCCGTCCAGCCGCTCCAGCACGATCCCCTCGCGCGGGTCGATGCGCACGATGCGGCAGTGGAACTGGGCGTGCCCGATCAACCGGTCGGCGAAGTCCTCGAAGGTGAGGCCCACGACGACGCGCGTGCCCGTGTACGGATCAGCCATGGGACGCCAGCGGGAAGATGATGGAAGCGGTACGGAACGCGGAGGATCAATCTACACGCCGCCCCGCCGCGGGCGAGCCGCACACCGCGGAGCTCACCCGCCGCGGCTGCGGATCAGCGTGGGCAGCTCTTCGAAGTCGCGCGTGCGGGGAAGGGCGAGGAGGATGGCGGCGAGCTCCGCGGGCGGCACCATGAGCCTGCGCTCGTCCAGGTGTATCCAGCCGCCGGTGATGGTGAGCACGGCGGCCTCCTTCCCGTCCGCGCGCAGCACCTCCTGCCGCACCCGCCAGTGCGACGCGTCGGCCGACAGGCCCGAGCAGCGCACGGTGACCGTCACCTGGTCGCAGCCGCGCGGCATCGAAGCCGTGCGCCGCCAGCAGGCGGAAACGCGTGTGCGTGGCGTACTCGCTGAACGCGGTGTTGCGCACGTGCCGGTTGCCGTCCAGGTCCGCCCAGCGCACCTCGAATGGGCACGCGAACGCCACGCCGTCTCCCGCGGCCGGCGTGGCGTTCAGTTCCGGGGACCGGGACGGCTCGCTCAAGACGCCGCGGCCGGCGCGGCCAGCCGCTCGATGGCGGCCAGGGCGGCGGCGTAGTCGGGCTCCCGCATCTGGTCGGCCACGTACTCGGCGTGCGCGACGCGGCCGTCGCCGCCGATCACGAACACCGCGCGCTGCAGCAGCCTCCACTCCTCCAGCAGCACCCCGTAATCCTGGCCAAAGCGCTCGCTGCGATGGCCGGACAGGAACTCGTGCCGCGCGTTCTGCTCCGTCTGCCAGCGGCTGAGCGCGAACGGCAGGTCCATGCTGATGGTGTACGTCTTCACGCCGCGCGGGATCGTCTCGTCCCACCGCCGCGTCTCCACGTGGCACACCGGCGTGTCGATCGAGTTGATCACGTTCAGCAGCCGCACCTGCCCGGCTGAGTCCGTGAGCGACACCGCGTGCGGGAACGCGTCCCCCGGCGTCAGGCAGTCCAGCTCGAACGCCGGCGCCTGCTGGCCGGGCTCCAGCTTCTGGCCGATCACGGTGAGCCGGACGGTGTCTTCGAATGCTTCGCCGGTGCGTCGCTGGGTCATCGCGGTTCGGTGCAAGGGAGATGATGGTCGGGGCAGCGAGAGATGACGCCGAACGCGATGCGTCCGTCGCCGCCCGGCGGTGCAACAAGGTAAGACGCACGCTCGGCCGGCGGGAGACTGCGGGCGCCTCGCGGGCGCGCCGAGGATTCGGCGGGGAGTGAGCCCGCGGATGTAACGTTCTGTGGCAGCGGTGCATCAACATTGGGTCAATTCCGCCCCGTCTCGGACAATCCATTCCGAACCCATATAAAGTGTCCAACACACCTATCCTGTAACTATTCATGGGGTTACGCCACCAGGAGACTGTGTTTGCCCCAACGGTGCGGATCATGAGTGCCGGACCGGCGCCGCGATCATGCGGAACTCGTCAATGTGCAGCACCTCTCACCAGAACACGGAGCCGCGCGCATGCGCCCTGCCTCTCCTCCGTGGCGCCGGGGAATCGCCCCCGCCGCCCTCGCACTGCTGATCTCGGCGTGCTCCCACGACCTGACCGAGCCCACGCGGGCGCCCAGCGGTGATGCGCGCGGCGCCGTCGTATCGTCCACCGACCAGCCGCGGTTCATCTCCAACGCGGTCAAGTATCGCGATGCCGGCGCCAGGCCCGCCACGGGCCGCAGCGGCTCGTCCTCGCTGGCCGCCCGCGCGCTGCTGGGCATCGACGGCGTCACCCAACTGGAGCTGACCACCGGCTCGTTCGACGCGGGTCCGGCCACCTCGCCGCCGCTCACGAAGGTGCAGGTGAAGCAGCTGGATGCCGGTGGCGGCGTGCTGCGCACCCTCAACTACAACAACCTGTCCGGCGGCGGCACGGCCACGTTCAGCTACCCCGGCTTGCCGCGCGGCCGCGCGCTGCAGGTGCAGGCCAACGTGGCCGAGGCGAAGCGCACCGCCGTGGTGACGGTGACCGAGACGGTGCACCTGCGGCCGGACCTGCGCATCCGCCTCGAGGCGCCGGCCGGGGCGACGGTGGACGTTCCCGTCACCCTGCTGGCCACGGTGAGCGAGGGGAACGGCGACGTGGGCGCGCGCACCGACTGCGTGCTGTACGTGGACGGCGCCGAGGCCGACCGGGCGCGCGGCGTGTGGGTGGACGCGGGCGACGCGGTGTCGTGCGCGTTCCTGCACACCTTCGCGGCGGTGGGCGACCACCTCCTGCGCGTCGCGGCCGAAGGCGTGACCCCGGCGGACTTCGACCCGTCGAACAACTCCGCCGACGGCACCATCCACGTGGCCGCCCGGCGCGCCGTCCCCCTCAGCTACTACGCGTCCGCCGAGGACTACCGCGAAGTGTCGGCCCAGCTCGATTCGGCCTGGACGATCTACGACGACGGTCGGCGCACCCTGAACGAGCAGCGCCTGACCACCACCACGGGCATCCAGACCGGGCAGATCAACGGGTCCACGCCGCACGGCATCTCGCTGGCGGCCACGCAGATCCGGGTCTCGCAAGCCACCGGCGGCGTGGTGGTGCACTCGGGGAGCTGGGCCAACGCGCTGGGGCACGAATACGGCCCCGTGTCGGGCGAGCTGGGGTGCATGTCGCGGTGGACGGACGGCGCGCTCTTCTACCTGTGCACCACCGGCACGCCGGTGAACGGCTTCACCAGCTTCCAGTACCTTCGCACCGGCAAGGCCGTCACCTACTACGGCGTCACCCACACCTCGTTCTGGTATCCGGACGTGCCCGGCGACGCCTACACGTATTCGTTCGGGCAGACCACCACCGACGGCAGCGGCCAGCCTCAGATCACCATCGGCCCCGACTACTCGTTCCTGGTGGAGCTGACGGACGGCGGCCGGACGTACCGCGCGGAGACCACGCTTCCCGTCGCCTCGGTGCAGACGTCGACGTTCACCTTCTATCGCCCCAGCGGGCGGCGGTGCACGTCGGACCGGTACGCCGAATTCAGCATGCGGCTGGACATCTGCCGCTACCACCGCGCGGACGTCGTCAAGCGCACCGGCTTCGTGAGCTACCAGGCGGAGTAGCGCGGGGACTGCGAACAGGTGCGCTAGTGCGTGAGTGCGCTCAAGCGCGAACGTGACGACGGCGTGGGGAGCTCGATGCTCCTCACGCCGTCTCGCGTTCCGAACCCGATCCATCTGTCGTCATGAAGGCTGTGTGCCGGCCAGGCTGCCGCCCGCACCGGGACGGATCAGCGCCGCGTTCCCCCCGGCGGCGGCGCGGGTGCGGGAAGCTCCGGGGACTGGGCGAGCAGCGACGGGTCCACGCGCTCCCAGTGCGAGCGGCGGGACCGTGCGCCCAGCGCGCCGCCCAGGAGCGCGCCGAGTGCCACGCCGTCGGCGGTGATGAACGCGCGCCCTTCGGCGGCCTTGGTCACGAGCGCCGAACCCAGCAGCCCCAGCGCCGCACCTCCAAGGATACCCACCCGGGCGCCGCGGAAGATCGCGTGCCCGCGAGACTCCGCGAACACCGCGCGCTCCCCGGCCGTCATGCCGGCGCGCGGGAGCCTGTAGATGCGATAGGGCGCCACCAGTACCAGCGAGTCGGCCGTGATGCGCTTGAGGGTTCCGGTGAACTGCTGGTCGGCGCCGGTCAGCCGAAGCTCGTCGCCCACGGCCAGCGGGCGCGTGCTGGTGGCGGCCGGCGGATCCGCCGGGTTCGCGGTGGGGTCGGTCTGCGCCCGGGCAGCGGCGGGCGCGGCCGCGATCACGGCAAGCGCGGCGGCGATTCGGAGAGTGGTCGACTTCATCCTTCTGGTCCTGCGATGGTCAAATGCTTGCCGCGGCATCCTTACCTGGCGCCGCGGCTCTACGAGGCCCATGTAGTGCACACGTCCGGCCACCGCGTTCGCATACGTTGGTGAACTCCCGAAAGCGCAGGCGGTGCGGCGAAAACGGCGGCGGGAGCCCTGACGCCGGCCGTTGGCCGAAGGTTTCGATTCAGGCGATTTGCGCCGCTCCGCTCAGATTGCGGCAGCCGGCGCGTTCGTGGGCGGAGCGTGCCCGAGAGGCCGTGCGGCCGGACCTGGGCGGCTGCGCGGGGGAGTGAGCAGGCCCCCGCGCCGCGGTCACGGAAGGGAGAGGTTGCGGAGGATTCTCCACCGCCCCGTGGCGTCCTGCCGCCAGACCGTGAGATACCTTCCCGTCACGTGCGCGGGCTGGGCGCCGGGCCGCGTGATCTCCAACTCCGCGTGGCCCCACTCGTAGATCAGGTTCCCGACGCGGGTGATCCCGTCCTGCACCAGCCGGCCGCCGACCTGCGCGGCGCCGATCCCTGCGAGTGACGCCCGCATCGCCTGCTCCACCGCCGCGCGTCCGCGGAAGGTCTCGCCCGTGGCCGTCACCAGCACGCCATCGTCCGCGTACGGCTCCGCGATCGACGCCGCGTCCTTGCGCTGCAGCTCGGGGAGCCACGCCGCGTTCACCGAGTCGATCGTCGCGCGCGCGTCCGCGGGCACGGCGGTGGAGTCGGGCGCGGGCGCGCCGGCGTGCTGCGCCCCGAGCCGCGGCACGGTGGCCAGGCTGGCGGCGACGAACAGGACGTAGAGGCAGGTCGGACGGACGGTGCTCATTCGCGAGTCAGGCACGAGGGCTCGCAGACGGGGCAGGAGCGAGAGGTCACGCGCACCTGCCGTGACCTCCGTGGGAGCGCGCCGGGCTACGCCCGCACCAGCGGGCGGTACTTGATGCGGTGGGGCTGGTCGGCCTCGGCGCCAAGGCGGCGGTGGCGGTCGGCCTCGTACTCCTGGTAGTTGCCCTCGAACCACACCACCCGGCTGTCACCCTCGAAGGCCAGGATGTGCGTGGCGATGCGGTCCAGGAACCAGCGGTCGTGGCTGATCACCACCGCGCACCCGGCGAACTCGAGGAGCGCGTCCTCCAGCGCGCGCAGCGTGTCCACGTCCAGGTCGTTGGACGGCTCGTCGAGCAGGATCAGGTTGCCGCCCTTCTGCAGCACCTTGGCCATGTGCACCCGGTTGCGCTCGCCGCCGCTGAGCACCTTCACCGGCTTCTGCTGGTCGCTCCCCTTGAAGCCGAACCAGCTGCAGTAGGCGCGCGCGTTCACCTCGCCGCGGCCCAGCTTGATGCTGTCCTGCCCGCCGCTGATCTCCTGGTACACCGTCTTGTCGCCGTCCAGGGTGTCGCGGCTCTGGTCCACGTACGCCAGCTGCACCGTCGACCCGACGCGCAGCTCGCCCGCGTCGGGAGTCTCGCCGCCGGTGATCATGCGGAAGAGCGTGGTCTTGCCGGCGCCGTTGGGGCCGATCACGCCGACGATCCCGCCGCGCGGCAGGCGGAAGTCCAGGTTGTCGATCAGCAGCTTGTCGCCGTACCCCTTCTGGAGCTTCTCGGCGGTCACCACCTCGTCGCCCAGGCGCGGGCCGTTGGGGATCACGATCTCGGCACGGGAGAGCTTTTCGCGCGGGTCCTCGGCGAGCAGTTGCTCGTAGGCGCTCACGCGGGCCTGCGCCTTGGCGTGGCGTGCGCGCGGGGCCATCCGCACCCACTCCAGCTCGCGGGCCAGGGTGCGCTGCCGGGCCGATTCGCTCTTCTCCTCCACCCGCATCCGCTCCTGCTTCTGCTCCAGCCAGCTGGTGTAGTTCCCCTTGAAGGGGTGCCCCTCGCCGCGGTCCAGCTCCAGGATCCACTCGGCCACGTTGTCCAGGAAGTAGCGGTCGTGGGTGATGGCCACGATCGTCCCCGGGAACTCCTTCAGGTGCTGCTCCAGCCAGGCGACGCTCTCCGCGTCCAGGTGGTTGGTGGGCTCGTCCAGCAGGAGCATGTCGGGCTCTTCCAGCAGCACGCGGCACAGCGCCACGCGGCGCTTCTCTCCGCCGGACAGGTTCTCCACCCGCCAGTCGGAGGGCGGCAGGCGCAGCGCGTCCATCGCGACTTCGATCTTGCGGTCCAGCTCCCACAGGTTGCCGGCGTCGATCTGGTCCTGCAGCTTCGCCTGCTCCTCGATCAGCGCGTCCATGTCGGCGTCGGGGTCGGCGAAAGAGTTGTTCACCTCGTCGTAGCGCCGCAGCACCTCGCGCTGGTGGCGCACGGCTTCCTCCACGTTGCCGCGCACGTCCAGGGCGGGGTCCAGCTCGGGCTCCTGCGGGAGATAGCCCACGCGGATCCCCTCCATCGGCCACGCCTCTCCGTTGAAGTCCTTGTCCACCCCGGCCATGATGCGCAGCAGCGAGCTCTTGCCGCTGCCGTTGGCGCCCACGACGCCGATCTTGGCGCCCGGATAGAACGAGAGCCAGATCCCCTTCAGGATCTCGCGCTGCGGCGGCACCACCTTGCGCAGGTCCTTCATCACGAAGATGAACTTCGACGTATCGAGCGCCATTCTCAGGTCACGGATCAGGTGTTGGATGATTGGACCGCGGCGCTCGGACGGAGGTGCCGCGGGCGCCCCAACTTATCAGCCCCGGCGCGATGGCGGAACCGCGAACGGGGCCGAACGGGTACGTGAGTGCGCGAGTGCGCCAGTGTCTTTTACTTCGTCGCGACGACCGGGGACGCTCCGGCACTCCGTCGACGCGCCGGAGAAGTCCGCGCAGACGGACTGCGTGCCGTCGTAGCCGCGAGTTCACTCGCAAACGTCCAGCGCGGCGCTTCGGCCCGGCGCCGCCACGTCCACCTGCGGGGTTGCGTGGCGGACGCACCGCCGTTATCATCCCCCCGCGCCTTCACGGGCGCCGCGGCGAGTTCTGGCGATTGCTCCGCGTTACAAATGTGCTAAAGCGCTCGGGGGGCCCCCGGCGCACACGTCGCCAGGGGCCCCTTTGACAATCCAAGGATCCGGCCCGTCCGCGCGGACGGGCGGCGCGGGCGCTTTGAGAGCGACAGCTTGGCGGGCCCGCGCCAGCAACGGATCGCCGCCTAAAGCGTCGACCAAAGGGACCCCGTCCACCGGCGACGCGGGTCCTTTTTCCGTTCCCGGCACCGTCGCCGGGCCAACCACGAGCCAACCGAGAGGCCTGACCGCCATGAGCACCGTACTCGACCCCACCCGCGCGCCGGCCACGGTGGCGTACACCTTCACCAGCGAAAGCGTGAGCGAGGGCCACCCCGACAAGGTGTGCGACACCATCGCCGACAGCATCCTGGACGCGCACCTGGCCGCCGACCCGGCCAGCCGCGTCGCCTGCGAGGTGCTGGTGAAGGGGAACCGCGTGGTGCTGGCGGGCGAGATCACCAGCAGCGCCGTGGTGGACTACCCCGCGCTGGTGAAGCAGGTGGTGGAGGACATCGGCTACGTGGACGCCGACCAGGACTTCCGCCCCGACAACCTGGAGATCCACGTCTTCCTCAGCGCCCAGGCCGCCGAGATCGCCCAGGGCGTGGACGCCGACACCTCGCTGAGCGGCGAGCAGGGCGCGGGCGACCAGGGGATCATGTTCGGCTACGCGACGGACGAGACGGAGGAGCTGATGCCCCTCCCGATCCTGCTGTCGCACAAGCTGGCCCGCTCGCTGGCCGAGCACCGCCGCAAGGGGACGGTCACCTGGCTGCGGCCCGACGCCAAGACGCAGGTGAGCGTCCGCTACGAGAACGGCGTCCCCGTCGCCGTCACCGACGTCCTGGTCAGCACCCAGCACTCGGCCGAGGTGGACCGCGAGACGATCCGCCAGTTCGTGGCGCTGAACGTGGTTCCCGAGGCGCTGGGCCGCTGGTACCGCGACGACATCAAGCTGATGGTGAACCCCACCGGCTCGTTCGTGCAGGGCGGCCCTTCGGCCGACGCCGGCGTCACCGGCCGCAAGATCATCGTGGACAGCTACGGCGGGATGGGGCGCCACGGCGGCGGCGCGTTCAGCGGCAAGGACCCGAGCAAGGTCGACCGCAGCGGCGCGTACTTCTGCCGCTTCGTGGCGCGCGAGGTGGTGAAGGCGGGGCTGGCCAGGCGCGCCGAGGTGCAGGTGGCGTACGCGATCGGCGTGGCGGAGCCGGTGTCGGTGAAGGTGGACACCTTCGGCACGGGCGACGAGCGCAAGGCCGAGGAGTTCGTGCGCCAGAACTTCGACTTCCGCCCCGGCGCCATCATCGAGCGCCTGAACCTGCTGCGCCCGATCTACCGCCAGACCACCAACTACGGGCATTTCGGGAAGCCGTATCTGCCGTGGGAAGCTTGAGATAGGGGTACGAGGTACGGGGTACGAAGTACGGAACTGCAACAGGTGCGTGAGTGCGCTAGTGCGTGAGTGCGCCTGAAGTGCTCCCCTCCCCGCGAAGCGCGGGGAGGGGCGGGGGAGGGGGCCCGCCGCGGCCGCAATGAGGCCCGTCGCGGCGGGACGATCCCGGTGTGGGAGTCCGCGAAGGCGGACTTCGGGCCGTTGTTGCCGCGGAGCCGCGGATTCATCCGCCCGGGCCGTGATGCCGGCCACATCGAACTGAAGCAGGATCATTCACATCTCGCTCGCCACCAGATCTTCTCGCAGCACACTTCGTCCATCCGCATGGCCACCGTAACATCCTCGCCCGCGAAATCGCGCCCGCGTCCCGCCGAAGCGCCGCAGGCTCCTCCGCCGGATGCCGCTCGCTACGTCCGTGCGTTCCGCGCGATCGCCGGGCTCGCGTTTCTGGCGTCGCTCGCGCTGTCGTACCCGCTGTGGGTGGGCAGCCGCGACTACCCGCTCGTTCCGCTGATCCCCGGTCTGCAGCTGCCGGCGCCGCTGGACGCGGTGCTGTTCGGGGCGATGTGTCTGGCGCTGCTGGGCGCGGCGCTGCTGCCGCGACCCAACCGATTCCTCGTGGCGGTGCCGGCGATCGGGGTGGTGTGGGCGGTGCTGGACCAGTCCCGCTGGCAGCCGTACCTGGCGTGGTACCTCACCGCGGCCGTCTGCCTGCTGCTGGCCGAACGCTCGCCAACCGCGTCCGGGATGAAACAGGCGGCGGAGTGGGCGCTGGCGCCGGTGCAGCTGCTCACCTGCTGCATGTACGTCTATTCCGGCCTCCACAAGCTGAACCATCACTACCTCACCACGGACTTCATCCTCACCGTTCGGCCGCTGCTCGGCTGGCTGCACGTGACGCCGTCGACGCTACCCGCCGGCGCGGTGCACGGGGCGGCGCTCGCTTCGGCGCTGGCGGAGCTGGGGCTGGGCGCGCTGCTGATGGCACCGCGCGGCCGCCGCGCCGCGGTGATCGGCCTGACGGCGATACATGCGTTCATCCTGCTGATGATCGGGCCGCTGGGCGCCGGGTGGAACCGCGTGGTGTGGCCGTGGAACGTGGCGGCGGTGGCGGCGCTCTGGCTGCTGTTCTGGCCCGCGGCGCCGTACGAGCGGCTCCGGGCGTTCGTCCGCGCGTGGTGGAAGCGCGACGGAGCCGGAAAGCGCGGCGCGGCAGCGGCCGTTCCGCGCCCGCAGCGCCTGGCGTGGAACGCCGTCCTCGTGTTGTTCGGCGCCATGCCGGCGCTCAGCTTCGTGGGGCTGTGGCCGGCGTCGCTCTCGTTCCGGCTCTACGCGGGCAAGGAGCGCATCGCGCTGATCTACTACGATGCGAAGCAGCCTGGCGCGCTGCCGCCCGCGGCGCTGGCGGCGAGCCGCGCGCCGGGAGAGGTGAACCTCCTGGCCTGGTCTCAGGCGGAGCTGAACGCCGCGCCGGTGATGGACGACCGCGTGCTCCTGGGCATCGGCCGGTCCCTCGCGCGGCGCTCGCCGGCTGGCGTGGTGGGACTGCTGATCGCGAGCGAGCCCGCGCTGCTCACCGGCCGGCGCACCACGCGCTTCTTCGTCTTCCGCGGCCCCGCCCTGGAGCCGGTGGACGCGAGCGCCGAGTACACCGTGGAGCTCCACGAAGACACCGGCGCGCGGTAGCGCGTACCGGCCACGTCGCGCACGCCGATCCTTCCTCCGCCCCGGTTCCCAACCGGGGCGGATCGTTGTATCCTCAGTCGTCTCCAACCTGAATGCCGCTCACTCCACGCATTCCATCCCCCATGCGCAAGTTCCTTCCGCAGCTGGCCTGGGCCGTGGTCGCCGCGCTCGGCGCCGTGGCGCTGGCGCTGATCGCGCTGCACCGCGGCGAAACCATCAACGCCGCCTGGCTGGTGATCGCCGCCGTCTGCACCTACGCCATCGGCTACCGCTTCTACGCCAGGTTCCTGGCCACGCGCGTCTTCGAGCTCGACGAGCGCCGCGCCACCCCGGCCGAGCGGCTCAACAACGGCGTCGACTTCGTCCCCACCAACCGCTGGGTGCTGTTCGGCCACCACTTCGCGGCGATCGCGGGCGCGGGACCGCTGGTCGGGCCGGTCCTGGCCGCGCAGTTCGGCTACCTGCCCGGCACGCTCTGGCTGATCATCGGCGTGGTGCTGGCGGGCGCGGTGCAGGACTTCGTCATACTGTTCGCCAGCATGCGCCGCGACGGCAAGAGCCTGGGGCAGATGGCGCGCGAGGAGATCAACACCGTCGCCGGCGTCACCGCGATGATCGCGGTGCTGGCCATCATGGGGATCCTGCTGGCGGTGCTGGCGCTGATCGTGGTGAACGCGCTCAGGCACTCGCCCTGGGGGCTGTTCACCATCGCCTGCACGGTGCCGATCGCGCTGCTGATGGGGTGGTGGATGCACTCGTTCCGCCCCGGCCGCGTGGGCGAGGCGTCGGCCATCGGCATCGTCCTCGTCCTGGCGGCGACGGTCGGGGGGCGGTGGGTGGCCGAGAACCCGACCCTGGCCGCGATGTTCACGGTGGAGGGGAAGACGCTGGTCTGGCTGCTGATGGGCTATGGCTTCATCGCCTCCGTCCTTCCGGTGTGGGTGCTGCTCTGCCCGCGCGACTACCTTTCCACCTTCCTGAAGATCGGCACCATCGTCGCCCTCGCCGCGGGGATCCTGGTGACGCTGCCCACCATCCACATGCCGGCGCTGACGCGGTTCGTGGACGGCACGGGGCCGGTGTTCGCGGGCAAGCTCTTCCCCTTCGCCTTCATCACCGTGGCGTGCGGGGCGATCAGCGGCTTCCACGCGCTGGTCGCGTCGGGCACCACGCCCAAGATGCTCACGCGCGAGAAGGACGCGCGGATGGTGGGCTACGGGGCGATGCTGATGGAGAGCTTCGTGGGGGTGATGGCGATGGTGGCCGCCGGCATCCTGCAGCCCGGCGTCTACTTCGCCATCAACTCCCCCGCCGGCGTGGTCGGCGCCTCGCTGGCCGACGCGACCCGGACGATCGCCACCTGGGGCTTCGTGGTCACCCCGGGAGACATGCAGCAGCTCGCCGCGCAGGTGGGCGAATCGACGCTGCTGGCGCGGACGGGCGGCGCGCCGAGCCTGGCGGTGGGGATGGCGCAGATCTTCTCGGGGGTGTTCGGCGGGTCGCTGCTGGCGGTGTGGTACCACTTCGCCATCATGTTCGAGGCGCTGTTCATCCTCACCACCATCGACACCGGGACGCGCGTCGGCCGCTTCATGCTGCAGGAGCTGCTGGGCCACGTCTACAGGCCGCTGGGCCGCACCTCGTGGTACCCGTCCATCGTGCTCTCCAGCGGATTGATCGTGGCGTTCTGGGGATACTTCCTGTACCAGGGCGTGGTGGACCCGCTGGGCGGCATCAACTCGCTGTGGCCGCTGTTCGGCATCAGCAACCAGCTGCTGGCCGCCGTCGCCCTCTGTGTCGGGACGACGGTGCTGATCAAGATGGGGAAGGCGCGCTACGCGTGGACCACGCTGGTGCCGCTGGCCTGGCTGGGCGCCGTCACCTTCACCGCCGGCTGGCAGAAGGTGTTCTCGCCCGACCCCAAGCTCGGCTTCCTGGCCCACGCGCGGCTGATCGGTGACAGGCTTGCCGCCGGCACCCTCCCCGCGGGTGCGAAGACGGCCGCCGACGCGCAGCGGATGCTCTTCAACGACCGGCTGGACGCGGCCGTGGCGCTGGTGTTCATGGCCGTGGTGGTGATGGTGCTGGTCGCCTCCATCCACCAGTGGTCGCTGATCATCTCGCGCCGCAAGCCCGCCGTGCTGACGGAAACGCCTTTCGTCGCCAGTGCCTTCGCGGGGGATTGAGCCGGCCGATCATCCCTCCCGCAGCACCCGCTTGAGAATCTTCCCCGTCGGGCTCTTGGGGATCGCGTCCACCAGCGCGATGCGGCGGGGGACCTTGTAGGCGGCCATGCGTTCGCGGCAGAAGGCGTCGATCTCGCCGGCCGTCACGCTCGCGCCGGCCTGGGGGACGACGAAGGCGGCCACGGACTCGCCCTTCACCTCGTCCGGCAACCCGACCACGGCGCACTCCCTCACGGCGGGGTGCGCGTACAGCACCTCTTCCACCTCGCGCGGCCACACCTTGAAGCCGGCGCAGTTGATCATGTCCTTCACCCGGTCCACCAGGAAGTAGAAGCCGTCCGCGTCGCGGTAGCCCACATCGCCGGTGTGGAACCAGCCGCCGCGCAGCGCCTGGGCGGTCTCGGCCGGGCGATCGTGATAGCCCAGCATCACGTTGGGCCCGCGGATGCAGATCTCCCCCCACTCCCCGTCGGCCACCTCGCCGTCGTCCGCGCCGGCCACGTTCATCTCCACGTTCTCGATCGGGGTGCCGATGGAGCCCGGCCGGTGCGCGTACTCGTGGTTGTACGCGGCGAAGGGGCTCGTCTCGGTGAGCCCGTATCCCTCGTGCACGGCCAGGCCGAACGTCTGCCGCCACCGCCGGGCCACCTCCACGGGCATGGTGGCCGCGGCCGAGAAGCAGTAGCGCGCGTCGGGCAGCTCCGCCGGCGTGAGCCCCGCGTTCAGCAGGTAGATGTAGATGGTGGGCACGGCGTACAGGTGCGTCATCCGCTGCTCGCGCAGCAGCCCCGGCGTGGTCTCGGGGTCGAAGCGGCGGTGCAGGAGGACGGTGCCGCCGGAGTTGAGCGCGGCGTTCAGGATGAAGTCCTGCCCGAAGCAGTGGAACAGCGGCAGGAAGAGCGCGTGCCGGTCCCCCGGCCGGCAGCCCACGTAGTGGCAGGTGGAGTGGTAGTTGGAGACCACGTTCCCGTGCGAGAGCACCGCGCCCTTCTGCTTTCCCGTGGTGCCGGAGGTGTAGAGGATCGCCGCCGGGTCGTCCCTCTCCATCTCGCGCGCGCGGAACGCCTCCGGCCGCCCGCCGCAGAGCGCGTCCAGCGTCCGTTCGCCGTCCGCCTCGCCCTCGCAGACGATGGTCTCGCGCAGCGCCGGCAGCTCGGCCCCGAGCGGCGCCAGCTCCGGCAGCAGCGCCGCGGTGGTGAAGAGGGCGGAGGCGCCGCTGTCCGCCAGCACGTGCCGCAACTCGTCGGTCTTCAGCAGCGCGTTGATGGAGACGGCCACCGCGCCCACCTTCTGCGCCGCCAGGTAGGCCACCGCGAACGCGGGGAGGTTGGGGAGGAAGAGGCCGACGCGGTCGCCCGCGTCCACTCCGAGCGCCCGCACCCCGTGCGCCGCCCGGCTGACGGACGCTTCGAGCTCGGCGTACGAGATGGACCGGCCCTCGAACTCGATGGCCGGCGCGTGGGGGAAGAGCCGTGCCGAGCGCTCCAGGTTCTGCGCGACGTTCATGGGCGGGAGGAGGATCGGGTGGAGCGTGTGGATGGATCCGGATGCGCCAACGTAGGGACAGCGGCGCCGCGTCGGTAGACCGGCCGACCCGGCGGCGGGGGCGGAGGGCCGCGGCGCGGCGCCGCTCCGCACCGATCCGCACCCTCCCGCCGTCCCTCCCTTGGCGCGGAGGGAGCGGGCTTGCTAAGTTCGCCCGTTCACATCCGTTCCCACACGACGGCGGCCGTACGCGCACGAGCGTGGCGGCCGCGTGCCGTCCCCGATTCCGATCCTCGACGATGCTTCGACGCTTCGCCCTTGCCTGCGTGCTGGCGTTGTGCGCCGCGCCCGGCGCCGCGCAGACGGCCGCGCCCGCGCCTGCGCCGCGGCTGCTGGTGTTCATCACCGTGGACCAGCTGCGGCCGGACTACCTCACCCGCTGGCCGGGGCAGCTCACCGGCGGGCTGGCGCGGCTGTGGAACGGCGGCGCCGTGTTCACCGACGCGCACCAGGACCACGCGGTGACCGAGACGGCGCCGGGCCACGCCAGCACGCTCAGTGGCCGCTTCCCGCGCAGCACGGGGATCGTGAGCAACGAGTACGGCGTGGCGGATCCCTCCACGCGGCTGCTGACCATGGACAGCGTGGGTGCGTCGCCCTTCCGCTTCCGCGGCACCACGCTCACCGACTGGCTGCGCGCCAGGGACCCGCGCACCCGCGCGCTCTCGGTGTCGCGCAAGGACCGCGGCGCCATCCTGCCGCTGGGCCGCGCGCGCCAGACGGTGCTGTGGTACGCGCCCAACGGCACCTTCACCACCAGCACCTGGTACGCCGACACCCTCCCCGCCTGGGTGCGGCGCTTCAACGCACGCCGCCTGCCGCAGTCGTACGCGGGCCGGCGCTGGACGCCGCTCCTGCCCGCCGGCGCCTACCCCGAGCCCGACGCGGTGCCGGCCGAGAACGGCGGCGTGGCGAACACCTTCCCGCACCTGGTCCCGCGGAACCGGAGGGACGCCGCGAGCGGGCTGGTGCAGTTCCCGTACATGGACCAGCTCACGCTGGGCCTGGCGATGGCGGGGCTGCGGGCGATGGAGCTGGGCCGCGGCCCCGCGACCGACGTGCTGGCCATCTCGCTGTCGACGACGGACGCGGTGGGCCACCGCTACGGCCCCGACAGCCGCGAGATCCACGACCAGGTGGTGCGGCTGGACCGGATGCTGGGCGCCTTCCTGGACTCGCTCTACGCCGTGCGCGATCCCTCCACCGTGATCGTGGCCCTCACCGCCGACCACGGCGTGACGCCGTACCCCGAGGTGGCCGACCCCGCGCACGCCACCCGGATGCACGTCCATGACGAGCCGCTGCGCCAGTGGCTGCGTACGACCGCCACGGCGTGGGGCGTGGACACCGCCGCCGCGCACGGCGAAGACGGGATGCTGCGGCTGGACCCCGCCGCCTTCGCCCGCGCCGGGCGCGACCCGCGGGCGTTCGCGCGCGAGTTCGTGGAGCAGGCGCGCGCCGTCCCCGGCGTGCTGCGCGCCGATCTCTTCCCCGACATCGCGGGCGCCGACACGGCCACCGACCCGATCGCCCGCCGCTGGGCCCACATGCTCCCGCGCGACCTGCCGTACTACGCGGTGGTCACGCTGCGGCCGGGGTACGTGTGGGGCCGGGGCTCGTTCGCCCAGCACGGCTCGCCGCACGACCTGGACAGCCACGTTCCGATCATCTTCTACGGCGCACCGTTCCGCGCCGGCCGCTACGGCTCCTTCGTCCGCACCGCCGACATCGCGCCGACGCTGGCACGCGCGCTCGGCGTGACCCCCGGCGAGCCGCTCGACGGCCAGGTGCTGACGGACGCACTCCGCTGAGTTTTTGGTGCGGGGGTGCGGAGGTGCGGGGGTGCGGGGGTGCGGAGGTGCGATGTACGCTTTACGCTTCTGATGCCGTGACAGACGCGGGGCCGGCGATTCGCTCGCCGGCCCCGCTCCGTTTGCCCCACCGCTGGATCTTCATCCCCTCGGACCCGCGGACGGCCGCGGTTGCCTCTACCCCCGCACCCCCGCACCTCCGCACCTCCGCACCTCGTCCTCCGTCCACTCCGGATTCGTCAGGCTCGTCAGCACGTGGTCTTCCCAGCGGCCGTTGATGCGCAGGTAGTCGCGCGCGAAGCCCTCCACCGTGAAGCCGAGCGCCTTCAGCACGTTGCCGCTGCGTCGGTTGTGCGGCATGTAGTTGGCCATGATCCGGTGCAGCCGCAGCGTGCCGAACACGTGCGCGATCCCGCCGCCGAGCGCCTCGCGCATGTAGCCGCGCCCCTCGCGCGCCGCCGACAGGCTGTAGCCCAGGAAGCACGCCTGGAACGCCAGCCGCACGATCTCGGTGAAGTTCACCGTGCCGATCACCTCGCCCGGCGCGTCGTTCGGAAAGATGAACAGGCGCAGCGACGTGCCCGCCTCGGCCTGGTCACGATTGCGCCGCACCTGCCCGACCCAGAACTCGTCCGTGTGGAACTTCTCGCTCTTGCGCGGCTCCCACGGCTCCAGGAACGCGCGGTTCTCCCTGAAGTAGCGCAGGATCGCCGGCACGTCGCCGGCGCCGGCCATGCGCAGCGTCAGGCGCTCGGTGGTGATCGTCACGTCGGGCAGAGACGGCACTGGGTTGAAGAGGGGGTATAATTTTTGTTATACTCCACGCGAGGATCAGATTCAATCCGCTCCGCACGCGAGAGGTGAGTAATGGACGACAGCGTTCGCACGATGACGATGCGCCGCATCGGAGGATCGCTGGGCGGGACCTTTCCGAAGGAGATCATCGAATGCCTGAAGGTGGCCGACGGTGACAAAGTCTTCCTTGTGCCACAGGAGAACGGCGTCTTGATCACGGCATACGATCCGGACTTTGAGCGAGTAATGGAAGCGTACGAGCACTTGAGCAAGCGGTACCGCAACACGCTCAGGGAGCTCGCGAAGTGATCGACCGGCGCGAGCCCTTGTGGCTCACGCGAGCTCACGTCGATGAGCTGCATCGTCGGTCGATCCGTGACTTCGGCGGAAGTCCCGGTATCCGCGACACTGGGCTGATCGAATCGGCCGTCGCGCGGCCGATCAACCGGTGGATGTACGAGCCTGGTGCCGACCTGGCGGATTTGGCTGCGGCCTATGCCTTCGGGTTGGCGAAGAAACACGGGTACATCGATGGCAACAAGCGGATCGGGTTCCTGGCGATGGGTGCATTCCTCTTCATCAACGGGTACCTCCTCGAGACGCCTGAGCCGGAGGGTGTGATCGTAATGCTGGAGCTTCTCGCCGGCCAGCGGACCGAAGAGGATCTCGCGTCGTGGATCCGTGACCACCTCGTCTCGCCATGATGGGGACCCGGCCCGGCAACACCTACGTTGCCAGGGACCAGGTGGCCTGTGACACCTGGAACCGGCTGTGGAGCGTGACCGGCCCCGCGCGCACCTGACCGCACCCGCGCGGCGCCCCCGGACCGGGCGCCGCGCCTCCGTTCCAAAGGGCCCGATGATGACGCTCCCACTTCCCGCCGACATCCTTCCCGAGCTGCTCGCCCCGCGCGGCTACGTGCCCGCCGCCGAGCCGCCCGCGCTCCCGCGCCCCGCCGCGGCTGTCGACCTGGAGCATCCCGACGCCCCGGCTCCCGGTCCGGCGGACCGCCTGGCGCGGCTGCTGGCGGACGCGGCCGCCGCGCGCACCCGGATGGCGTATGCCGAGGCCGCGGCGCTCTGCGCTGCGGGCGCCGCCGCGGCCCGCGACGGCGGCGCGGAGGACTGGGCCGCGCGCTTCGCGGACGAGGCGCAGGCGATCGGCCTCCTCTCGCCGCCCGACACCGATCCGGAGACGGTGGACGCGGCGCTGCCCGCGGGGGCGCCCGCCGCGTTCGCCAGCGGTCCGGCGCGTGGACGCCAGCGCCTGAACGCCGCGATCGCGCGGGCGCTGGGGGGCGGCACCGCCGCGGCGCTGGTGGAGATCGACGCCGCGGAGCGCGCGCTGGACGCCGGCGACGGGTTCGGCCGGCTGCTGGTGCTGCTGAACCGCGCGCGGGCCCTGCTCGACCACGGCGACGTGCGCGGCGCCGCGGCGGCTTCGGCGGACGCGCTGCGGATGGCGCGGCGCGAGAAGGAGGAGTACTGGACCGCGCTGGCCGGGCTGGGCTCGGCGCTCACGCACCTGGCGCGCGGGCGCCGCAACCAGGCCCGCGCGCACCTGGGCGAGGCGGCGCGCGCGTTCGCCCGCTACGGCGACGCGCTCCGCCAGCTCCAGTGCCACTACCTGCTGGGCGAGGTGGCCTACATCGGCGAAGACCCGATCCGCGCCGGGGCGCACTACCGTGACGCGCTGGCCGTGGCCCGGCCGGCCGCCGCGCAGGCCTGGATCGAGCTGCTCACGCTGCGCTTCGAGCACCGCTAGCGTCCCTTTTGGGGCGCCACCGCCCCGGCCGCGGGGGATCCCGCGCTCCTCCCGTGTCATCTGCCCAGTCCATTACATTGAAGGTGTCGCGTTACGATCGCACTTTCTCTGTTTACCTCCAGTTTTCCTCCTCCGTCCCACGCTCTCCCGTACCCCGGCACCCGCCACCCGACACCCTTCGGAGCGGCGAAAGAAACATCCGTGCTACGGGAATCTCCAGATTTTTCCGCGTAACTCCCCGCGCCGCTGTTACATCTGTACAACTTCACCGGTGTCTTTTCTGGCCCGGACAACCGAACCGAGGCGCCGGAACAAACGTTGGGCTTGACGATCGCTGTCCATATTTGCACCGTTGAAGCGTGGGGATAATCAGACGGGAAAGATACGCCGCGGGCAGCGTCGGGGTCAGCACTCCGTTTCCCTTCGCGCTTCGGTCTCCCTTCCGGTCGAGCCACACGGACGGACCACGACGGATCAACGCCGGCCCCGCTGGGGGAACGGCTGAACGGGCGTACCGGCGGCGGCGAAAGGCGCCCCGGGTGCTCCCGGAGGGGGAGCGTTCTCATTCACCCCGACACGCGGAGGAACTGTATGCGCAAACGGATCAACCTGCTGGCCCTGCTGGTGATCGCGGCGGGAGGCGCGGTGATCGCCCACCCCACCCCGGCCAGCGCCACGCTCGCGCCGGGAACCACCATCGAGGAGCAGTTCGGCTCGTGCTGCTCCGCCTGGATCAACGGCACCAAGGTGGCCTTCTGCTGCTCGCTCACGGGCTGCCAGATCACCCGGGGCCAGTGCACTCCGTGGTCGTGACGCATCCATCCGAACCGGCTGGAGGAAACCATGATGAACCGACTCAACGTGCTCGCGTTCGCGGTGATCTGCGGCGGCGCAGCCATCGTCTCGCGGCCCGCGCCCGCCTCGGCCACCTACATCGACCCGTGGACCGGCGGCGGCGACTACGCGACCCTCTACTGCTGCGAGACCGCCAACAACTCCAGGTGCTGCTACCCGAACACCGGCTGCAGGACACGGCTCGGCACGTGCGAGCAGATCTTCCCTGCGACACACTGACCCTGGCGGGCGGCGCGCCACCGCGCGCCGCCCAGAAAGCGCCTGGACCGCCATGAACCTCCATCCGCGTTACCGCCGGGCGCGTCGCCGCGCCGCCGTGCTGGCGCTCGCCGGGGTCGCGGCGTGCGCCGGTCCCCGGGTCGTCCCTGAACGGCCCGCCCTCGCCTACCGGGCCGTGGAACGCGCCCACAGCGATTCGGCCGCGGCGCTCGCGTGGGCGGTGTCGCTCGACGTGGACGCGCGCGGCAACATCTACCTGGCCGACAGGACCGTAGTCAGGGTGCTTGGACCCGACGGGCGCCTCGTGCGCAGCATTGGGCGCGAGGGGCTGGGGCCCGGCGAGTTCATCTCGGTCAGCGGCGTGACGCTGCTCCCCGGCGACAGTGTCTCGACCTTCGACTTCAACAATGGCCGCCTGACGGTGTTCGAGCCGGGAACCAGCCGCGCCGCGTACACCGTCAACCTGGAGCAGAACCAGCTGTTTCCGCCGCTCAGGGTGTGGCGGGTGCGGAACGGACGGTCGCTGGTGGCGGTCTACGAGGCGGCGTACGGCACCTTCGGCGGGCGCGAGCACGGCCGGCGCAACGCCGTGGTGCGCCTGCTGAACGCCGACGGCTCGCTGGTGAAGGACTCGGTGCTGGCCGTCCCCGAGGCGCAGCACATGATCCTGCACAACCCCGAGGGGATGGCGGTCACCCCGTTCGGCCGGATGACCAAGATCGCCTTCGCCAGCCACGACCGGATGATCACGGCGTGGACGGATTCGCTGAAGTTCGACGTCTACACCGTGGAGGGGCGGCACCTGAAGACGATCCGCGCCCGGTACTCACCGCCCCGCCGGCCGATCCTGCAGCAGGAGCGCGACAGCCTGGTGGCTTGGCTGACCTCGGGCGGGTGGACGGCTGCCCCCCGCGTGTGGCGCGCGCTGGACGAGCTGGGCGTCACCACCTGGCCGCTGATCCAGGAGGTGGTGGTGGACGACCGCGACCGGATCTGGGTGGGGATCACCGGCGCCCGCGGCGAGCCCAACCACTGGACCGCGTTCGACCTGGACGGCGTGCGCGTTGCCGAGGTGGACCTGCCCTCCAACGTGCAGCTGCGCCGGCTGCGGGGCGAAACGGCGTGGGCGGTGGAGACCGACGAGAACGACGTGCCGCGGGTGGTGGTGTACGATCTGAAGCCCGCGCAAACCCTGGCCATGAGCCGCCGATGAACCGGAACCTCCTTTCCAACCTGGCCACCGGCGTGCTGGTGGTGTGCGCCGTGGTGGTGACCGCGGCGGTGGTGCGGCGCGAGTTCTTCCCCGCGCGCGGCGGGCCCGACATGCGCCCCCGCAAGGTGGACAACTGGCAGGCGCTCACCTCGGCGGGGCAGTGGCTGGGAGACCCGCGGGCGCCGGTGCGCATCGTGGAGTTCTCGGACTTCCAGTGCCCGTACTGCGCCAAGACGCACCCCGTGCTCGAGGCGGTGCGGCGCCGGCACCCCGACCGCGTGGCCGTGCTCTACCGCCACTTCCCGCTGGACCCGATCCACCCGTACGCCCGCCGCGCCGCGGTGGCCTCGGAGTGCGCGGCGGCGCAGGGCCGCTTCGCAGAGTACAGCGACGCGCTCTTCGCCCAGCAGGACTCGATCGGCGCCAAGCCCTGGACCCGCTTCGCCGCCGAGACCGGGGTGCGCGACACCGCCGCGTTCGCCCGCTGCGTGACCGGCGCGCGGGCGCTGGCCAACGTGGAGCGCGACGCCCGCGCCGGCCGCGACACCGACGTGCAGGTCACGCCCACGCTGGTGATCAACGGCACGCTGCGCCCGGGCGCGGTGAGCGAAGCCGAGCTCGAGCGGCTGGTGGACGCGGCCGGGCGCGGCCGGTAGACACTCGCGCCGTCCGCGCGGCTGGCGGGCGGTCTCTCCAGGTTCCGATCCGATGAACGGACAGCATCGATGGGCCGCCGCCGCCCTCTGCGCGGCGGCCGCGGCGGCCGGGTGCCGCCGCTCCGCTCCACCGGGCGGCGAAGCACCGGTGGCCTATACCGCGGTCGAGCGCGCGCGCACCGATTCGTCGGCCAACCTCACCTGGTGCCAGGCGGTGGACGTGGACCGGCGCGGCAACGTGTACGTGGGCGACCAGTGGGCGGTGAAGATCTTCGCGCCCGATGGAACGCTGCTGCGCACGGTGGGCCGGCGCGGCAACGGCCCCGGGGAGTTCGACGCCATCGGGTCGGTCGCGCTGACGCCGGGCGACAGCCTGTTCGTCTTCGACCTGGGGCTCCTGCGGGCGACGGTGTTCGAGCCCGGCACCTGGCGCGCGGCCTACACCGTCCAGGTGGGGCGGGAGCAGCTTCTCCCGCCCGCGCGCGTGGCGCGGGTGCGCGGCGGCCGGGCGCTGCTGGCCGTGTTCGAGAACGCCTACAACTTCAACGTTCCCAACCCCGAGGGCGTGCGGGGAGGAAGCGACCTGGTTCGGCTGCTGAATGCCGACGGGTCGCTGCTGCGCGACTCGGTGCTGCTGCTGCGCGAGCGCGAGAACCTGGTGTACCGCGATCCCGTGGCGGTGGGGCCCAACCCGTTCGGCCGCGAGACCTACCTGGCCGTCGCCGGCCGCGACCGGGTGGTCACCGCCTGGTCCGACTCGCTGAAGTTCGACGTCCATGCGGTGGACGGGCGGCGCCTGAAGACGATCCGGCCGTCGTGGGCCCCGCCGCGCCGGCCGATCACCGCCGCCGAGCGCGACAGCGTGGTGGCCGCGCTGGCCGGCCATCCGATCCCCGCCCCGTCCGTCCGCCGCGCGCTGCAACGGTACCGCGCGGCCACGTGGCCCCTCCTGCGCGGGATCGTGGTGGATGACCGCGACCGCATCTGGGCCGGCATCGGCGGCGGACCCGGGCAGCCGGTGCGCTGGACGGCGTTCGACCAGCGCGGCGCACGCGTCGCGCTGGTGGACCTTCCCGCGAACACCCCGCTCCGCGCGGTGCGGGGGACCACCGCGTGGGCGGCGGTGATCGACGAGGACGAAGCCCCCGCCGTGGTGACGTACGACCTGCGTCCCACCCGGCCGTCGGTGACGGAAAGGAGCGGCGGGCAGCCGCCGCCTGGCACGGTCCGCCGTGCGGCGCGGGCCGCGCGGCCGGACGGCTGAGGCCGCGGTGAGCGCCGCGGCATCGGAGAGGGACGCCGGTGCGGGGCAGCCGATCACCCGGCGCGAGTTCGTGGCGCGCGGGGCCGCGGGCGCCGCCGCGCTGGTGGCCGCCGGCTGCGGGCGCTCGCGCGCTGGCGGCGGACGGACGCCGGGGCCCGCGCGGGTGGTGGTGG
>Ga0207706_10000776_pt1 | contig 33057 bp, 26 predicted proteins | sample KBSC53metaG_FD_184318 | JGI IMG/M metagenome (GOLD analysis project Ga0207706, IMG submission 184318) | Corn rhizosphere microbial communities from Kellogg Biological Station, Michigan, USA - KBS C5-3 metaG (SPAdes) (version 2) | ecosystem: Host-associated > Plants > Roots > Rhizosphere > Soil ... | reverse complement strand
CCCGACGGAGACGATCGCCACGCCGGCCGGGCCGCCGAAGAAGGTGCTGAATTCAATGCAGTCCAACCGCCGTACCCTGGCCGGGGCGCTCGCCTGCGCCGCGCTGGCCGCGCTCGCCGCCTGCTCCGACATGGCCACCTCGCCCACCGAGGCATCGATCGACGCCAAGAAGACGCCGAAGACGCCGGTCACCGACACCACCACGGCGCCCAGGCCCGACACCTCCACGCGCTCGTTCTACCAGGGCGCGTACCTGGGCGACGCGGCCAGCACCCCCGAGAACATCGCCGCCGCCATCCGCTCGTTCGGGCAGACGACGGGGAAGCAGCCGTCGCTGGTGAAGACCTTCCACTCGCTGAACTGCGACTTCACGGCCAGCGGGTGGTGCGGCCAGGTGCTGCGCCAGGCCGCCAGCACCGGCGCCACCAACTACGTGGCGCTGGACCTGAAGTGGACCGGCGCGCCCGCCACGGGGCTGCTCGACGCGATCAACGCCGGCCAGGCCGACGCCCGTATCACCGCGGTGGCGCAGGGGATCAAGTCCGTGGGCTCGCTGGTGCTGCTGGAGCCCGGCTGGGAGATGAACGGCAACTGGGACTTCGCCTGGCAGGGCGTGCTGAACGGCGGCGACGCCGGCGCGCCGGCCAGGTTCGCCGCGGCCTGGCGCCGCATCGTGGGGATCTTCCGGCAGGTGGGCGCCAGCAACGTGCGCTGGGTGTTCAACCCCAACGTGGGCAACTCGCTGACCCACACCGCCAGCGGCGCTTCGAACTGGAACTGGTACGGCTACTACTATCCCGGCGACGCGTACGTGGACTACGTGGGGGCGCACGCCTTCAACGGGCCCGCGGTGTGGAACACCAGTTGGCAGGACTTCACCACCATGACCGACGGCACCGCGGCCGACCGCATGCTCTCGGACCTGGCGGCGCGCTACCCCACCAAGCCGATCATCATCGGCGAGTTCGCCACCCAGGAGGGCGCGGCGGGGCAGAAGGCGCAGTGGATCACCGACGCCTACGCGAAGATGCGGGCCAACCCGCGCGTGGTGGGCGCCGTGTGGTTCAACGCCAACAAGGAGGCCGACTGGCGCGTGGAATCGTCCACCGCCTCGCTGCAGGCGTTCCAGGCCGCCATGGCGCAGCCCGGCGTGCAGACCGCCTTCGCCCCCGTGGCGCCGAGCGGCGACCGCCTTCCCACGGACGGCCAGCTCGCCTCCAACTGACCGAGCCTTACCCGATCGCACCCAAAGGCCCCCGGCGGACACGCTCCGCCGGGGGCCTTCCGCGTCTCCCGTTCTTCATCGAATGCCACTCAGCGGGACCGTGCCGATCCGGAGAGTCCGGCGCCGGTGCCGAGTCTGCTGGGGGGTTCTCACGGAGGAACGGAGAATCGGAGGAAGTGCGCCGCGCCTTCGATCCTCTCGCCCGCGCCTCCTGCCCAGGCGATCAGTTCCTGAGATTCAGACGTCGAACGGATTTTCATGTCACAGAGCATGGACCGGCTGTTCTCCGTTTCCTCCTCCGTTCCTCCGTGAGACCCCTGCGGTTGCAGTCTCCACCGAGCCGGAGGCTGGCCCGAGGCGAAAAACATCATCAAATCCTTTGCCCCATTCAATTTATGCGAGCTACAGGAGTTTCTGCGGCGGCACGTTTCTGGCATGCGGGGTACCCCGCCTGGTGCATCAAAATGTAGCAGGAACGCGGCGACCACCCCCGGCTGTCCGGAGCCGGCGCCGAACGTGGGGATACGATAGGGAACCCGAGAAGAGCACACCCGCCGCGAGGCGGGGCCGCAGAGCCAGGGGTCTCCGCGCCGAACGGAGACGGCCCAGCCGCCGAAGGTGAGATTCGATGATGAAGCCGTCCACGCACGCCACACCCAGCATACCGCCCACCGTGCCGGCGCTCCGCCGGCGTCCGGCCAACGCGGTGCCCAAGCTCACCGCGCGGCAGGAGCGCCTGATCCGCGCCATCGCCGTGGTCACCCTGGCCTACTGGACGTACTACATCGTCTGGCGCTGGGGGTGGACGCTCAACTGGCACGCCTGGTGGTTCAGCGTGCCCCTGGCGCTCGCCGAGACCTGGGGGCTGGTCACCGGGTTCATCATGGTGCACAGCGTGTGGCGCATCCGGCACCGCACGCCGCTCCCCGCGCCGCCGGGGCTCTCGGTGGACGTCTTCATCACCTGCTACGACGAGCCGCTGGAGGTGATCCGGCGCACCGCCGTGGGCGCCCGCGCCATCCGCTACCCGCACCAGACCTGGATCCTGGACGACGGCAAGCGCGACGAGGTGAAGGCGCTGGCCGAGGAGCTGCGCGTGGGCTACCTGCGCCGGCCCACCAACGAGCACGCCAAGGCCGGCAACCTCAACTACGCGCTGGGCCACACCACCGGCGAGTTCATCCTGCAGCTCGACGCCGACCACGTGCCGCTCCCCCACATCCTGGACCGGGTGCTGGGCTTCTTCGCGGCCGACCCCAGGCTGGCGTTCGTGCAGACGCCGCAGGACTTCTACAACACCGACGCCTTCACCTACAACGTGAACGAGGCGTCACGGCGGATCTGGGAAGAGCAGCGCCTGTTCTTCGGGGTGATCCAGCCGGGGAAGGACTCGATCAACGGCACCTTCTTCTGCGGGTGCAGCGCGGTGATCCGCCGCGCGGCGCTGGACTCGATCGGCGGCTTCAGCACCGAAACGATCACCGAGGACATCGAGACCTCGCTCAAGCTGCACGCGGCCGGGTGGAACAGCGCCTTCTACGGCGAGAGCCTGGTGTACGGCCTGGCCGCCCACAGCGCGGTGGCCTTCCACACCCAGCACCTGCGCTGGGGGCAGGGCGGGATGCAGGTGCTCAAGCGCTTCAACCCGCTCACCTACCCCGGCCTCACGCTGTCGCAGCGCATCAGCTACTTCGGCTCGCTCACCGCGTACGTGGGCGGGGTGCAGAAGCTGGTGTACTTCGCGGCGCCGCTGGTGTTCTTCACCACCGGCGTGCTGCCGATCAAGGCGATGAACGGGGTGTTCCTGAAGCACTTCATCCCCTTCCTGCTGCTCAGCTTCCTGCTCAGCGAGGCGCTGGCGCGCGGCCGCAGCAGCACCTGGGTGTCCGAGCGCTTCCACATGGTGAAGTTCTGGACCTACACCCGGGCGGTGTTCTCGGTCTTCAGCCGCAAGCCGCAGAAGTTCAACGTGACGCCCAAGGGACCGGGCCACGTGCCGTTCAAGACCTACGCACCGCAGTTCATCCTGATGGTGTCCACCATCGTGGCGGTGGTCTGGGCCACGGTGGCCAGCGCGGCGGGGTGGGTGGAGTACCCCGGCTACGGGTGGGGCTCGCTCTCCTTCATCAGCAACGGCTTCTGGGCGGCCATCAACTTCTCGCTCGCCTTCAGCGTGGTGCGCCACTCGCTCAAGGTGCGCCAGCAGAGGAGCGACCACCGCTTCCGCGACCGCTTCCCGGTGAGCGTCCGGGTCGTGCGCGAGGGCGGGCGGGTGAAGCGCGCGCACGTGGCGCTGGCGCAGGACCTGAACCCGCAGGGGATGAGCTTCCGCGCCACCAGCCCGATCGCCGCGGGAACGGCGCTGCGCCTCACCCTGCCGCTCAGCACCGCCACGGTGAACGTGAAGGCCACGGTGCTGCACTGCGACGAGGAGCACGAGAAGGGGAGGCCCGGCGCGTACCGCGTGGGCGTGCTCTTCCAGGACGTGCCGGTGAACGTGCGCGACGAGATCGAGCTGCACTGCACCCAGCATGCGGTGCCGCTGGAGCAGAGCCTGTACGGCTTCGCGGCCAGCGCGGGCGCCGGGCTGCTGTCGCGGACGTGGACCTGGGTGCTCAGCACCCGGCGCGAGCGGCGCGAGACGGTGAACCTTCCCGCGCGGGTCACGGTGGGCGCGCGCCGCCCGGGCGAAAAGCGCCGCCGCGAGCAGGTGGCTCTGCTGGAGGAGGTCAGCGCGAGCGGCGCCCGGCTGGTGACCGACCTTCCGCTCCCGCCCGGAACCCCGATCGAGTACGAGGTGCCGGGCACCGACATGCGCGGCCGCGGGCGGGTGGTGTTCGCCCGCGTGTTCGAGACGCCGGTGGGCACCCGCTTCGCGCTGGGGGTGCAGCGGTCGGCGGTCGGCGGCGCGGCCAAGGCACAGACGCGGAACCGGATCGAGCGGCATACCACCCGGCAGGAGGCGGCCCATGCGGCTGCGGCATGACATGGTGTACTTCAACGACTACTTCTGGAGCCAGGGCGGGGTGGTCACCTGGGCCGACACCGGCGAGGACCGGACGAAGAACTTGTTCTTCCGCAAGCGCTGGCCGGTGGTGGCCTTCTTCCTGTACCTGTGGATGATGGTGGGCTTCGTGACCGGCACCGGCGTGCTGGTGGGGCCCGCCGGGTGGGTCACCGATGCGATGCAGCGGCTGGGCTTTGGCCAGAAGGCGCAGGACCACGCCATGCAGGCGGTGATCCTCCTCTTCGTCTTCGGCTCGGCCGCGCTGGCGCTGTGGCTGCTGCGGCAGGCGCTGCACGGCAGCCGGGCCATGCGGGTGGGGATCCCCGCCGCCTGCACGCTGGTGGCGCTGGCCAGCCTGGGCGCCTGGATGAACCCGGGGAAGATGCTGGCCGCCATGGCCGGCGGCTCCGACGAGCGGGCGCTGGCCACGGCGGGTGGCGCGCGCTTCATCTTCGGCGCCTACCCGGACGAGGGGATGCTGCGGCAGCTCAAGCGGCAGGGGGTGACGGCGGTGATCTCGCTGCAGCACCCGGCGGTGGTCCCCTTCGAGCCCGCCAGTATCCGCGAGGAGGTGCGGGCCACCAGGGAGGTGGGCGTGCGCTTCATCCACGCGCCGATGCTCCCCTGGGTAAGCGACAACCACGAGGCGCTGGACCAGATCCGCCGCATCGCCCACCAGGGGAAGGGCGTCTACTACGTGCACTGCGGGCTGGGGCGCGACCGCACCAACGTCGTCCGCCGCATGCTCGAGGCCGACGGCGTGCAGACCGTGGCGCACCACTCCATCGCCCACGCCAGCACGCTGGACGACCGGTTGAAGGAGCCGCACCGCGCCTTCGAGCGCGGCGACATCCGCCAGCTGGAGAAGGGGGTGTGGCTGGTGCCCTTCCCCAACCCGGCGGAGCTGAGCGGCTACATGGAGGCCGGGCAGGTGAAAACCGTGGTGTTCCTGCTGGACCCCAACGACGCCACGCAGCGCGCGTGGCTCGACCAGGCCCGGCGCGGCCTGTCGGTGGCGAAGGTGACCACGGCCGTGCGCCCGCTGGTGGGACGCGACCTGCCCACCGCGCGCCAGATCGTGGCCTGGGTGCGCACGCTGCCGCGTCCGGTGGTGGTGGTGGCGCCCGAGACGCCGTTCGCGAACGGCGACCGCTACCGCGGCACCGAGGCGGCGGGGGCGTTCATGGACGCCTATGCCCGGGCGGTGCCCGGCTCGGTGCCGCTGGCCGACCAGCGTGACGCGAACGGAAAGCGGATCGTGCCGGCGGCGAACGCCGCGGCGCGGTAAGGGACGGAGTCCGCGCGGTAGAGGTGCCGGCGGGCGCGTGGATGCGGCCCGCCGGATGTTTTCAAGGAGAGGATTGGAGACGATGAAGCGGAACGTGGTGGTGCTCGCGCTGGCGGTGGGTGGTGCGGTGGGGGCGGGGCGGCTGGCGGCGCAGGCCAACCTGACGGTCTACGGTTCGGCGGCGGTGGACGGCGCGGAGACCAACATCCAGCTGATCGGCGGCACGGCGCGCTTCGGCGGCGCGGGGTGGGCGCCCGAGGTCGGTTTGCAGGCCTACCACCTGGGCTTCGATGCGGGGACCGATACCCGCACCGTGTGGGCGGTGACGCCGTCGGTGGGAGCGAGCTACCGGCTGCCGGTGGGCCAGGTGGGCGCGCGCGTGGGCTACTCGTTCCAGAGCGACGACGACGGCGGGATCCCGGTGTTCGAGGGCGAGGGCGGCGGGAGCGGCGTGATGGCGAGCGCGCAGGGGAACTACTGGGGCCCCGGCCCCGAGCTGCAGGGGATCGTGAGCTACAACTTCGGCAGCGACTACCTGTGGAGCAACGCGCAGGCGCTGGTAGCGGTGGCGCAGGTGGGCCCCGTGGCGAAGCTGAGCGCGGGCGGCGAGGTGGTGTGGCAGGGGAGCACCGACAGCGGCGGCGGCAACGCCATCCAGCTGGGCCCGGTGGTCAAGCTCAGCACCGGCCACAACTTCTCGGTGAACGCCGGCGCCGGCTGGAAGCACTTCGGCGGCGGCAGCACCCGCGACGACACCTGGTACGCCCGCATCGGGGCCGTGAAGTACGGGATCGCGCTGTTCTGATCGGCGGCTCTGGCCGGGAGAGTTGGATGGACGAAGCGCGTCGGCCGGGTGGCCGGCGCGCTGCTTCGTCATGGGTGACGTGCGTGGAATTCCAGACCGCGGTCTGGGCGTGTCCCTCCGCTGCGCTCTACGGCGGGTTGAAACCCGCCGCTGGAACCTCGGAAAGTCCGCCTTCGCGGACTCCGGACGCCATGTCCTCGTCCACCCTCTCGAATCCGCGGAAATCGCCTGGGTTGCGGGGAGGATTCTCGGTTGCGGCGGGTGCATGCGCCGCTGCGCTCCGGGTCAGCCCTGTCCCGGCGGCGGGGCGGCGCTGTCCCGTCTTGTCCGAGCGAATTTATCCGGGTGAATTCGCAAGCCGTGGCCCTGGCATCCCTTGCGGCGGCGAACAGGTGGGGTCCGGCGCTTGCCCCCAGGCCGGTTGCGCGGAGCCCACCCAGCGCGGTCCACACCTCCCTCCCCCCGCCGGAGATCGTGCCGATGAACCGTCGTATCGCCGCCCTCGCCCTCCTGATCGCCCCCGTTGCCGCCGCCGCCACCCGCCCGCCGCCCCCGGACCTCACCCCCGCCATCGTGGTGAAGGGCAATGCCACCAGCTTCACCATGCGCTACCGCAACCAAGGCACGGCGGCGTCGCCGGCCGGCGTGCTGAACGTGTCGCTGGGCGCGCCGATCGGCACCTCCAAGAACTACCCGATGGCCGCCCTGGCCCCCGGCGCGATCACCTCGATCACGGTCAACGCGGGAGTGCCGCTGGCCGGGGTGCACTACGCGATCCGTCTCGACTCGAACCACGCGATCGCCGAGTCGAACGAGAACAACAACATCGCCGCGGGCAATTTCCCCTGATCCCGCGCGTGCCCGAGGCGAAGCGGCGTTCACCGGGCGCCGGTGTGACGCACGCATCGTAAACGGGTGCGCCAGTTCGTGAGTGCGCGAGTGCGTCTGGCTCCGTCGCGGGGCCGGCGCGCTCTCGTGTTTTCGGCCCAGGCGGATGAATCCGCGGCTCCGCGGCGACAACGGCCCGAAGTCCGCCTTCGCGGGCTCCCATGCCGCCATCACCGCGCCACGACGCGCATCGGTGCTGAGGACGTGACAAAACGCGCCACGCCGCGCATCATCCCACCAGTCTAAACACGACCGGAGGATGATGAGCGACGTGGCGCTGTTGCCGCTGGAGGGGACGCGCGTGGTGACGCTGGCGGTGAATCTTCCCGGCCCGCTCGCCTGCGCGCGCCTGCACGCGTTCGGCGCGGCGGTGACCAGGGTCGATCCGCCCGCCGGCGATCCGCTCGCGGCGGCGAGCCCGGCGTGGTACGCGGAGTTGTCGGCCGGGCAGCGGATCGTCACGCTCGATCTGAAGGCGGCGGACGGCCGCGCGGCGCTGGAGCCGCTGCTGGCGGACGCCGACCTGCTGGTCACCGCCAGCCGTCCCGCGGCGCTCGACCGGCTGGGGCTGGGGTGGGCGGAGTTGCACGCGCGCCACCCGCGGCTCTGTCACGTCACCATCGCCGGCCACGCGCCGCCGGGCCAGGACCGCCCCGGCCACGACCTGACCTACGTGGCCGCCGCGGGGCTCGTCACGCCCCCCGACCCGCCGCGCACGCTCCTCGCCGACCTGGCCGGCGCCGAGCGCGCCGTGAGCACAGCCCTCGCGCTCCTGCTCGCCCGCGCCCGCGACGGCGAAGGCCGCCACGCCACCGTCGCGCTCGCGGACGTCGCCCAGGAGTTCGCGGCGCCGCTGCGGCACGGGCTCACGACACCCGGCGGCGTGCTGGGTGGCGGGCTGCCGCTGTACGGCCTGTACCGCGCGAAGGACGGCTGGATCGCCGTGGCCGCGCTGGAGCCGGCGTTCGCGCGCCGCCTGGCCGCGGAGTTGTACGTGGGCCTGGACCGCGCCTCGCTCGAGGACGCCTTCGCCCGCCGCACCGCCGCGGAGTGGGAGGCGTGGGCCCGCGCGCGCGACCTGCCGATCGTGGCGGTGGCGGCGGTCTGATCGAGATCAAAGGAGTCGCCCGTGCGCCGGCTCGCACCGACACTTCAACGCACCCCCGCACCCCCGCACCCCCGCACCCGTTCACCCGCGCTCAAGAACCCGTCACCGACGCCAGCACCCGCTGCACGAAGCCGTCGAGCGAATCGTTCTCGATCCAGCGGACGACGACCACCAGGTCGTGCTCGGGGTCCACGTAGATGGCGTTGGTGCCGTTGCCCAGGTGCACCCAGGCGCTCTCGGGCGCGCTGGGCAGGCGCTTGCGGCCGGTGTTCAGGAACCAGTTCATGAAGCCGTACCCGGGCTCGGCCGGCGTGGGCGTGAGCGCGCGGCGCACCCACTCCTCGGACAGGATCTGCCGGTCGCCCCAGCGGCCGCGGCGCAGCGTGAGCAGCCCGAAACGGCCCATGTCGCGCGCGTTGATGAACATCCCGCCGCCCCAGTGCCCGCCGCCGCTCACCGACTGCACCGCCTGCCCGTCCAGCTCCACCCAACTGGTCTCGTAGCCCGTCCAGCGCCAGGTGTTGCTGGCGCCGATCGGGTCCATCACCATCTCCTTCAGCACCTGCGGCAGCGGCCGCCGCCACACCTGCAGCGCGGCCAGGGCCAGCGCGTTCACCCGCACGTCGTTGTACTCGTACGCCGTCCCCGGCTCCTTCCGCGCCCGCGTGGCCCAGGTGGACGGTTCGCCGCTCGGGCGGTCGGCCCACTCGGGCTTGCCCCAGAGCGTGCCTTCCCAGTCGCTCACCTGGCGCAGCATGTGGTCCCAGGTGAGGCGGCGGTTGTGCGGCGTCTCGAACGGCTCCAGCACGCCGGCGCGCCCCAGCCGATCCGCCGCGGGGCCGCGCGCCTCCCCCACGTCCAGCGGGATCACCGGCGCCATGTAGGCCGAAACCGGGTCGTCCAGCGAGCGGATCATCCGCCGGTCGTACGCCACGCCGATGACGGTGGAGAGGAAGCTCTTGGTGACGCTGAAAGTCATGTCCACCCGCCGCGGCTCGCCCCACTCGGCCACGATGTAGCCGTGGCGGATCACGATCCCCGTCGGCTCGCCGCGCGTGCGGAACGGACCCACCGCCTCACCGAACGGCTCGCGCCCGAAGGTCTGGTAGTGCAGTTGCAAAAGGTCGCGTGGGCCCTGGCTCTCGTGCTCGCGGTGGAAGACGATCGCCGCCTGCAGCCGCGCCGAGTCGATCCCCGCCTGTGCGGGCGTACGCCGCTGCCAGTCGTCTCCCGGGCCGGGCACGTACGCGCCACGCTGCGCCTGGGCGCGCGCCGCGAGCGAGACGAGGGCGACGAGGATCGGGATCGCGCGGCGCATCGGCATCGGCATCGTCGGTCCGGTGGTGCGGTAAACGGTTGATGGACCCGGACAGAGTAGCGAACGGGCCCGGCGCGGGACATCCCCGCGCCGGGCCTGTTCGATCCCGTGCCGATTCCGCTGGCTGAACTGCTGGAGGCCGACCCCCACCGGCGGCTGAAGCCGCAGCAACAACGACGAAAAGCCTCGCAAACTGCGCGAGGCTTCACGGCGGTGCCGTGACGGGTATCGTGCCGATCAGCGGTCGCCGGCCGGCGCACCTGCCACCCCCTGCTCGACCATGAAGCGCGCCAGCAGCCGCGCGGCGGTGTCGGCGCCGCGGACGTTGAAGTGCACGTCGTCGTAGATGTCCTCCGTCGTCTTTGGAATCACCCGCGCCAGGTCGAACACGGGCACGCCCTGCGCGGCGCCCACGGCGCGCATCGCGTCGTTGTAGCGGCCCATGGTGGCGTCCAGGTCGGCCTCGGGGTAGCGGCCGTGCACGTCCTGCATCCAGTGCCAGGCCAGCGAGCGGCGGTCGGTGGTGTTCCAGGTGGTGGCCTGCGTCATCAATACCACGCGCGCGCCCTGCGCCCGCACCATCCCCGCCAGGCTGGCCAGGTTCTGTGCGTACGGCGTGGGGTCGGGCCGCCGCGGGAGGGGCCGCCGCGGCAGGCGCGACACGTAGAGCACCGACCGGCGGTAGGAGCTCTCCAGCCCCACCTCTTCGGGTGTGGGCCGCGCCAGGGCCGCGTGGACCAGCCGCCCCAGCTGCAGCTCGCTCATCGCCATCTTCAGCACCACCCCGCGCTCCAGCGGCCGCTGCTCGGTGCGCAGCAGGTAGTCGCGCCCGGCCACGCCCGCCATCACGTCGTTGATCCCGGCGAACACCACCACCACGTCCGGCTGCAGGTGCGCGATGCGGTGCCCCACCATGGCCACGTGGTCCCAGCTGCGGTCGCCGCTCTTCCCGGCGCCGTACACGCGGACGTTCACCCCCGGCATCGCTTGGCGCAGGTACGCCTGCAGCCGCGCGGTCAGCGACTCGGCGTCGTCCAGGAAGATGCACTCCGTGGTGCTGCCGCCCACCACGAAGACGCGGAATTCGCCGGGAGGCTTGGGGATGGCGATCGAGTCGCCGCGGAAGCCCAGGTTGTCGAGGGTGAAGCTGCGCCACCGCCGGTCGATCCCCGGCAGCCCCGGCTCGGCGCGCACGCGGCGATGGTAGTGCGGCGGATACGCCGACGGCACGTACGGCGAGCCGGAGAAGGTGGGCCTCTGCTTGAGCGACTCGTACGGATCGGCGAGCGGATGCAGCAGCCGCAGCGCGACCTCGGCCGCGAGAAGCGAGAGGAAGAGCGACGCGAGCGCCAGCATCACCCCCGAACGCCGCCGCGGTCCCCGCGGTGGCGCGTCCGGGGCGCGGGGTGGATCGGCGGCGGACGACGCGGAAGGCTCGGCGGATCTCTGGGGCATCGGATGGGTCGATCAGCGTTGCTTGCGGGCGATCACGTTGCCGAAGACGAGCAGGTCCAGCCCGCTGCGCCGGAAGGTGGACACCGCGTCGGCGGGGGACGAGACCATCGGCTCGCCGCGCAGGTTGAAGGAGGTGTTCATCACCAGCGGCACGCCCGTGGCCTGCGCGAAGCGCTCGATCACGGCGCGGTAGCGCGGATTCCATGCGGCGCGCACCGTCTGCAGGCGCGCGGTGCCGGCGTGGTTCACGGCGGGCGTGCGCTCCCCCGCCCCGTCGCGCCAGGGGACCACCAGGAGCATGAAGCGCGCGGGGTAGTGCCGCTCCGGGTCCGGCAGCTCGAACAGCGGCGCGGCGCACTCCTCCAGCACGGCGGGCGCGAAGGGGCGGAACGGCTCGCGGAACTTGATGCGCTCGTTCACCACGTCCTTCATCTCCGCGCGCCGCGGGTCCGCCAGGATGCTGCGGTTGCCCAGCGCGCGCGGCCCCCACTCGAAGCGCCCCTGCGCCCAGCCCACCACCTGCTGGCCGACCAGCGCGGCGGCCACCCGGTCCGCCAGCTCGCCCTCGTCCTCCACCACCTCGGGCGAGAGACCCGCCGCGCGCATGGCGTCCACCGCGGCCGCGTCGCCGTGCGCCTCGCCCAGGTAGGCGTGCTCCATCACGTAGCGGCGCGGGTTTCCCAGAATGACGTGGTACGCATAGAGCGCCGCCCCCAGCGCGCCGCCCGAATCGCCCGCCGCGGGCTGGATCCACAGCTCGTGGAACCCGCTCTCGCGCAGGATGCGGCCGTTGGCCACGCCGTTCAGCGCCACGCCGCCGGCCATGCACAGCCGCGTCATCCCCGTGCGGCGCCGCAGGTCGCGCGCGGCGCGCAGCAGCGCATCCTCCACCACGCGCTGCACGCTGGCGGCCACGTCCGCGTAGTGCCGGCTGCGCGCGTCGGCGGGGGCGAAGGGCGCGCTCGGGTCGCGCGGTGGGCCGAAGAGATCGGCGAAGCGCCGGCCGAAGGCGCGCCGGTCGGAGTGGTGGAAGGTGAAGTAGCGCAGGTCCAGCGCGAAGGAGCCGTCGTCTTCCACGCGGATCACGCGGCGCACCCGGTCCTCGTAGCGCGGCTCCCCGTACGCGGCCATCCCCATCACCTTGTACTCCCCCTCGTTCACCTCGAAGCCCAGGAAGTCGGTGAAGGCGGAGTAGAGCAGGCCCAGCGAGTGGGGGAAGCGCGCCTCGCGGTCCAGCCGGATCGCGTTCGTCCCTCCATCCCCCCAATCCGCGGACGCGGCGCCGAGCGCGGTGGTGGTCCACTCGCCCACGCCGTCCACCGTGAATACCGCGGCCTCGCGGAAGGGGGAGCAGAAGAAGGCGCTGGCGGCGTGGGAACGGTGGTGGTCGACGAAGAGGATGCGCTCGGGGCCGATCCCCAGCGCCTCCTGGATGGCGGGGCGGATCCACAGCTTCTCGTCCATCCACCCCAGCGCGAACTCGCCGAAGCCGCGCCACCCGCGCGGAAAGGTGCGCAGCGCGGTGAGCAGGATGCGCTCGAACTTGAGCAGCGGCTTCTCGTAGAAGACGGCGTAGTCCACGTCGCCCGCGGATACACCCGCCTGGCGCAGGCAGAAGTCGATGGCGTGCCTGGGGAAGCGCGCGTCGTGCTTCACGCGCGAGAAGCGCTCCTCTGCGGCCGCCGCCACCACTTCGCCGTCCATGAGGAGCGCGGCGGCCGCGTCATGGTAGTGGCAACTGATGCCCAGGACCAGCATCAGCCCTGGCGGCGTGCGTCGTCCAGCGCGGGCCGCGGCTCGGCGCGCGGGCGCCAGCGCGAGGGTCCGTCCGGCGCGGCGAGCGGACTGGCCGAGAGGCGGGAGAAGAGCGCGAACGGGGCGAGCGCCACGAAGTAGATCGCACCCAGCAGCAGCCGCGACTGGAAGTTCCCCATCCCCCGCGCGAAGCGCTTCCACCCGTTCACGTTCTCGTCCGCCGGCGATCGGTCCGTCCTCCCCTCTCTCGCGCGCGCCGGCGCACCGGGGAGCGCGGCGGCGGCGCCCAGGAGCGCGGCCGCCGCCAGCGCACGCCCCCACGGCAGCGTGGCGGCGAACACCGCGGCGGCAGTCGCGGCCGTGAATGCGAGCAGCAGGTCGGCGGTGACCGGAACGGCGCGGCGACCGCGGGCCAGCAGCGCGGCCGTGGCGCTGCACGCCGCCAGCGCGGTGAGCGCCAGCCCGATGCGGGGAAGGATCACGGGAGCGGCTAGAAGAGGGGGTACAGGATCGGCGCCACCGCCGAGCTCTGCGCCAGCACCAGGAGGACGGCGATCAGCACGAACACCGTGACCATCGGCAGCAGCCACCACAGCCGCCGCTCGCGGAGAAAGGCGGCCAGTTCGCGGAGTACGGTCAGCTTGCGGGAGGTGCGCTGCAGGGCGGCCATGCGTGTATCTGGGGGAGAGGGCGGGTGATGCGGGGCGGTACAAGCGTGCGCCGGTTCAGGACAGTACCTCCACGCGCGGCGGTGCGTCAACCGCGCCGAGCCACCCGCCCGCGAATCGACGCTCCGCCGGATCCGGCGCAGATGCGGACGCGGCTGATCCGCTCCGCATCTCGATTTCGTACAACGCGTTACCATCGCACTACAGAGTCGCGGGCAGCATACGGATTCCCTGCGTGCGGATCTTCCGTCATCCGCCTCCTGCCCGGCTCCAGCGTGTCGGGATCGATGCGTACGAGGCAGAACCGGGGCCCGTCCCGCCGCTGTCCAGGACAACCATTGACAAAGCTTATACAACGTCGAAAATTCAATGCATGTCCAGCGACGCGAACGAGCAGGAACCCAGGCACCCGATCCGGGTGGTGAGCGAGCGCACCGGCCTGAGCCCCGACGTGCTGCGCGCGTGGGAAAAGCGATACGGCGCGGTGGCGCCGCCGCGGCGCGAAGGCGCGGGGCAGCGGCTGTACAGCGACGCCGACGTGGCGCGGCTGCGGCTGCTGCGGCGGGTGACGGGCGCCGGGCGCAGCATCGGACGGGTGGCGGCGCTCGGTGACGACGACCTGGCGCGCCTGGCCCGCGAGGACGACGCCCAGCGCGCCGCCGCCCCCGCCGTCACTCCGGGCAACGGAAACGCCGCGGCGGCGCACCTGGAGCGCGCCCTGGCCGCCGTGCGCGAGCTGGACGCCGGCAGGGTGGAAACGGTGCTGCGGCGCGCGCTGGTGGTGCTGGGCGCCGACGCGTTCGTCGACGACGTGGCGGTCCCCTTCCTCCGCCGCGTGGGCCTCGCATGGGAGGCGGGCACCCTGTCGGTGGCGCACGAGCACCTGTCCAGCGCGGTGATGCGGCGCGTGCTCTCCATCGTGAGCGAAGCCGCCGCCACCTCCGGCGCGGCGCACACCATCGTGGTCGCCACCCCCGCGGGGCAGGCGCACGAGCTGGGCGCCATGCTGGCGGCCGCGTCGGCCACGGCGGCGGGGTGGCGCGTGGTGTACCTGGGCGCCGACCTGCCCGCCGCCGAGATCGCGGCCACGGCCGCCGAGACCCGCGCCGTGGCGGTCGCCGTGAGCGCCGTGCTGCCGACGGACGGCGCGGTGCTCGCCGGCGAGCTGAGCGCCCTGCGCCGCGAGCTTCCGCCGGGCGTGGAGCTGATCGCCGGCGGCGAGGGCGCGCGTGCGACGGCCGGCGTGCTGGGTGATGCCGGGATCCGCTTCCTCCCCGACTTCGCCGAGTTCCGCCGCACGCTGGTGCGCCTTGCCGCGCGGACGAACGGGCGCGGCGCGGCGTGACGTTCGAAACCCTCGCAGGGCCAGGATGGCAATCGTGAGCCGTGACGCCGTGAGCGGGGCCGAGCTGCACCGCATCTTCATGAACGAGCTTTCGCGCGAGGCGCCGTCCTCCGTCTTCGCGTTCGGCATCGACCGGCGCACGCCGGGCGCGGACGGGTGCAACTGGTTCCCGCTCGCCTCCATCGGCAGCTGGGAGGGCGACCTCAACGCCAGCCTGGCCGCCTTCCGCCGCGTCCGCGAGCGCCTGGCCCGCGATTACACGCTCGCCGAGGAGCCCGTGGCCGCCGCGGGTGAGATGAAGCGCCAGCCCGCACCCGCGTAGCCGTCGATCGCGTCAGATCGTCGTCTCTGCCGGTCGGAGCCACCCGGGCGCAAGCGTTCTGTCGGGAGCGGAACGAGCAGGTCCAGCCGCTCAGGCGGGCTCGGGCGTGGGGGCGTCGGCGGTGGCGAACACGCGGTCCTCGGCGAAGGACGAGATCGCCATCTTCAGGTCCAGCGCGATGTTGCGGAAACGGTCGGCGGTGTCCTGCGGGATGTGGACGCGCGCGAAGAGGATGGCGGCGTACAGCTCGCCCTGCAGGTTCACCCCGCCGCACCCCAGCACCGACTCGATCCCGTACGGGCGCACGAACTCGTCCTGCGCGGGGATGGCCTCGCTTCCCAGGGCGTGGGCAACGTAGAACACGTTGTAGGTCTTCCCCTCCAGCCCCTGCATCAGCTCGGGGTGCGGCGACACCACGCTGTCCAGGTCCAGCCCCATCTGCCGGATCAGCTGCGCGATCATCGGCGCGCGCTCCACGATCTGCGGGCTGGGGAGCGGGATGGCGCGGTGCCCCCTGGACAGCCGCCGCGAGTTCCACTCCGGCTCGGCGCCGGCGGTGGCCAGCAGCACCAGGCACTTCAGGGCCTCGTTCGGCGCCGCGCCCATCCGCTCGCGCACCACCACCTTCAGCTCCGGCTCCAGCCCGCCGTACGGGTGCGTCTTGTAGAAGCGCACCAGGGCGCACTCGTGCTCGCCGCCGTCCACAAACGAGTCGTACAGGTAGCGCACGATGGCGCCCGCGGCCTCCTCCATGGTGCCCGCGTCGCGCGCCACGCGGCGCAGGTCCAGGCCGCAGCGCAGCATTTCACGAAGGTCGAAGCGGCGAAGCGAAAAGCTCATGGGCCACGGGGCAGGGATGCACGGAGGGCCGTACGCGCGCCGGCGGATCCGGCGCGCCACGGCTTTACGCGGCGGGGGTGATGCACACTCCGAACCGCTACTGCACGAAGTATCCTCCCACCCTCCACTCGCCGTCGGTGTCGAGCATGGTGACCACCGTCTCCACCCCCTCCTGCTTGCGCTCGAAGCGGGTGTCGTACTTCAGCAGCACGTAGTGCCCGTCGGGCGCGCCGGGCACGGAGGTGCGGTGCTCGGTGTCGCGCATCTCGCGCCCCAGGGCGTGGCCCAGCACGGCGGTCACCTTCTCGTGCGCCTCGGTCCACTGCTCCTCGGTCACCATCTGCCGGAAGAGCGAGCTGGTCTCGCGCCAGCTCGCCGCACGGTCGCCTGCGTCGATGTGCCCCAGCCACGCGTCCGCCGCCGCCGAGGCGTCGCCGATCATGCTCGTTTCGTCGTGATCCATCATCACCGATCAGGATTATGGCCCGCCGTCTCGTTTCACCGCGCGGCCGGCACGTAGACGATCTCGCCCGCGGAGATCCGTTGCAGCACGCCGATCAACTCCGGAACCAGCGGGAGCAGGTCGCGGAGCCGGTTGGAGCGCGCGAGCATCACTACGACGGGAATCCGCACGAGTTGCATGTTCTGCTGAAGCACCAGATTGCGATCCACCGTCACGAACACGTCGAATTCGGCCTCGGCGGCGCGGATCAGGTCGCCGTTCAGCTTGCTTGCCCATCCATGCCCACGCACGGTGGTCACCGCGAACCCGGGCAGGTGCCGCCGCAGCCGGGCGGGCACGCACTCGTCCAGAAGAACGCGCCGCGGCTCGGTCACGCCGCATGCCCCAGGAGAGCCTCGGCCGACTCCTCGAGGAAGCGAATCGCCTGTTCACGGGTGACGCCGGGGAAGTCGTCCAGGAAGTCGTCCAGCGTGTCGCCCGCTTCCACGTAGTCGAGCAGCGTTCGTACGGGCACGCGGGTCCCCACGAAGACGGGGACGCCGCTCATGACTTGGGGATGCGTGTGAAAAACGGGTTCGCGCTGCATGGATCGTCTCCGTGTAGGTCCTGCTCAACAGTACCCCCTCCCAACCGCGCCGACAACGGGGCTCCGGCACCATCCGCCCGCGAGTGGATGGATTCGGGGTGCTCCCGGGACCTGCCCGATCCTGCGGTGGCGTATTCGGGACAGCCGGGTTTCCGCACGGTGGCTCGCGTTTCGTACGGCAGCGCATTCCTCTCGAATGCCTGGTGTACCCACGGTGGCGGAGTTGTGGCGCTGCGTTCAGAGGTAGGATTCTACGGCGCCGCGTGATCCAGGCACCGGCGCGACGGGCGGTCGGAATCGGGAAGACCGTTCACGCCGCGCCGTTCACGGAATCTCCGTTGCGCGACGCGAAAGCTTTGCACAATTTGAAGATACGCGCCGCCCGGCCGATTTCGGGCCCGGCGCCTCCCCGCTTCCCTCCCGCGTGATGGACCCCTCCGAGGCCTTGGTGGCCGCCCCCGCCCCGCCGGACAACGCGACCGGGCCCGCGCAGGCGCGGGGCCTGCCGCCCGAGCACGCCGAAGCCCTCCTGGAGCTCCTGTTCCAGGCGGCCGGGGCCGGGGTGGCGCTGTTCGACACCGGCCTGCGCTTCGTGCGCGTGAACGCGCACATGGCCGGGATCAACCGCCGCTCCATCGAGGCGCACCCGGGCAGGACGCTGGGCGAGGTGTTGCCGCACGCGGCGCCGCAGCTCGAACCGATCCTGCGCCAGGTGCTGTCCACCGGCCGGCCCGCCACCGGCGTCCGCCTCTCCGGCGACGCGCCCGACGCGCCGGGGGTGGCGCGGCACTTCGTGGCGGCGTACCACCCGCTGCGCGTGGCCGGCGAGCTGCGCGGGGTGCTGGCCGTGGTGCACGAGACCACCGACCAGCGCCGCGCCGAGGCGGCGCTGCGCGAGCAGACGGCCATGCTGCGGCCGCTGGTGGAGAACATCGCCCAGACCTTCTACCTGGACGACCCCGCCACCGGCCGCACCCTGTACGTGAGCCCCGCCTACGAGCAGATGTTCGGCCGCAGCGCCGACTCGCTCTACGCCGACCCGCGCTCCTTCCTCCTGGGCGTCCACCCCGACGACCGCGCCCGCGTGCAGGCCGCGCTCCCCCGCAGCGCCACCGGGCAGACGGACCTGCGCTACCGCGTGGTGCGCGCCGACGGCGGCGTGCGCTGGGTGCGCGACCGCAGCTTTCCCGTGCACGACGCCGAGGGCCGCGTGGTGCGGAGCGCCGGGATCGTGGAAGACGTGACGCTGGAGCAAGAGACCCTCGAGTCGCAGCGCCTGCTGGCCGAGGCCGGCCGCGTGCTCTCGTCGTCGCTCGACGTGCGCGCCACTCTGGAGCGCACGCTGGAGCTGCTGGTGCCGCGGCTGGGCGACCTGGCCATGGCCGTCCTGCGCGGCGGCGACGGCCAGTACCGCACCGAAGCGTGGCGCGCGGACGACCCCGCCCACGCCGCCGTGCTGGAGGAGAGCGCGCGAGTGTGGCGGCCCACCGCCGGCGGCGGCGGCGTGGCGCCCGAGGTGCTCAGGACGGGGAGCGCGGTGTGGCGCCAGCACGACCCGGCCGGGCTGGAGCGCGCCGCGGCCGACCCGGCCGAGGCGCGCCGCTTTCTGGCCGTGGCGCCCACCTCCACCATCGGCGTGCCGCTGGCCGCGCGCGGCGAGGTGTTCGGCGTGCTCCTGGTGGCGATGACGGCCAGCACCGGCCGGCAGCACAGCGAGCGCGAGTACCAGGCCGTGCGCGAGATCGGCGAGCGCGCGGCGCTGGCGCTGGACAACGCGCGCCTGTACGCCGGCGAGCAGGCCGCCCGCCGCGCCGCCGAAGACTCGGCCGGCCAGGTCCGCCGCCTCCAGGCGCTCACCGCCGGCCTTTCGGGCGCGCTCACGGTGGACGACGTGGTGCGGCTGGTGCTGGAGCGCGGGCTGCGCGTGTTCGGCGCCTACGCGGGCGGCGTGAACGTGGTGAGCGACGACGGGGCGTGGCTCGAGGTGCTGGGCGCCTTCGGCTACCCGGCCGGCACCCCGCCCGCGCGCCTGCCCATGAACCTGGCGCTCCCCGGCGTGGAGGCCGCGCGCACGGGCCAGCCGGTGTACGTCCCCTCGCGCGCGGCGCTGGCCGAGCGCTACCCGGCCATGCTCCCGCTCACCGTGCCCGCCACCGAAGCCTGGCTGGCGCTGCCGATGGGGATCGACGGCCGCGTGGTGGGCGTGCTCTCGCTCAGCTTCGACCGGCCGGTGGAGTTCGGGGCGCAACAGCAGGCGTTCTTCGCGACCGTGGCGCAGCAGTGCGCCCAGGCGCTGGACCGCGTGCGGCTGTACGAGGCCGGCGAGCGCGCCCGCGCCGCCTCCGAGGCCGCCACCCGCCGCGCCGCCTTCCTGGCCGAGGCCAGCCGCCTCCTCTCCGCCTCGCTCGACGTGGAGCCCACGCTGGCCGCCATCGCCCGCGCCGCCGTGCCCGGCCTGGGCGACTGGTGCGCCGTGGACGTGGTGGCCGACCCCGACGGCGGCGCGTGGCCGCCCGCGCTCCGCCGCGTGGCCACCGCGCACCAGGACCCCGCCCGCGTGCAGTGGGCGGTCCAGCTGGCGCAGGCCGTCCCCATCGACTGGGATTCGCCCAACGGCCTCCCGCGCGTGCTGCGCACGGGCGAGCCCGAGTTCTATCCCGTGGTGACCGACGAGATGCTGGCGGCCGCGGCTCGGAGCCCCGAGCACCTGCGCATGGTGCGCGAGGTCGGCTTCTCGTCCGCCATCATCGTCCCGATGCCCGCCGGCGGGCGCACCCTGGGCGCGCTCACCCTGGTGCACGCCGACAGCGGCCGGCACTTCGACCACGACGACCTGGTGATGGCCGGCTCGCTGGCCCGCCGCGCCGGCGTGGCGCTGGAGAACGCGCGCCTGTACGCCGCCGAGCAGGCCGCCCGCGCCGCCGCCGAGGCCGCCGCCGAGCGCATCCGCCGCCTGCAGGCGCTCACCGCCGCGCTCTCGCAGGCCGCCACACCCGTCGCGGTGGCCGAGGCCGCGCTGCGGCAGGGCCTGGCCGCACTGGGCGGCGTCGCGGGGGGCGTGGCCGTGCTGGACGCGGACGGACGCACGCTGGAGATGGTCGCGGCGGAGGGGTTGTCTGCGGACGAGGCGGACGCGAACGGCTGGACGCGCTTCCCGGTCGGCGCGCCGCTCGCCGCGTCCCAGGCCGTGCGCACGCAGGAGATGATCGTGGTGGGCTCGCTGGACGAGTGGCGCCAGCGCTGGCCGGTGGTGGGCCCGCACCTCCAGGCGATGGGCGTCGAGGCCGGCGTGGTGGTGCCGTTGAGCGTGGAGAACCGGGCGGTGGGCGTGCTGGCCTACAACTTCCGCGAGCGGCGCGAGTTTTCGGCCGAGGACCTGGCGTTCATCACCGCCGTGGCGCGCCAGGCGGCGCAGGCCATGGAGCGCGCGCGCCTCTTCGCCGCCGAGCACGAGGCCCGCGGCGCCGCCGAGCGCGCCGCCGACCGGGCCCGGCGGCTGCAGCAGGTGACCGCCGCGCTCAGCCACGCCGCCACCCCGCGCGAGGTGGCCGAGGTGATCGTGGTCAACGCCGCCGCCGCCATGGACGCGCAGGCCGTCTCCTTCGCGCAGGTGGACCCCGGCCTGGCGGAATTCCACCTGCTGGCCACCACGGGGTACGCGGAGCCGATCGCCCAGGCGTACGAACGCTTCCCCCTCCTTCCCGGCCGTCCGCTCTCCGAGGCGGTGCTGCGGCGCCAGGCGGTGCTGGCCGGGTCGGTGGACGAGGGCGCGCGCCGCTTTCCCGTGATGGCCGACGCGCTCCGCGCCACCGGCTACGAGGCGTACGCCGGCGTCCCCGTCCTCGCCGGCGACCGGCCGCTGGGCGGGCTCTCCTTCTCGTGGAGCGAGCCGCGCACCTTCACGGCCGACGACCGGGCCTTCCTGGCCACCCTGGCCGAGCTGGCGGCGCAGGCCATGGAGCGCTCCGAGCTGTACGAGGCCGAGCGCCGCGCCCGCGCCGAGGCCGAGGCCGCCAACCGCGCCAAGACCGAGTTCCTGGCGGTGATGAGCCACGAGCTGCGCACCCCCCTCAACGCCATCGCGGGGTACGCCGAGTTGCTGGCCATGGGGATCCGCGGGCCCGTGACCCCCGCGCAGGCCGAGGACCTGGCCCGCATCCAGCGCAGCCAGCGCCACCTGCTGGGGCTGATCAACGACGTGCTCAACTTCGCGCGCATCGAGGCGGGCCGCGTGGAGGTGGACCTGCGCGACGTGCCGCTCGACGAGGCGCTGGCCGAGGTGGAACCGCTGGTGGCGCCGCAGGTGATGGAGCGCGGCCTGATCTACCGCTACGCCGGCTCCCAGCCCGGCCTGGTGGCGCGCGCCGACCCCGAGAAGCTGCGCCAGGTGCTGCTCAACGTCCTTTCCAACGCGGTGAAATTCACCCCCACCGGCGGCACGGTGAGCATGGACGCGGCGGCGGGGCCGGACGGCTCCGTGCGGGTGCGCGTCGCCGACACCGGCATCGGCATCCCGGCCGACCGGCTGGAAAGCATCTTCGAACCCTTCGTGCAGCTGGGCCGCAACCTCAGCTCGCGCCACGAGGGCACCGGGCTGGGGCTGGCCATCAGCCGCGACCTGGCCCGCGCCATGGGCGGCGACCTCGCCGCCACCAGCGCCCCCGGCCAGGGCTCCACCTTCGTCCTCACCCTCCCCCGCGCCGGCTCGGAATCCCCGTCCGGCGCCGCGGATTGATCGGCCGGTCCCGTTCACCATCCTCCAGTCAAACTGCTTCACTGCGGGCCTGGGCGTGTTGGGCGCTCAGGCGCCGAACCGGGCTGCGCGATCCGGAGGCGCGAACCGCGAGTTCGGCCCGCGTCCACATCATGCTAACCGTCCGCTAATCCCAGCCGTTCCCCCAAGAAACTCCCTCTCACCCGTTCCAACCCTTTGTCCCCGTTGTGCATCCAAAGGATTGGCCAGCCTTTTCGACGAACCACGGCCCGCGGATCAAAACCGGGAACCAGCGGGTAAATTTTTAGCACGCCTGTGGGCGAGGCGTGCAGACACCCGGCGGGGCCGCGTCTGAATCCGGAAACGGGCTCACCAGCGTCGCGAAGGCCGGCCGTCGCTGAACCCGTCTGTCAGACAAAACCGTCCCGAGTCGTTGGAGAGGGGAGCTGTGGCTCCTTCGCCACGCCCACTTCGCGCACTCCGCGCCCCGACCCCGTCCGCATCCTTCCGGCGGACCACACGCCACCGATGAACGCGACCCTCGCGCTTCCCGAGCCCCAGCCCGCACGCCGCTGGCCGCGCCTGCGCATCATCTTCCTGCTGTGGATCGCGTGGGGCCTCTGGATGGCGACGCGCTCCTATCTCTTCTGGGCACTGTTCGGCGCGCCCCGCTCCCCGCGGCCGATCTGGATCGTCGAAAACCTCCTCGACGCGTGCTACTGGGCCACCGTGACCATCCCCATCCTGTGGCTGGCCATCCGGTTCCAGTTCACGCGGCGGGGATGGCCGCTGGCCGTGCTGGTGCACACGCTCGGCGCCGTCGCCGTCTCGGTGGGCAGCATCCTTTTCGACATCCGGATCGGCGTCATCCTCGAAGGAGGCACCCCGGCGGCGTTCAGCAACTACTTCCGGGGAGTGTTCTACCCAAATCTCCAGTGGTACATCCTGCTGGTGGGCTGCGCCTACCTCCTCGAGAACCTGCGCCGCCTGCGCGACCGCGACGTGCAGGCCGCGCAGCTGAACGAGCGTCTGGCCGAGGCACGGCTGGAAGCGCTCAAGATGCAGATCCAGCCGCACTTCCTGTTCAACACCCTGCACACCATCTCGGAGCTGGTCTACGAAGACCCGGACGGCGCCGAGCGGATGATCACCCGCCTGGGCGACCTGCTGCGCCTGACCGTGGACAACGCGCAGAACCACGAGGTCACGCTGGCGCAGGAGATGGAGTTCCTGGAGGCGTACCTCGAGATCCAGCGCACCCGCTTCAGCGACCGCCTGGAGGTGATGCTGAACGTGGGCGACGACACCCGCGAGGCGCTGGTCCCCAACCTGGTGCTGCAGCCGCTGCTCGAGAACGCCATCCGCCACGGCGCGGCCAGCACCGGCGGCCGCGGGCTGATCCTGGTCAAGACCGTGCGCGTGGACGGCCGGCTGCGGATGGAGGTGCACGACAACGGCACCGGCCCCACCCCGCCGCCGCGGCCGCGCTCGCGGCAGGGCGTGGGGGTCAGCAACACCCGCGCGCGGCTGGAGCAGATGTACGGCGCCGAGGGGCGCCTGGAGCTGTCGCACTGCCCCATCGGCGGCACCGTCGCCGCCGTCGAGATCCCGTTCCGATCCGCGGCGGCTCCCGCCGCCGCGCCTCATCCCCTGGAGGTGGTTGCATGAGCGAGCCCATGCGCGTGCTGGTGGCCGACGACGAGCCGCTGGCGCGGCGCCGAGTGCTGCGTCTGCTGCGCGAGCACGACGACGAGGTGGACGTGGTGGCCGTGTGCGAAACCGGGAGCCAGGCCGTGGAGGCGATCCGCGAGACCCGCCCCGACCTGGTGTTCCTGGACGTGCAGATGCCCGAGATGGACGGCTTCGAGGTGCTGGAGCGGCTGGGCGGCGAGCTCCCCGCGGTGATCTTCGTGACCGCGCACGACCGCTACGCCGTGCGCGCCTTCGAGGTGCACGCGCTCGACTACCTGCTCAAGCCCTTCGACGCCGAGCGCTTCCACCGCGCGCTGGAGCACGGCCGCGCGCGGGTGGAGCACCGCGCCAGCGACACGGCGCACAACGGCCTGGCCGCCCTGCTGGAGCAGCTCGCGCGCGACCGCCAGCCGGCCGACGCGCCGCCCGCGCCGCAGCGCCGCTACCTGGACTGGGTGATGGTGAAGGTGCGCGGCAAGGTCGAGTTCCTGCGCACCGCCGACATCGACTGGATCGAGGCCGAGGGCAACTACGTGCGCCTGCACGCGGGAAAGAAGACGTACCTGGTGCGCGAGAAGATCGGCACCCTCGAGGAGCGGCTGGACCCCGACCGCTTCCTGCGGGTGCACCGCTCGGCCATCGTGCAGCTCGACCGGGTCAGCGAGCTGCATCCCATGGCCGCCGGCGACGGCATCCTGCTGCTGCGCGACGGGAGCGAGGTGAAGCTGTCGCGCGGCTTCCGCCGGCGCCTGCTGGAGCGGGTGCCCGAGTACGCGTAGCCCTCGCACACGGGACTGCCGGGTACGGGCCATACCGACCCCTTGACGTCTGCCCTCACTTCGTGTACCTTTCTTCTCGTGGACTGGGCAGACCTGGTCGGCGACTGGCCCTGGCGCAAGCCAGGGCCTTTCGTTTTTCAGGGGAATACCTTCAGTCCCCACCCGCGCTCGTCGCCCCGGCGGTCGCGGCGAAACTTGGTGCTCAGGATGTCGTAGGCGCGGTTGGGCTGCGCCGGGTCCAGGAGCTTGCGCCCGATCGGCCGCGCCACCAGGTCGGCCAGCTGCAGCCCGGGCGAGTTGCACCGCTTGTCGCACATCACCGACGCGAACGGGAGCACCTTGCCCGTGGCGTTGCGCGCGCAGATGTGCGCGAACGCGGCCTCCAGTTCCGCATCCTCCTTCGCTCCCCGCCGCTCGAAGAGCAGGTGGGTGGTTCCCCCGCGGCATCCCCGGTCTTTCAGCTCCAGGTACACGCGCTCGAGGCCGAAACCCATCGCCACATGGTACGGGTGCGGCGGCTCGGCGTAGCGCGCGCGGTGCTCGTGCTTGCGGATGGCGCTGGCCACCAGCGTGAACTCGGCGCCGGCCATCAGCGCGTTCAGGCCGGTGAAGAACACCTCGCGCCGGTTGGGGTCGCGCAGCCGCGCGAAGTGGCCGCGGTTCTTCCGGATGTCGGTCTCGTGCAGGATCACCTGCTCGTGGCCGAAGTGCCTGAACTTGAAGCGCGCCACGGCCGGCATCGTCCGCTCCGCGTACGCCTCCTTCTCGAAGATGCAGAACGCCAGCACGAACATCGGGTAGCTGGGGTCGATCGTTTCCATCCCGTGGTCGCCGCTTTCGTCCACGAACACGATGTAATCGTCGAAGCCGGGCATGCTGGGCCGTGGTTCCGGAGCGTTTCGTCTGAAAGAGGGTGAAGAGTACGGAGTGAACTCCGGTCGCGAAAGAGTTTTGTTCGTGAATCATCGCCCCGGCATCGAGTGACTCGCGTCGTTCTAGGACTTCGTGATCCACGTCCGTAGCTTGCCTGCGGAGAAGTTCGGCGGAACCGCGGCGGCGGGAGGGGACGGTGGGCGGAAGACCGGCGAGACGCGGAGCGGGGCGATGAGCACGGCCGCCGTGCGCGCGCCGTGCGACGAGGGGGTGATCCGCGCGGCGCCGGCGCCTGCGGCCGAGACCCGGTCCGGCGCGTGGGTGCTGGCCGCGGCGGTGCTGGGCTCCAGCATGGCGTTCGTGGACGGCACGGTGGTGAACGTGGCGCTCCCGATCCTGCAGCGCGCGCTGGGGGCCGACGTTGCGGGGGTGCAGTGGGTGGTGGAGGCGTACGCCCTCCTCCTTTCCGCGCTGCTGCTGGTGGGCGGCTCGCTGGGCGACCGCTACGGGCGCAAGCGGATCTTCGGCCTGGGGGTGCTGCTGTTCGGCGCGGCGTCGGTGGCGTGCGGGGTGGCGCCGGGGATCGAATGGCTGATCGCGGGGCGCGCGGTGCAGGGGGTGGGCGGGGCGCTGCTGGTGCCGGGGTCGCTGGCCCTGATCAGCGCGTCGTTCCCGCCCGAGCGGCGGGGGCGGGCGATCGGGACGTGGTCCGGCTTCACCGCCATCGCGGCGGGCGCGGGGCCGGTGCTGGGCGGCTGGCTGGCGCAGGAGGTGTCGTGGCGGTGGATCTTCTACGTGAACGTTCCCCTCGCCGCCGCCGTACTGCTGATCCTGGCCTTCCGCGTGGACGAGAGCCGCGACGACGGCGCCGCGAGCGAACCGCTGGACGTGGCCGGCGCGGTGCTGGCGACGGCCGGCCTGGGCGGCGTTACGCTGGCGCTGGTCGAGTCGGCGCGGCTGGGGTGGCGCTCGCCGGTGATCGTGGCGGGCGCGGCGGGCGGGGTGGCGGCGCTGGCGGCGTTCGTGGCGGTGGAGCGGCGGGCGCGCGCGCCGATGGTGCCGCCGGAGCTCTTCCGCTCGCGCACCTTCGCCGGCGCCAACCTGCTCACCCTGCTGCTGTACGCGGCGCTCGGCGGGGCGATGTTCTTCCTCCCCTTCGACCTGATCGACGTGCAGGGCTACGGCGCCGCGGCCGCCGGCGCCGTCTTCCTCCCCTTCATCGTGCTGATGTTCCTCCTCTCCCGCTGGTCGGGGGGAGTGGTGGACCGCTTCGGCGCGCGCCTGCCGCTGACCGTGGGGCCGCTGGTGGCCGCGGCGGGGATGGCGCTGTTCGCGCTGCCCGGGATCGGCGGGAGCTACTGGACCACCTTCTTCCCCGCGGTGGCGGTGCTGGGGCTGGGGATGTCGATCGCCGTGGCGCCGCTCACCACGGCGGTGATGGGCGCGGTGGAGGCCCGCCACGCCGGCGCCGCGTCGGGGATCAACAACGCCGTGTCGCGCGCCGCCGGTCTGCTCGCCGTGGCCGCGTTCGGCCTGGTGGCGCTCGCCGCGTTCGGCGCCGCGCTCCCGGGCCGGCTCGCCGCGCACCGGGTGCCCGCCGACGTGAGCCGGACGGTCCAGGCGCAGACCGTCCGCCTGGCCGCCGCCGCGGCCCCCGCATCGTCCCCGCCGTCCGTACGCGCCGCCGCGGACCGGGCGGTGGACGAGGCGTTCGTGCACGCCTTCCGCATCGTGATGCTCACGGCCGCCGCCCTCGCCGCCGCCAGCTCCGCCGTCGCGTGGGCGATGATCGATCCCGCGCGGCCGGCCAGGTCCGCCGCATCCACGCCGCCGGGTGGAGATCCGAAATCCGCGGAGCCACCCGCGGCGTAGTCTCGTTGTTTCGTCCCCGTCACGCGGGGAGATCCCTCCGAACCGTCCCCTGGGAGGCAACGATGGCCATCGCCGTGCTCTTCACCCCCGCTTCGATGAACGCAGCGCAGTACGACGACATCGTCCGCCGGCTGGAGGCCGTGAACGCCTTCCCGCCGCCGCACCTGGTGTCGCACACCTGCTTCGGCGCGGGCGACCAGCTGCGCGTGATGGACGTGTGGGAGAGCCGCGAGAGCTTCGAGCGCTTCGGCCAGACGCTGCTCCCGATCGTCCAGGCGGCGGGCGTGGACCCGGGCGTGCCGCAGCTCTTCGAGGTGCACAGCGTGGCCCGCGGCGCGGTGGAGCTCGCCGGCGCGTCCTGAGCATCTCCATCGCCACACGGACGCAGGGAGGCCGCGGAGGGCTTTCGCACCCCCGCGGCCTCTCCGCGAGTATTGTTGTGCTCACGCGGCACCCGGCCACTCGCCGCGCCGGGAAGTCCGCGCAGGCGGGCTGCGCGCCGTGGTAGCCGCGACTTCTGCAGTCGAAAACTCCCCCGGCCCGGCCTCGACGACGTTACCCGGAGACCGGCGCGCTCCGCTCCCGGCGCCGGCGGCCGGGGCGGCGCAGCACCACGCGGGCGCGGCGGCTGGCCTCCAGCCGGCGGGCGTGCGCGTTCAGCAGGTCGCTGCGCGAGATGATCCCCACCAGCGCGCCCGGGTCCTCGCGCGAGACCACCGCCAGACGGCCCACGCCCTCGCCCACCATGTGGTCCGCCGCCGCTCGCAGCGAACTGTCTTCGTAGGCCACCACGGGGGGCCGCCGCACCAGCTCCTCCATCGTCCGCTCCGCCGCGACGTCCGGGTCCAGCAGGTCGCGGCGGGTGAGCACGCCGGCCAGCCGCCCGGCGTCGTCCAGCACGGGAAAGCCCTGGTGCGTGCTCCCCGGCTCGTGCGACGCGAACCAGGTGCGCACCGCCGCCACGGTGTCGCCCGCGCGCAGCGTCACCACGCCGCGGGCGCACACGTCGCCCACGCGCACGTGGCGCAGGTAGTCGCTCACGAACTCGGTGCCCGCCTCGGTGCCGCGCCGCGCCAGCTTCTCGGTCATGATCGAGGTCCGCGACACCAGCAGCGACACCAGGTACGCCGCGCTGCACCCCGCCAGGAGGGGGAGGAGGCCCAGCGGCTGGCGCGTGGTCTCGAACGCGAAGACGACGGACGCCAGCAGCGCGTGGCTCGCCCCGGCGAAGATCGCCGCCATCCCCACCAGCCCGGCCACGTGCGGGTCCATCCCCAGCGCGGGGAGCGCCGCCGCCAGCGCCGCGCCCGCCAGCGCGCCCACCCCGCCGCCGATGGTGAACAGCGGCGCCAGCGTGCCGCCCGAGGTGCCGCTCCCCAGGTACACCGCCCACGAGACGAACTTCAGCGCCACCAGCAGCAGCAGCGCCCGTCCGGCGATGGAGCCGCCCAGGATCGCCTGGATGTTGGAATACCCCACCCCCAGCGTGCGCGGCTCGATCCACCCGATCACCCCCACCGCCACCGCGCCGATCGCCGGCCACCACATCCAGTGCACCGGCAGGCGCTCGAAGGCGTCTTCGATGGCGTACACCGCGCGCGTGATCCACGCCGCCAGCAGGCCGATGGCGCCGCCCAGCAGCACGTAGGCGGCGAGCGCGAACCCGCCGGGCTGCGCGGGAAGCGGCATCGGGAACACGGGGCCGCTCCCCATCAGCACCAGCCGCACGCCGGTGGCCGCCGCGGCTCCCAGCGAGACGGGGATCACCGAGCGCGCGCGGTACTCGAACAGCAGCAGCTCCACCGCCAGCAGCACGGCCGAGACGGGGCTCCCGAAGGTGGCCGCCATCCCCGCCGCGGCGCCGGCGGCGAGGAGCGTCTTGCGCTCGTCCGCCGTCACCCGCAGCACCTGCCCCACCAGCGACCCCAGGCCGCCGCCGGTGGCGATGATCGGGCCCTCGGCGCCGAACGGGCCGCCGGTTCCGATCGCCACCGCGGCCGAGAGCGGCTTCAGGAACAGCACGCTCGGCGGGATGCGGCTTTCGCCGTGCAGCACCTTCTCCATCACTTCGGGGATGCCGTGCCCGCGGATCGCCGCCGAGCCGTAGCGCGCCATCACGCCCACGATCAGCGCGCCGACCACCGGCACCAGCATTACCGCCGCGCCCAGGTGGTGCCCGGCGGGCGAGGCGAAGCCCGTGTCTACGCGTCCATAGAAACTCAGGTTGGTGATCAGCCCGATCAGCCGCGTGAGGATCTCGGCCACCACCGCCGCCGCCATCGCGACCACGATCGACACGCCGCAAACCCACACCGTCCGCCCGTCCACCCGCGGCGCCTCGCGCGGCGCCCGCACCGACGCCAGCGCCGGCCCCATCGACGGCGCCACCGCCAGCCCACCCGCCGTGGCGCCGCTCTCCACCCGCTCTATTCCGCCATCCATCTCCGCTCCTGGTATCCTCGGCAACCCTCAAGGACGCTTCGTGATCCGACCAAAATGCATGGCTCCCCATACAGTTGGATAACGGCGGGGTTCCCGAGAAGAGCCCGAAACAGCCGCGAGCGGCCCCGGCGCAGGTCCGGGGCCGCCGCCATCCCGCCGGAAGGAGCGTGCTCAGCCCTCCGAGCCGCCGTCGTCCTCGAAGAACATGGACACCGGCTCGCTCCCGAACCCCGACTCGCGCACCAGCGTCTCCAGTCCCTCGCCCAGCGCGCGCACCCGGCCGGCGCCGATGCGGCGCATGGCGTGCTGCATCCGCACCTGCGCGGTGAGCGGCGCGGTCTCCACCAGGCGGCGGCCGCGGTCGGTGATCGAGATCTCCATCCTCCGCCCGTCGTCGGCCGAGGGCTCGCGGCGCACCAGGCCACGCTCCACCAGGCGCGACACCACGGTGGAGACGGAGCTCTGATGCGTGCTGGTGCGCTCGGCCAGGTCGTTCACGGAGCGGGCGGGCGCCTCGAGCAGCTGCTGCAGCACGAACAGCTGCGCGCCGCTGATGCCGATCTCCTTCTCCACCGCGCGGGTGGAGATCCGCAGCGCGCGAACCAGCGCCCGCAGCGAGTTCATCACGCGTGTCACGTCGCCGGCCGATGGGGTGTCGGTGAGTGTGTCGGAGCTCATGGTTCCTGGTTGCGGGCTCACTTCGGCGCGACGGGGGGGTGCGCCGTCACGGGGGGATGCGCATCGGCTTTGTTCCAGCAGTATGGGGCCCCACGCGCCGCTCGCCAAGACCGTTGCTGTAACGGCTTGCCCGGCGCGGACCGCCGCGGGTAGCTTTCAGGTGCCTCCCACCCACCGTTCCTCCGCGCCGCCCCGGGCCCGATGTCGATGTTCCGCTCCATCTTACGCCGGCTCGAGCTGGCGCTGCCGCTCGCGATCGTCGCGCTGTTCGGCGCGTGCCGCGGCCGCGCGCAGAACACCGCCTCGCGGCAGCCTGCCGAGCCCGCGGGCATCGATTGGTCGCAGGTCACCTCGCGCGACCTGGACATCGCGTCGGTGTTCCTGGTGGCGCGCGACCGCGGCGTGCGGCCGGCGCTCGACTCGCTGGCGGTGCTCACCCGGCACGACCCCCAACTCGACCTGCTGGGGCACCAGATCGCCCACGCGCTGGGCCGTTATGCCGTGGCGCAGCGGAACTACGACGCGGGCGTGTTCGCGGAGTGCAGGCCCGCCTTCCTGTCCGGGTGCTACCACGGCGTGCTGGAGGGGTGGATGGCCGGGCACCCGGACGCAAACGCCGCCACGCTCCGCGGGCTCTGCTCGTCGCCGGCCATGCTGCGGCTGCCGCCCTACGCCTTCCGCGAGTGCGCGCACGGGCTGGGGCACGGGCTGGCGGGGATGCACGGGCACGACGTGTTCGCCGCGCTGCCGGACTGCGACGCCGCGCTCGCGGGCGGCCTGGCCCGGCGTGAGTGCTACGACGGCGTGTTCATGGAGAACGTGGTGTTCAGCGAGGATCACGACGTGATGAACGTGGGCGACGCGATGGCCGAGCACCACCAGCACGTGCAGGGCGACCGCAAGCTGGTGAGGGACGACGACCCGGCCTTCCCCTGCGACAGCGTGCCGAACGCCACGCTGGCCCCCTCGTGCTGGGCGTACCAGCCGGTGGTCTTCTACCACGCCTACCACGGCGACATGACGCGCATCCTGCGCGCGTGCGACGCCGCGCCCGCCGGCTCCGCGGGCGCGTGCTACCGCGGGATCGGCAAGCAGACCCTCGGCCGCCTGACGCAGCAGCCCGATTCGGTGGCGCGCCTCTGCGCCCGGTCGCCCCAGGCGGCCGAGTGCATCCGCGGGATGGTGGAGTTCTACGTGGACCTGGAGTGGAAGGCCGACTCGGCGTTCGCCTTCTGCGCCGGCGCTCCCGGCGTCGTGAAGGAGGCCTGCTACCGCGCCGTGGGCGAGCGCGTGGCCTGGATCGACCCGTCGTCCCAGGCGCTGCAATCCACCTGCGCCGCCGCCGGCGCCTACGCAGCCACCTGCCTGGCCGCCGCCCAGGGCGAGCACGCCGGCGAGGTCGTGGCCCGCGCCGCGGCGTCCGCGCCACCCGCGGCACGGACCGGCGCGGCGGCCATCGCCCCCTCCCCCGCCCCGCCGCCGGCCGCCCCACCGCATCACCCCCACTCGCCCTGACCCTCGGGGCAGGATCCGCGACAGGCGCCGTCTCGTCGGCTTGAACGCCGAGACGCGGACGGCCCTCCGTCCTTCAAAGCGCGATCCGCAACTGCCGCCGCTGGATCCACAGCGCGTTGGCGGCGGTGATGGCGAAGGCGATCGGGTAGACCAGCGCCATGTACGTCGTTCCTCCGATCACCGTACCATCCCACCGCCCCACGCGCTGCAGGTACGCCGTGCGCGCGTCGCCCAGCACCACCCACTGCAGGTACCCATAGGCGGCGAACAGCAGCAGCGGCAGCCAAAGCAGCGCCGTGCGCTTCCACCCGATGAAGCCGTGGCGGACGGTGGCCCGGCCGGCGATGTAGAGCAGCCGCACGAACGCCAGGTACTTCCCCCACCCGATCACCTCGTAGGCGATCCGCCAGCTCCGCAGCGCGTCCTCGTCGTACGCGCGCGCGCCGGACAGCGTCGTCAGCGCGAACCCGGCGAACAGCACCGCGCCCACCGTCATCAGGATCGCCGCGAGCACGAACTCGCGTGGGTTCTCGGACAGCGCACTGCGTGCGGAGATGCGGCGCATGGAGATGGATGCGGGGCGGACGAAACCGGAACGGAAGGCGTGCGGAGATCGAAACCTATCCACCTTCGCTCCCGCCGCCAAGCACGCGGGTCCGCGGAGATACGAAAACGGCCCCGGGGCATCCTCCGCCCCGGGGCCGTTTTCGTCCTGTCGACAGTGCCGTGGCTCAGGCCGTGACCACCGCCGCCTCGCTGCTGGCCACGATCTCGGGCGCGGCCTCGTCCATCTCGGCGCCCTCCTCACCCTCGGTGCCGAACTCCACCTCGTTGTACCGGTAGATGCCGGTGCCCGCGGGGATCAGATGGCCGATGATGATGTTCTCCTTGAGCCCCTGCAGGTTGTCGCGCGCGCCGCGGATGGCGGCGTCGGTGAGCACCCGCGTGGTCTCCTGGAAGCTGGCCGCGCTGATGAAGCTCTGCGTGGTCAGCGATGCCTTGGTGATCCCCAGCAGCAGAGGCTCGCTGGTGCTCGGCTTGTGGCCGTTGGCCAGCGCGGCCTGGTTGGTGTCCAGGAACACCGTGCGGTCCACCGTCTCCCCTTCCAGGAACTCGGTGTCGCCCGGGTCCAGCACCCGCACCTTCTGCAGCATCTGGCGGATGATCACCCCGATGTGCTTGTCGTTGATCTTCACGCCCTGCAGGCGGTAAACCTCCTGCACCTCGTTCAGCAGGTACTGCTGCACCGCGGCCGGGCCCTTGATCTTCAGGATGTCGTGCGGGTTCACCGGCCCCTCGCTCAGGCGGTCGCCGGCGCGCACGAAGTCGCCCTCGTGCACGCGCAGGTGCTTGCCCACCGGCACCTCGTACACCCGCTCGTTCCCGGTGTCGGGGATCACGATCACCTCGCGCTTGCCG